>Ga0210059_1004865_pt1 | contig 21636 bp, 14 predicted proteins | sample Ectturendosymbi2_FD_188042 | JGI IMG/M metagenome (GOLD analysis project Ga0210059, IMG submission 188042) | Ecteinascidia turbinata endosymbiont from Florida, USA - Sample 2 (SPAdes) (version 2) | ecosystem: Host-associated > Tunicates > Ascidians > Unclassified | place: Key West, Florida...
TAGATACCGGTTGCGACCCAGCACTCCCGCGCAACTGTGTTGATCATCCAGCAGACTGCAACCTCTTCAAAACAATAACCTCAACAAATTTGCAATAATTCGGCCATCAAATTTACACCACAATAAAAATTTATGAAACTGTCGAGGGGCGCCCAACGAGACAACCTGTTTAACAGGTTTTTTTCGGTGTCCCAGCGCCTTAGCTTTAATTTGTATGAAATTGTTTAATATTTGCACCAATAAACTCTCTCTCTCTCTCTCTCTCTCTCTCTATGTAGAAACTACCAACAACAACAAGATCATGAGACACACCTCAACCACACCAAATATTTCATTGCTGGTGGATTTCTGCAATTCTTAACATCAAATATTAAGGTGTGTTCTTGAAGATGTTTTTAACACTTTGAGAGCCGGTCTAGGATATATTCGTACTTCCATTTCGGCCTAAAAAACAGCTGTTTTCGGTTGCCTTACCAACGCCCTAGCTCCTCCGCCGATTGTGCTAGAGAGCTGTTCAAGAGCTCAAATGGATCGGCCAGTCTAGTAGATGGCACTCAAAAAAAATTTTTTGGTTGGGGGGTGCGGATTTTTTGTGAGTGACGTCATAAGTGAAATAGTTTTAAGGTCTTTTTGGGTCATGTTGCCTGGCCTGAGGCCCAACCGCTAGGCCAAAGTGTTTATCTGAAGTTTTCATTGGAAACTAGGCTCAAGTCCGAGTCTTTTGAGCCTTTTATCGACTTTCTAGCGTTTCTGGTTCAAAAGTTATTAATTAATTATCTAGTTAGTCAAATATTTGTACTAACTTACATCATAACTTTTGAAACCGAAACCCCAGCAGGTCATCCAAAGTATTAAAAGACTCTGATTGTAGCCTGGTTTCCAGTAAAAACTTCAACAAAATACCACCAACTAACAGTTTGAGCCCATGGACAGGTGAAGTGGGTCAAGGTGGCCTGAAAGTACTCCACTGATGACGTCACTCACAAAAAATCCGCAACCCTAACCAAAAAACTTTTTTCGCATGCTACAAGACTTGGCGCATCTTTTGAGCTTTTCACCGGGTCTGTAGAGCTTACCGGACCGGAGAAATTCCCACGCAAAGCAACATGCAATCTGGTGTGTTTTTAGAGAAAATCCCCAAAACGGGCCAGACCCGAAAGTGTCAATTGGTCAGCGGTTGAAGAAACTTTTGTTATTCACATTTATGATTTTTAAGTTTTGACTTGAAAGCAGCACCTTGTAAAGTTAAAATGGTTTGATGGCAATGAACATAGATAATTCAATATATGCTAGGTGGCAGTTGTCTGGGTGGTATTTGACCTGGATGGTGACTGGCTAAGTGACAGTTGCCTTGGGATTTGTTCAGGTGGCTTTAGTCCTCGAACAATTTTGACCACATTTAAGGTGATGAGAAATGTAACTTTTTAAGTGAACTTGCAACATATTATGCAGAAGCAATGAGTACTCTCAGTGTTAGAATTCCAACAAAACTACTTATGTATTTTCATTATGAAAATATTTGAATCATCTACGATGTGAAACCATGTTGAAACAACATCTGATCATTAACGCTTCCAATACTGGGCGGCCCCTGTGGCAATATGCATGGTTACTGGGTTGTTTTGGTGGGAAATTCAAAACCCAGAAGGTGGATACTGCTAGGCGTTTTCCATATGTAGGCCAGTGTTCCCTCCAAGAGTTTTGTAAGTTGGCTGGTGTCCAAAAAGTGCCGTCAAGATCAAAAGAAACTTAGGTGCCCTTGGTAGATTTTCCTAAAATGCATCATTTTCAACGAAAATACTTTTCATCAACGATTGTTGGTGAATGACTAAAAATATGTAAAATGGTCCTCACTTTTTCCAGCACGTACACACACAAGATTTTCTGATAAACGAACAATGAGTCATCAAAGAGGCAATAAATGAAATTAGCTACATGCAAGCTTCCTAGCCAAATGTGAACCGTTTCTGTCAGGGGTTGCCCTGTGTACGGTCCTGAATGACTGTTCTTGTCTTTGTGCATTGCTTACTGTTGCACTAAACCAGTGGTTTTTAACCTTTTTTGTACCGTGACCATTACAGCAACCCATTTTAGACCAATAACCCCCACCTAGAACACAAAGCAAATGTAATAGAGCCGTGTACACAAAACATGTACTGATGACCGCTCCAAAAATATCATTTGACAGATTTCCGGAAAACAGCGTAAAAACGATTTTCAAACAAAGGAATTTTACTTTGTCTCTTTTTCCCATATTGATTTCAGGCTAGCAGCTAAATCCTGCGTCCGAAATCTGAAAATGGTTTGTAGCATACTGTCTGAAGTATGACAGAGATAACAGTGTGTTGGTTAGCACTTAATCTGAAATAGCCTAAGCAACAAACATTTCTAGGCCACTAGCTATGCCACAAGAGTAAAAACAACTACTACGTAATTAACGGCTAACGTCCAGTGGCCTGTACGTGTACTTAAAATATTTTTTTACATCTGTATGCAAAGTTGTAAAAAATTCCAAAAATTAATTGAAAGTGTTTGTCAGATTTAGACAGTGACCCAACCACCAACAAACCTTCGTTGCTTAATGTAAAAATCTTCAAGTGGCTTAGATTTTTAGTGCTCATGCAGGACACAGAATCCAAAAAGTTAGAAAAAAAGCTTCTTTTACAAATACAGGAAATACTTTTAATTCTAGGTTGTATCAAAATTGTTATAAGATTCTATGAAAACAACTAGCCTCTACGTACAATTTCTCTTGATAAATGTTGTGAAGTTCAACGTGTTTTTGAACACTGTGCAAACGCAATCCGCCATGTGCAGGAATTGTTTTGCTTTTGACCAAAACGCTACACTGCAATTCTGTCATGTCGTTGTTCCTGTATAATCTTAAGTAATGCAGTAGGTCGCACGTCACAATTTGCGGGTGCACTCGCAGTCTAAATGTGTTCAGATTCAAAGCGTTCTTATAAAATGTGAAAGTTAAGAACTTCACAATGTGCCTGAAGAATCCAGCAAAGATTTATGGACGTGTAAAATTATAAAACGTGGCCAAAGCATTCTTACAAAATGTTGAAGTCAAGAATGTTTGTTTGCGCGACAAATAAATCGTGAAAATGCGCCCACAACTTTTTTATCAATCTTGCAAGCGGAAGAGCTTGCAAAATGGGTCTGAACTTCACAGCAAACAGCTTCGTTTATGGACACATAAATCGTGAAAATTTGTGCAGAAATTTCTCTGTAAACCTTGAAGGCGGAGAACTTCCAAAATGCGTCTGAACTTCGCAGCAAACCGCTTCAATTTTGGACGCACAACTCGTGAAATTGCGCCTAGAACTTATTCTGTTAAACTTGCAGGCAGAGAACTTCCAAAACGCGTCTGATCTTCACGGCAAATACCTTCGTTTTTGGACGCAAAAATTGAGAAAATGCACCCAGAACTTTTTTTTAACATGCAAAGTGAAATCCTCCAAAATGCACCTGAATTCACGGCAAGCAACTTCGTTTTTTTACGCAAAAATCATGAAAATGCGCCCAAAACATTTTTGTGAACTATGGAGGCGGATAACTCAAAAATTGTATCTGAACTTCATGGCAAACAGCTTTGTTGTGAGATGCAAAAATCAGGAAAATGAGGCCAGAACTACTTTATAAACCTTGCAAGCGGAGATTTCCCAAAATACGTGTGAACTTTCTATGTGGTGTGACCTGAAAACGGCTTCAATCGTGAAAATGTGTCCCGTACATCTTTGAAAAAATATTTAAATTGAGTTTTGTGAAATTTTCTCTAGTGAAGGAAATTGCGTCCAAAAATGCAAGCGCTGATTTTCAAAATTTTTGTCGACTGGCGTCCAGAAAAGGTGCCGAAAGTGTCGTTTTTTTCGGCTTAGAGGGAACACTGATGTAGGCTAAAGCAGTGAGCATGGTAAACAATTTGTTGCCTTTACACTAATTAATTGCCAACATATTGAATCATTTACAAAAGAGTTTAGGCTACATACCATTGCAACAAACCTGGATCTACTGGCATCATTATTTTGGCAAAAGTTTCAACAAAAGCAGCTAACACTGGCATTGATTATTTAACATTCAAGAGCATGTCTTTCCACTTTCATCAATGTGTCTAATACAGTCTTTCAAAATACATTTGGCAGCATATCAAATCACTTCCATTACACAAAATCAGTCCTGGTCCCATGGACCTGGTCTCACTAAGGTGGACATTGGAGCACTCAAAAAAGCATACTTTCAAACAGCTTCTGAAGCTGGTACAGTTTGGAATCTCATCCATAGATCTACTGTATTGAGTTTTAAACTCAGTATAGGACTCAAATTTCAGACATTACAACCAGTGTTTCCAAACATGATTTTCGATAAAAACATTTGTTTATGCCAACCAAGAACCACTGCATAGAAATCTCACTATGTAGTTCTACGCATGGCAAGAACAAAAGTATGAACTATAATATCTACATAAAGTGAAACTTCATTAATTTTATCAGGGTCTGAAAATGTGGTTGCACACTCACACTGTGTGATGTAAACCTTGAAGTGTTTGAACGTTTTTTATTTTTTTGACATTTTTTACTTTCTGCACATGAAGGCTGTACGACAGCAGTGTCCAAACTATGGCTCGTGGGCCAAATCAAGCTCCAAAGCCATTTCTTTGATAATTGAACAATCGTATATTTATAAAAAATTTGTTGATCCGGTAGAATGTAACATGTCTCAAAACAATCACAAGATGTCCGGCCCTCGAACTGTTGTTCAATAGCTTATGTGGCCCCCTGACAAAAATGTTTGGAGACCCCCTGTTGTATGGCAAAGCTTATAGGTGTGTGATACCAAAATTTTCTGTGCACATTCACATAAAATTTTGCACTCCTGAATTATATTAACATCTTTACAGTAATAATATTTTAGAGATTTGAAGGCGCAATTTAATTTTATCACTTAATTTATGACAACATTCAGGCATACAAGCAAAATGTTCCAGGTAGAGTTATTACATAAACTGTTGCAGTACACACACATTGATTGCAACCTTGCTTGAACTTGCTAAGAAAGCATATGAATACAGTTATTCTATATTTTGCATAATTAAAACCATGCAAAAACATTTTACATCATATCGAACAATGAAAGACTGGAAAGAGACATGCAAAATTGATATTTCTTGCAAAAAGCACAAACATTTGAAATAACAAAAAATTAACGGTTGCTAACCATGTCAAGGGTCATGTCAACAACAGAATTGATGGTGGTAGCTATTTCTTCCATTTCATTGTATCTCATCTCCATAACATCGCTGCATGTCAAACCAAATAATGTCAGACCCATTTCACTGCAACACAAAAATGATTGAAATTGATAGCTTAAGTTGCAAAATATTTGTAATTATGCATTATCAATATGAATGCAGTGCACAAAATTTAGATAACCTTTTGAAATTAAAAAAAAAAGTTGATTGTAGGCATTAACTTGCAGACTGATTATGCTAAACAGCCAATCAAGCTCTGAAACAAGGCAGATTGCCAATTAAAAACTTTTCACAGGTCCTGAGGATATCACCAGGACCATCACTTGAAGCCACATTGTCTTACAAACTCAAAAGTAACGAATTGCTTTTTTGATCAAAACGAGAAGACTTTCTGCAGCTTTCAAAAGTTTGATTAGCTCTGTTGTTCTATCAGTTGGAAAGTTAGGATTGAAGACATCTGAGCCAGTTAAGGAGCTTTTGCTGTTGTTAAAGGAATTTTAATTGATTGTAATTTATGATGATTTTGTCATATTTGAAAAGTTTGGTGCAACTGAAAACCCATGGTAAAATATAAGTTGATTTCAATGTCAATGAAACATTACTTTGAGAGAGTCAATTATGGATTTACAGCCTAGTCAGAGCAGCTCCAAAATTTTTCAATTTCTTTTTTGTAATTACAATTTCATATTGTCAGTGTAAATTTCACCTCATCTAGACCAATGGTTCTCAACCACTGTTTTGATAGCCGCATGCGGCTCTCAACCCTTATGCAGCCCTCAGCAGTTTTACAACAAAACCTCTACATTTTCTGCAATTTATTTGTGTTAAGATATGTTTAGTGTGACTCCCTAACATAGTTGCAATTCTGCATTTGGCCCCTTTCATCAAAAAGGTTGAGAACCACTTATAGACTCTTGAACATCATTGGTTCACAGCCACTAGTGTGATTAGCTGTAATCTTGTTACAATTTGCAAAACAATCACAAATACCTATATGCAAAACTACCATGGAAATAAGAGTAATTGAATGCTCAAAATAGGTAGTTTATTGTTCATAGCTGTTTTTTTTCAGTCATAGACCGAAATGATTTTGAAATGACAGAAAAAAATTAAGTCATTTTGGTCAGAATGTCTGAAAATACAGGCTACAAAACACTATTACGGCGAGTTTTAATACAACTGTGAGATGAATGACCGAAATGTTTCAGTTACCAAAATGTCTCAGCGAAAAAAAAAACAGTTTCAAAGAAACAAAAGCTTAAATACCAACTCAAACAAATTATGCAGATAAATTTGATCTTCTGGTGATTATTTAAGCATTTTACTTTATTGCAAATATGTATCCAGAATCTAAGTAGCAGCATGGAGTTTCACATGTGCAGCATTCGAGTCGCAGAAGTGAGTGGACCACACTACTTCTAGTCAGTGGGTTAAGTTGTTAGGTGCGGTGCAGCTTAACTTCCCTCTTCCGAAATGCCAATTGTTTTAACAGGTTTTTGTGAAAAAAAAACAAAAAAATTTTGGAACAAATTATGAAAATTCAATACAAGCAGGTAGTGAACACATGGACTGAACCAGACATCTCATTTTGAAGTACTTCTGGGGCATATCATGTTTCTACAGTAAACACAAGTAGAACTTTTCCTGAGGCCAAACTAAAGTTTCAAAAATCAACTGCCAAAATCTGGGATGGCACAATGTGCTTTCCACCATGTCAAGAGGGAACAAGACAATCAACAACTTAAAAAAATATGGAAAAGTTGCTGATATTGATTGTCAAACTTTCCAGTGGTTACTGATGTTGGTGGTGACATTTAATGCACGACCGGGGCACTAAATTCAGCCGGGGCCGGGGATTGAAATTGGCCCTGGCCGGGGCATTCACACATATTTATAGATTTAGTTATTTGAAAGAAAGTAAGAGTAATGTATACTGTACACACATTGCCATTGTTGATATGATCTTGAAAAGGAATCCTTACAATTTTTCGCAATGCAAAGCAAAGAGTTTTTTTCAAAAATATGAAGTAGAAACTTTAATAAAATGTATGGCAAACTGCAATTTGCCAGCCAAATGTATAGGTGCAAAGAATGTGTCACTACTCACCAGTTAATTCATACAGATCATTTAGTGTTATTGCCAATTTCTCAAATGCACAAATCAACATCACTTGACATAAATGCAAAAAGGAAGAGCCTTCACTCCTTCACATGACAATACTCAACTCACATAGCATGACAGAACGGTAGCAAGAAAAAAGATTTTTTTTGCCCAGGCCATATGGCTTTTACCAACTACATTAGTACATGGAAAACCTGATAAACCAAAGAAGCAAGTATGTGTTTTACTTAGTTTTTGCTATGCATAAACTTATTACACTCACAGTCACCGTGGACTTTTTTAATCTACTCGGTTACTGCATTATTTTTCCTCTACTCATCGCAGTCAGAGCAAGAAATGTCACTTCCACTTCCTGCACACCAAACATGGTGGTTTAACGTAGTCAATTTTATATCAGCCAAAGTTATCGAGTCATAGCCAATTACTTTCAAGTTATGTTTTCAAAACAGTACTTTTTCCACATCAGGTTTTAAACCAAGCTCTACTCCCGTTTGCTCTTGCCACTTTGAACTCTCTCTCGCCAGTGACTGAACTCACAGGTGCGCTAAGATATTTTCAAGCTATCGTTGCAATTTCTGGATATCCGTTGCACTGTCACATCGACCTGTAATGGACGGAGCAACTGCTTTCTTCATTCAAAAAAGCGCGTGTTTAGCCTTGGTAGAACCACTGTTTGTTTTTTGATGTTTTCTGTCAGCGGCTTCTCTGTGTGATCCTTCAATGAGAGATTCTTTCCTTTTATGGCTTTTGTTTTTAATTGTTTCGGTTCGTCCTACTCCAACCAGCTGATTATTCCCAAACATTTTGGGTGCGACCCAAAGCAGAGTTTGGTGAACATATTGTGATGCATGCCTCAAACAGCATATTTTGACAGGAAAAAACACTGTTTTTCTCTTTTCTGAAGTGCCCAGACAGACAAGTAGAAGTAGTGTGGTCCACTCATTTTGAAACAAATTAATTTTATTATAGACATCATCAAGGTGAAACTAAAGTTTCTCCTGTATTACATCTTTAAGGCAGGACTTGATCTTGGTGAGTGCAATGATGTGCATGACTTGACTAGTATCAACACAATTGTAGTCGTTGGTTTTGATGGCCATCAGTGTTGAAAATCTTTGCTTGCATCAATATGTGGTTGGGAAAGGTCAGAGATCGCTTGAACTTTAATCATTTTTTGCCTCCTTGGGACCCATGCTGGGATCATGTTCCATACTTTAGGAACCTGCTCTGTTGCATAGATTCAGCAAAAAAAAACATCTGAGCTTTCTAGGATAATTGAATGTTAAAGCATATTTCTGAACTTATTCCATGGACAGAAGTTGGCACCTCAATGTACTTTAAATTTATTACTGAAATTACTGAAAATTCAGCACAAATATCTCCTGAAAAACATAGGATTCACATAGAAGCACCACCACCACCAAATGCAATACAGTTGCTGTAGGCGATGAGAATGGGCCTCAATAATTGAAAAACAAGGAAAAATGGCAGTGAAAGTTTTTATTAGGGACTGAAATGGCCACTCAAATTTATCCACTAGTCCCTCAAAATGCAGTTGAAACTCACAGTATAGTCACCACCAATTAACACCAAAAAATTGCTTTATGACCATGTCGGTATACACATGAAATAGTTGTGGTCTCTCATTATGTCTTAATGGTCACCAAGGCAAAACCAAGAATAATCCTGTCTTCAGCAATGACTAAACCTAGCAAAATAAGACATTAGAATTTTCTAACAATTGACACATCACATTTGTAAATTTGACAGTCACTAGTGTCTGTTGCATTCTATGCATGAACTGTGCACAAAACCACAGATGTACTAACACATTAAGAACTACTTGGAAACTGAGGATTGCAGGTCTTTAATACTTTGGGCACCAGGCATTTTTTTCAGAGTCATGTGGATTGTCAAGGACTTTGGATGAAAGCTTGTGCAGCGGACCTTGTTTCGGCCCACACCCGAATTGAAGTGTGGATTGCACTTATCAAATGCACCCCGTGCGTGGTGATACTGAAATGTGCCTTTTTAAGACTTAAACTGTGACTTCCGCATGGTTGAGAGTCGGGTGAGAGCCAGTGTTATTATTTCTTCATTTTCTGAGACGCCTCAAACCTTTTTGTTGTTTTCCGTTTGAGATTATGCAAGTCGACGAAAAATAAAGAAAATGAATTGCATGACGTCTGCTCTTGGAGTGTACAAGAACTACAAGTACTAGATTCCTTGAACCCCTCAAAGCTACAAATTGGTTCCAGACTGCCATCTCTACAGTGGTTCCCAGACTGGTCGTGCAGTTGTTTACTCACTTTGCCTAGTATACTTGCTAGTTAATCTAATTCTAGTTAGCCTCGTGTTGATCAGCGTGCTTTAACACATGCTATCATAGGTTGTTTCTTAATTCTACAGCTCTTGTCTTTTCGCTGATGTCATTCACTATACAGGCATTATTTGTGTTTCTGTAAGTTATTCTTGAAAAGGATATACACTCTCTCACTACCAGTGTTGCAACTCGTCCCTTTCATCAGGCAGCGTGATTATGTGTGTACACTCACGCCCACATCCCATGTCCATTTGTCACAGCTAAGTCACACCTGTTCAGGTCTCGTTTACCAATCTTGCGGTTTCCTTGCTGTTACTGGTCTGCCATCAGCCTGCCTCAGACCAGCAGTACCTACAGAATGTACCATCTCTGCGGTTTCCCCTTACTGGTGTACCCATTGCGGCTACGACCCTTCCTACCGCTAGATGCACAAGCAGTTGTTTTCGACGACCTTCCGCCTTCTTCCAAGCCTGTTTTTTCCTTCTTGCTGTCTGCGATGTGGTCGGTTTATTTTTGTGGCCCGGGGCCCAGTAACATGTGCGTAATTTCTCCCACGTATATATACGTGGGCCGGTACCCAAAGTTTGATAGTTTTTTTTGGACATTCTGTTGATTCAGTGTCCTTCCCATTAATTTAGTTTGCCCTTCAATCTTCTGGTTGTTTCTCTGTCAGTGCCCTACTCCACCACCTTTTTTTTCTTCCCCCATTTTTCCCCTGCATTTTTTTCTCATCATTTAGGGGCTCTGGTTCATTACTTTTAATGCCCTTTCCTTTTCGCATCCATCTGCTTTCTAACGTTGAGCAGTTCCTCTTGGAAACAATATGTGCTTTGCTTGTTCATCTGTAGCACTACACGCAACTGCGTCGCTAACCCAGTAGCCTGCCACTGAAGTGCTGAACTCACATCCTCGGGACTATTATCCCAGGCATTTCCGATGTCGATCGCAGGCAACCATCCGTTGGATATTCATGGAGTGTTTTCCCTTCTGCGGGCCAATCCCCCACAGGCATACTTAATCCACTTGCTTAACGTTCAGCCTTTACGCAGAGCTCCATAGGCAACTGCCTAAATATTCACGTGGCCTGAGTACTGCACCTATGTGCTGTTGCTGTTATGCCTTTGGCATCGCTTTCGTCTCCAGTGCAGCAATGGAAGAACTACCTGTGTCGTTGGACCTTTTGTCCTAGACTTCAGCTACCGCCTTCCTCACTCTACCTGCACCATCGTTCATTTCCTTTTAACCGTCGAGCATGGCTACTGCCCTTCACATTCTGCCTGCATCATTGTTCGTTTTTTAACTGTAGAGCTCAGTCACCACCTTTCTCGCTCTATCTGTATAGTTCATTTATCGCATCGTTCTCGCTTGTGTCACTGCCTGTTTGTTTTTTTTCTGCTTTCCGTTGGCTCGTCAATTGCTGTTCAATTTTTTGCTGACACGTGCTGTGTCATTTTCAGCTTGTATATCATTTTCCATTTGTTTTTGCTCATTCTCCCCATACTTTTCGCATTTGCATCGGGCTGTCATCACCGTATTCCCTGTGCCGTGTCAGGTTTCCATAACCTATCCACAGTGTTTTCGTCTAGGGGGGCCACACTCCTGTAGCGGACCTTGTTTTGGCCCGCGGCCTATTTGAAGCATGGATTGCACTTATCGAATTCACCTTGCGCAGTGGCACGATGTGCCTTTTTGAGACGCAAACTTCGTTTCGCGCATGGTTGAGAGTCAGCATCATTTCTTCATTTTTGAAGACGTCTTGAGCATTTTCGTTGTTCTGTTTGAGCTTATGCAAGTCGATGAAAAATGAAGATCATGATATGCATGATGTCTGGTCTTAGAGTGTACAAGGACTACAAGTACTAGATTCCTTGAACGCTTCAAAGCTAAAAATTGGTTCCAGATCGCTGTCTCAACAGTGGTTCGAATACCAGGAATCTTCACCTTTACAACATTTTAAAATAAAGAAACTAAATATGTATTATGGAGAAATGTAATGAAGGATATTATTATCGCTATGTTAATTACTGCTAAATTTGAAAGTTCAGGAAATTTTCAAATGTATCAGTTTGGCTCTTCAGGAGCATTTTGGCATTTGGGAAGTCCGTGAAAAAATTCAAGTCTCAACTTACCTGTTTTACTTAAAGAAACTACATGAAAATCTGCTTCTTTTGAGGGCTTGATGGACTCACTAGTGTAATCAGTCAGCAATTTGTGGCCAAATTATTTTGGCCCTTCAAAGAACCTTGATACCATTGTAGTGACTCAAAGAGTGAAGTTGGCCATATTGGTGAGTGAATGTTTTTTTCACACGGCCCCAAGATGTCATTGGGACCACCTCATGATGTCACACTGCCCCAAAATAATGCTTAACCAAAAAGTACCCAATGTTTTTTCAATTGAATGTGGAAAACTTTCTGCATCCTTTGATGCTTAAATTAGCTCTCTAGCACCAATGGCTGGCAAGTTATAGTTGAAACCATGTAATTGCAGGCATTGAAGGGTTAACCATGATGCTATAAATGCTCCACAGACATGAAACCAGTTGAAATGTGAGTGGTATAATGATAAATCATAAATTTATAATCAGACATGAACAAATTTTCATGAAACTTATCTATCATTACCTTACAGATTTACGCAACACTGAAAAGCATTATTTATAGAAACATGATTCGAGAAAAACTGCTTCCAGCTTACCCCTCGAGTAGCTGGAAATTCAACCTCATATATCATAAAAATTTAATTTCAAATTAATATTTCCCAACACACATCCATCCTTGATTACCTGCTTATAATACTAAATAACTTCTTGAAATAAAAAACTTGCTCAGAAGAAAAAAACTGTTCACAGCAAAACAAACTGCCTATCACCACACCTGGAGCAAAAGCAGCACTTCACAGAAGCATTGCATTGGTATGGCAGCTTTGGTAAAGAAAAAAGGTGAATAATGTTCTGGAAGATACATTGGCACAAAAAGTTTAAATGTTAGAATTGGACATTATCAGGAGAAAATAACTGATTTGTTCAACAAATTCAACTTACAAACCTGACTGCCCTTGCAGATAAGTAATCGTAGCCAGAACTGTTTTTATATAGGTCAACCAGCTTAGCAGCCTGCAAACACAATAAGAGAATAAAAACTTCTTACTGAAGTAGATCATGTAACGGAATAACTGTGAAGAACAACTTTGATAAAAGACAATAAAATAAAAATACAGATTTGGTCTTTGAATCAACAAATGCAAGCTCCAGCAACACTATAATTTCGGAAATATTCAAGAAGTAACAAATCAAGATGACACATTTTCAGTTCAGGTGCAGGTGAAATTGAAGTACATAACAATAGCCCCAGCTAGAGTGAAGACATCACAGCGTTTTAATGACACACATTCAACTTTCAAATTTGAAAAATTTTGTATTTTATATTCTCAAATTTTAATGGAATAGCACAATGGTGAACTTTTATATCGGCAGGTTCCCCTATGCAACCCCGCGTTTATACCAGACTTTAATGCATGTGCTGAAAATATGAATAATTGGTCAGCATCGTGATGCCATCACAAATGAAAACAAAAAGTCCTTTCTGCAACTATGTCACAGACATGAAGCTACGATTATAAATTTCAAAACTATCAAAAAGATTGGTAGACAACAGCAGCAGTGGAAATTGTGGATTGTTTCAGCCAACTTTTTTATATCTGTATGTGAATTTCTTGTAAAAAAATGAATGTAGAACTGCACACTGAACACGGCATGCATGTTACATCCTGGCAACATGTCAAGTCAAATGTAAAGGCTGAGAATAACAGCCCCTACCGAATTAAATGAGAAATTCTGGGATATGGGCATACAGAGATGAACATCAGGCTTATTGCAATTTGCAACACCTAGGGTTCTCACACATTTTCAAAACCCATTTTCCATACTTTTTCAATACTATACAAAAAGACTTTAATACCAACATTTAGCTTCATTTTTGGAAAATTTTACTCATGGAACACAATGCAAAAAACGACTGCAGAACTGTCATCAATGGTGAAGCAAAAAATTTGAATAAACAAACGGTTGAACATAGAATTTCCATACTTTTTAAATACTATATGAACATTTTGGCCAAATTCAATATTTTTTCAAGGTCTTGAAAAGCGACTTCACAATTCAATACTTTCAATACCATGTGGGAACCCTGAACACAGTAAAGAAATAATTTTTCAGGTGTCTCAAAGGTGGCAAAGTCTGTTAATAACATTTTCTAGGGATACTCACCATTTCTCTTAACACTTTGGATACTGGGTGGATTCAATACGGTGATATCCACGGGTACCGGGTGTTTTACTTTTGAGGACTGCAAGAGCCATGTTTTGGCAGAGATTTGCAACACTATTACTTGCCATCTGATTGAGCTTGGGAGCTGTTCAAACCCTCTACAGAATCAGCAAGTCTTCTAGTTCAAATGGAAAAAAAATTTATTTCTGGTGGGGGTTTTTCTTTGGTTGACGTCATAATAGGGAACATTTTCTCGCCCTTGTGGCTGGGTTTACCTGGCCCTGGGCCAACCCAACAAGCCATTTTTTTTGTAATCTAAGCTGTCATCCAAGTCTTTAGAGCCATTGATTGGTGTGCTAGCATATCTGGAGCCAAAATTATGACTGAAAAAACAAAAATTGGCAAAAATTCTATTCCCGCAAATGCTAACCTGGGGTGTGTAACAGCCCTGGCCAGAACTCAGCAGCTGATTGAGCTAGAGAGTTGATCAAACCCTCTAAAGATGGGGGAGAGTCTTGCAGTTAGCAATGAAAAAAAATATTTTAGATTTGGATGTCATTTTTTATTGATGTTTGCATAATGGCAGCATGTTTATGCATATTTTGTTTACATTCAGATGATGTCATCGGGCCCTGGACGCCAACTCAAAGAGCAATTTTTTGACTCGGGTTTTTATTGGAAACTCGGTTATAATAAAGTCTTTAGAGGGTTTGATGGACTTTCTAACATTTCTGGTTCCAAAATTACAGCCAAAATTTCAGAAATTAATTGGCTAAATCCCCACTAATTGCCTATGGCATTCCGGAAACATTTTGAATTTTTTGGCCATAACTTTGCATCCAGAAATGCTAGAAAGTCGATCAAGGGCTCTGAAGACTTGTATTATAGCCTAAAGTGCAAAGAAGTTTTGATCCAAAAAATCAACTCATTGGATTAACCCAACAACTTTTCTGTCCGAGGGCCACATAAGTTTTCACTCCACAGTCCGAGGGACAGAAAGCTTTCATAATGTGGTTGTTTTGTTACCAAGTCAACAAATTTTTTGTCATTTTATTACTTTTTAATTATTAGCAAAATGCATTCGCGGGCCGGATACAATGGCTTCGCGAGCCAGATTTGGCACACCGTAGTTTGGAGGCCCCTGAATTAACCGATGACATAATCCAAAAAAATGCAAAACCTACCCGCATCCTGATGTCATCAACCAAAAGCCCCAAGCCTAAAACTAAAATATTTTTCAAATTCTAAACTGAAAGCCTTTCCGAGTGTTTAGAGGGTTTGAACAGCTCTCTAGCTCAATTAGCTGGCGAGTTGTGGCTTTTCGCCATAATGACCAAAGTTACCTTTTGTGGCATTTGAATTTATATCCAAATTTTAGTTTATGAGCCATAATTTTGGCTCCAGATACACTTGAAAGCTGATCCGGGGATTCAAAGACTCGGATGATAGCCTAGTTTCCAAAAAACAGTCGATCCACAAAAATGGCACATTGTTTTGGTTTCCAGGGCCATAAAAGCAGGATTTTCATTCAGAAAGAATACATACGTGGCCCGGTAACCTGTGCGTAATTTCTCCCACGTATGAATACGTGGGCTGGTACCCAAAGTGTTGATCTGTTTAAGACAGAGATTTATTTCAGTGATGCTACCTTGGGCAGCACCTAATGAAACCAACTAAAATACAATTTGAACAGATTGTGTGAATCATTTGGGTCATTCCATGTCAAATGACCCTAAGTTATTCTACTTTTGAACACTACCATTACTGATTTGCGTTATATTTGGCATGCCAGTAGGTTATGCATAGAAACGCAAAAATTTCAAATAAAAAAAAAAATTTAACACATAGCTTCAGAGATATTGGCCTTTGAAATTGAAAATTTTTTCTGAAAATGGGTTGCACCACCTACTTTCTAAATGCCATATCAGGTTTTTTAACACGTTGAGAGCCGGCCTATGGTATATTCGTACTTGGATTTTGGCCTAAAAAACAGCAGTTTTCGGTTGCCTTACCAACGCCCTAGCTCCTCCGCCGATTGCGCTAGAGAGCTGTTCAAGGGCTCAAACGGATCGGCCAGTCTAGTAGATTGCACTCGAAAAAAATTTTTTGGTTGGGGGTGCAGATTTTTGTGACTGACGTCATAAGTGAAGTAGTTTTAGGGTCATTTTGGCTCATGTTGCCTGGCCTAGGGCCCAACCGCTAGGCCAAAGTGTTTCACTGAAATTTTCATTGGAAACTAAGCTCGAGTCCGAGTCTTTTGAGCCTTTGATCGACTTTCTAGCGTTTCTGGTTCAAAAGTTATGATTTAAAATAAACAAATTAATTAATTAACTAATTATCTAATTAGTCAAATATTTTTACTAACTTACATCACAACTTTTGAACCCGAAACCCCAGCAGGTCATTCAAAGTATCAAAAGACTCGGATTGTAGCCTAGTTTCCAGTAAAAACTTCAGCGAAATACTACCACCTAACGGTTGGCACCCAGGGCCAGGCAAAGTGGGCCAAGGTGGCCTAAAAGTCCTCCACTTATGATGTTACTCACAAAAAATGCACCCCCCAAGCAAAAAAAATTTTTTTGCGTGCAATCTACTAGACTGGCCGATCCGTTTCAGCTGCTGAACAGCTCTCTAGCGCAATGGGCGGAGGAGCTAGGGCATTGGTAAAGCAACCGAAAACTGTTGTTTTTTTTGCGAAAATCGCCGGGCCCTAGGCCAGGAAACATGAGCCAAAATGATCCTAAATCTATTTTACTTTTGACGTCAGTCACCCTCAAAAAAATCCGCACCCCAAACCAAAAATTTTTTTTCGAGTGCAATCTACCAGGCTGGCCGATCCGTTTGAGCCCTTGAACAGCTCTCTAGCGCAATCGGCGGAGGAGCTAGGGCATTGGTAAGGCAACCGAAAACTGCTGTTTTTTAGGCCAAAATCGAAGTACCAATATGTTGTAGGCCGGCTCTATAAGTGTTAAGGTGTTATTTGTTGAGTAGTTACTGGATATGAATACCTGCCAACAATGCCCTAAGCAGTCAGCTAGGCTATATTGCCTGCAATCTTGATTTTTGAAGTCACGTTTCATTTCGGCCAACTTTGCAAGCACTATGAGAAGTGGTACATAACATGAAGTTATTAAATCATGGCACAAAGCCTGTCTTTTGAAAATTAGCAAGTTTACTGTCCTGTTTTACATAAGTACAAACATAAAAATTGTGTGTGGGAACTACAAGTGGATTTTTTGCAGTGCAAACATAGGCTAACTTTGTTCACAAAGTAGCTGTGCGAAAGGAGATCTACACTTTAGACCAGCGGTCCCCAAACTGCGCCCTGGTGCGCCGTGCAAGCACGCGAAAGTTGTTGCATTTGTCACAGGTCTCCGCCCACTAGGCATTTGGTGTTGAGTCCTCTCTGTGCTTCGAAATTTGAAATGGAAAAATACTGTCTGGAAGAGTTGCTCGTAAACAGATTAGGTAATTAAATGTCACAATAAGGTTAGTTCACCCGTATCTGGTATATTGTGTAACTAGTGCCCGTTCAACTTCATTAACCTGTGTGAAGTAAAATTCGGTGGAAATAAAATTTCGGATGATATTTATGATCAGCTGGTAGTAAAAATATGTGGAAATGAGTTCAGCTTACAGTTAGATGAGGCAACAACCAGTAATAAAGATGCTTACTTGATTTGCTACGTACGCTTTATTGATAACGACAACATCATTGAAGCATTGCTCTTTTGTAAACCCATTTTGACAAATTGTAGAGCACATGAATTGTTTGCAATACTGAACAATTTATTTCAGGAAAATAACCTCGAGTGGAAATATGGCGTTGGTTTATGAACTGATGGTGCCCAAGCTATGTCTGGTCGTTTTGGCGGCCTGCGTATGTCAGTGCAGGGTGTTGCAGTCAACGCAAAATGGACCCAATACCTAATACATTGTGAGGCGCTGGCTTTGCAACAGCTCAATGGTGACCTTAATGGAGTGCTTGAACATGTGCCAAAATGACCCAAAAACTACTTCACTTATGACGTCACTCACAAAAAATCCGCACTCCCCAACCAAAAAATTTTTTTTCGAGTGTAATCTACTAGGCTGGCCGATCCGTTTGAGCCACTAAACAGCTCTCTAGCGCAATCGGCGGAGGAGCTAGGGCGTTGGTAAGGCAACTGAAATTGCTGGTTTTAGGCTGAAATCAAAGTACGAATATATCGTACCCCGGCTCTCAAAGTGTTAAATCAAGGCCGCTTAAAGCTCAGCATTTCCAACGTCTTTGCAATGAGCTATGAGCACAACAATTTATTGTTTTACTGTAATGCAAGGTGGATTTCCAAAGGCAAAGTTCTTTTACGTGTGTACGAATTGAGAAACGAAAAATCTTCATATTTTTAAAAGAAGAAAACCACGTACTTGCTACTACCTTTGAGGATGAAGTTTTCCTGACTCAATTGGTGTATCTCTGTGATATTTTTGCAAAATTACATTAATGAAACATCTTACTCCAAGGAAAAGATACTCACCTCCTGCAACTCCATGACAAAATCATAGTTTTTAAAAGGAAACTACAGTTGTGGTAAACTGATCTGTTGATAAATAACAAGCAATGTGGTAGTTTTCCACTTATAAAATTCCATTTAAACTTGCAATCTGGCAATCTCTCCCTGCAGAATACTGATGAGTGTGATATGAAGACTGCGATATGTTTGCATTTGGATGCTCAAATCTCGCATTTTGAGAAATATTTTTCTGAAGACATGGAGAAGCACAATTGGATAAGAAATCCTTTTGTTGATACCGCAAATGCCCCTTAGGGTTTAAATCTCTGGAAGCTGAACAATTAATCGATCTTTCTTCTGACCTCACTTTGAAAAGCATATACAACCCTAATTCACTCATTTCATTCTGGGTTAAGGCTCGATCTAAATTTCCACTTGTAGGCTGTAAAGCTCTCTATTTTCTTGTGCCGTTTGCAATGTCATACTTGTGTGAAGCCAGTTTTTCTGTGGTAGCAGTAATCAAGTCGAAGTACTGCAATAAGATTGACATTGAACGCGACATGCGTGTTGCATCAAACATTGCACCGTGGTTTGATAAAATGTGCATGGAGCAACAAGCTCACTGCTCACATTAAACGTGTTTCAGTATTTTGCAAATAAACACTGACATTTTTGTGCATTTTGAACAATCAACATGATTTAAATACAATTTTTTGGTAAAACTTGATATTTGCAAATTTTGGCTTCATTACGGCGCCGCAAATATTGATAAGTTTTCAAAGGGCACCCGTCAACAAAAAAAGTTTGGGAACTGCTGCTTTAGACCATTTGCATCTTCATTTAAAATGACACTACATATACGCTTTAATGGGCCATGTGTGGCAACCTGGAGATGGCGCCACATGCAAAGAAACAGTCACCGCTAGATGGTGCCCATAAGTAACAAGTTACTGTGATAGCCACCACAAGCAAATTATCGTAATTCACTTATCCCTATATAATGATAGGGCAACCTAGTATCAGTAGAGGGATTTTGTCAGGTGAGCTGTATTGCTGCTTGTTGCTTTCCTGTTAGTTTGATGCCTGAATTACCATCTTTCCCTTGTGCTTGCCTCAGTAATTCAAGGCGATGCAAATACCTGTAACACACGTCAGCTTCCAAGATAAAGCCCGACTCTGAAAACGTCACCCAAGCCAACTGAACATCTGATGTAAGCAATAGCTGTCACTGTTACTGTATTATCATCTACTTCTGCCAATGGGAAACAACACCTTTTAGCCAATACAACTTTTGAAGATATAGCTCAAAAACATCGTTCAGCACCATGGGCCCACCTCTTAAGCAGCGTATCGCATATAACCATTAAAATGTTAATAGCATGTTAGCCGCATTTACATAGAAAAGAAACAACATTACAGTATATACACTTACAGTTCAGACACTGAAGTTTCACATTTATTACTTAACTATATCAGTCATATTACAAAAATATCAAACTTTATAGTTATCAAGCATTGCCACAAAAGCAATGGACTTTGAAAAAACCTATTCCACTCAGCTTTTATAACAGATGTCATAACGTAAAACTCACTTTGCAACTCAACACCAGAAACCACATAGACTATCATTTACACACTTTACACTGTGCTGCTATCAGATTTGCGTTAGATTGGGAATCTTACAACTCACTCAAGCACGACCATGAGTGTTTCACCGAGTTGCTTGAGCATGGATTTTTTCAACCATATCCGATTCAGTGAATCCAACTAGCAGAGGTAGGTTGGAAATCCAATAATGAGGGATTTTTGACAATGATTAGTAACAGCGTTTCTGATGTCACTCCCATATTACAAACTCCTTAGTTCACTTTTTGGGGCATTTAACAGATTTGAGGTGTGAAATATAATCCATTACCTGTCCTCTATCCCAAGGCTTATCCTTTATCTTTGTAAGGTCAACATTTTCCAATTCCCGTAACTTTCCCAAAGGAATGTCAGCAGCAAATCCACCAATGTCTTCATTAAGCAGTTCTGATATACCCAGTTGATGCAACTGTCAAATTTGAACACTGAAATGAAGTCTTAATCCTTTTGATAACACACTTCACAAAAATTAACTGCAAAAACTTGCCGCTAACATGATTTTGAGCTAGAAATTGAAACCGTGTAGTTGAAAAACCTCAAGTGCCAAGCACTGCCATATGAAGCGTGAAGTGCTTTCAACACAGTTGTTAACTCATAGCAAAAGCACATCTTTCTAGGTCAGGGGTATCCAAACTATGATCCTCGGGCTAAATCTGGCCCATGAACCTGTTTAATCTAGCCCACAATGACATTTTGTATCAATAAGGAAGATATTTATGAAAAATTTGATTTGACAAATGTAACTTACTCCAAAATACTCACTTTACTCAAGATGTTCGGCCCTTGACCTGCTGTGTAATGGCTTTTGTGGCCCTCGGATCAGAAAAATGGGAGACCCCCATTCTAGGTTATCAACAAAAAACTGAAAACAACTGTATGTCTAAATCAAATTACTCTGCTTTTAAAAACGGCCCTTACAGCAAACGTTTCTTTACTATACTGTATGTACTTGATTAAAAGCCATCCTCAATTAGAAACAGCATAGAATAGTAAAAAAATTAGAAGCCTCCCTTGATTAAAAGCTGAATAAAATATTGACAAAAAATTATGGTCCCGTACAATCATCCTAGACATCATTTACAAACATGAAATTCTGTAATATCCTCATTGGCGATGCACAATAACACAAACAAACATTGTTTACAAATTTTATTTTACATTACCAGTAACGTTATACTACACTACGTCACTCAAAAGCACTAATGTTTCTGTATGCTTTTGAGGAATCAGTCGACTGCCATCTGCTTTCGTCTTTTTGCGATGATTCAAACTTGCACATATCTCTATTCGAGTATGTACTTTCCACGATGGGTGTAAGCAAGGAATCGATCAGCAAATTTTTAATAGGAAATCGATTTCACGTAAAATTACGCATCCTCAGTCCTGAAAATTGCAAGCAAAGCTTTCAGGTGAAAAGTTGAAAGGCTGAAGTAACAGCAGAGAAAAAACAAACTCAAGACTACAATTAAAATTTCGTAATACAAGCTCATAAATCATAACATCTTAACAAACTGACTGACGTCAAGAATACTA
>Ga0210059_1004866_pt1 | contig 21635 bp, 8 predicted proteins | sample Ectturendosymbi2_FD_188042 | JGI IMG/M metagenome (GOLD analysis project Ga0210059, IMG submission 188042) | Ecteinascidia turbinata endosymbiont from Florida, USA - Sample 2 (SPAdes) (version 2) | ecosystem: Host-associated > Tunicates > Ascidians > Unclassified | place: Key West, Florida...
CCGCTTTTTAGTGCAGCCCTCCGGCACGCTCTGTTGTGCAGTCCGCCTTTTAGTGCAGCCCTCCGTCGCGCTCTGTCGTGCGGCCCGCCCTTTAGTGCAGCCTGTCGGTTCACTCTCTTGTGCAGGCCGCCCTAATGTGCAGCTCGCCGGCCCGCCTGTTTTGGCCCGCCCTTTAGTGCAGCCCGCCGAAAATTCATGTTTTTCAATTGGGAACACGGCCCTCCAGCCCGCCCGGCCCGCCGGCCCTCCGTTTAGTGTCATCCGTTGTTCATGCTAGACAAATATAAAAAAGCTTTTGTTTTTAATTTTAACTACTGTGTATGGATGAAGACTTTTTGCCATACAGTTTGTTGCATGTTTCAAATATTACCAGTTAAATAGATTTTTTGAAATCCATGGTGATGGTGATATCATAAAATACAATGCCACATGTATCACATATTTATGCATTCAGAGAATTAAGTAGCTTTAGGACTATCTCAGCTAGGCTTGGGTTTCCTTGTTGAAAGCAACAGCTGGATTGTGAATGGAAAACGTGAGAACTGTGAGGCAGACGCTAAAGAATATTGAAACAGTTGGGCTGAACCCAAATATGCACTTTTAGTTTTTTCAAATTTGCTCTAGTTTTTGAGATATTGAGTGTGAAAATTTCAGTGAAAAGTTGTTGAGTATGGTACATAACACAGTATTATGAATATGATTCGCATTATGATGTAACAATTGTAGCATAATTCTATTGAAAAGCATGTATTGTTGGGAGATAGTAGTTACTACAGCTGTTTTTCTTCAGTCATTAGCCTACTGTAATGCACATTGCAATGTAGGCAGTGTAGTCCAGACGTAGCGTGAAGATCTGTTCATAAGGATTCAGCTTTAAGCTATACTGGTATTCATACGAGTATAGTTTAGGATGTCTGTGTTGAAAAGATTGGCAAATGGTTGTTTTGTAGCACTTCTATTATAGACAGTTTGCTGATGCCAACTACTTTTTTTCCTTAAGAACTGTATTTAAATTCAAACTTGAAATAGAGTTATGACTTCAAAGCGTGGTATCTGTGTCAATGATCCAGATATATTCTGCTACATCTGTGGCAAGTACATGAGAAAGGAGCATCGTTTCAATGTTCGAGAATGTACGAAGAGAGTGTAGCCTACCAAGCTTACTTTGACATGAAGCTGGGAGATTAAGATAAGTGATGGGCTCCTCAAAGTGTGTAAGAATTGCACCGAAACCCTTCGCTTTTGGACTCAAGGCAAAGTAAAAGCAATGTGATTCGGAGTGCCTATGGTTTGGCAAGAGCCCAAGAACCACCGTGACAATTGCTACTCCTGCAGGATGGAATCGACACAAAAAGTATTTGTAGTATTATGTGGACATTGAGTCTGCAAGGCGGCTGGTGGCACATTGCAAGGAAGTACCTATTCCAGTATTTTCTTCATTGCCACAGCTTGATTCAAGTGATGAATTGTTTACAGAAACGGAAGAGATAGACAGCGATGATATAGCTGATATAACTGCAGAATGGAAAAGTCAGGTGAAGCGTTTCACTCAGGGCCAACTCAATGACTTAGTCAGAGACTTAGCTTTATCAAAAGAGGTTTCTGAGGTATTGGCTTCTCGTCTCAGAGAACATGGCATTCTTGATTCCAAGACCAAAATAACGTTCGACCGCCACAGGGATGAAATGCTGAGTGATTACGTTGTTAAAGAAGACCATTTTGTATTTTGCAAAAACATCAGAGGACTTCTTACAGCAATTGGTGTACCCCAATACAAACCGGCTGAGTGGCGTCTGTTCATCGATAGTTTCAAACAAAGTTTAAAGTGTGATCTGCTACACAATGCAGTTACCTATGCTGGTGTCCCTATTGGCCATTCAGTAACTTTAAAAGAGAGCTACTCGACTGTAGAGATGGTGTTGCAGAAGCTGTGCTACAACGAGCATAAGTGGTTGATATGTGTCGATTTGAAAATGTAAGCCTTTTATTGGGACAGCAAGGTGATTATGTGAAGTATCCTTGCTTTCTTTGTCTGTGGGATAGCAGAGCTGATGATCAACACTGGCAAAGAAAGGATTGGCCCGTACGTGAAGAACTCGTGGTGGGGAGAACAATGTGATAAATGAACCGTTGGTTGATCGTGATAGAATCCTCCTCTCACCTTTGCATCAATCAAATTGGGCCTGATCAAATAATTCGTAAAGGCGCTAGATAAGAATGGTGATTGCTTCCAATACATCCGCAACAGATTTCCTGCTACAAGTTATAAGAAAGTTTAAGCAGGAATTTTTTATGGACCACAAATCCGAACGTTGATGAAAGATCCCGTGTTTGTTTCTCACATGACAGTAGTTGAATCCGCAGCCTGGTGTTCATATGTTTCTGTGGTAAAAGAGTTCTTGGGAAAAAAGAGGGCAGACTGTTACCAAGACATAGTAAAGCAGATGCTAACGAACTTTCAAACTCTTGGGGCAAGAATGAGCATAAAACGTCATTACCAATACCTCTTCAGTCACCTGGGTCGATTTCCAGATGACCTTGGTGGAGTAAGCGAAGAACAAGGTGAAAGATTTCACCAGGCCGTCAAGACTATGGAAACAAGGTACCAGGGTTGATGGGACCTTCATATGATGTCTGACTACTGTTGGAGCCTTATGTGGGACTCTTACCAGCAAAATTACCAGCGGAAATCATATAAACATGCCTTTCAACAAGTGGATTGACCTAACCTGGACTATTGAGGACAGCTTATGTTTTGTTTTGTTTATATTGGTATGAAATTTCAGTGCCATTTTGCAATGTACAGTAGCCTGTTCAGTGATATGCAATTTATCAATAAGTGCCAATGCGAAAAAAAAATGATTTCGGTATATCTCAAACTAGAGCCAATTTGAAAAACCTAACTGCATATTCGGGTTCAGTGACCTCAGTAATCAGTATACCCTAAAATCGATCACACACTCCGTGCCTTCTAAAAAAAAAGTTTTTGTTGACCAGTGGTACCAGTAGTCACACACAATGTGTAGGAGAAATTTTGTCGCATAAAAGCTGTTTAAGCAAATTTTCTAAAAATCAGGCAAAACATCCTTCAAATTGCCTGCTACACATGTCTCAAGTTATATACAGATCATCCTGTAGGCTAGGGGTGCGGATTCTATTTATTATCACGGGTCACATGAATTGTTCATTTAGGCTGGCGGTACACAAACTCAATTAATTTTATTTTAAAATTCTACCTTTATGCAACTATGAGGAAGAGTAACTTCTCTTGACTTACTATCTAGGTACCTGCTTATCATGGAGCTGCGTATTGATGAAATTTTGTACTCTTACTTAGGTAATTAAAATTCTTATGCGGGCTGTAACAAATGTTCATGTGTATCGCTGGTTCCCCACCCCTGTTGTGTAGGCCATGAACAACCCTACGGATGACACTTCTACATTTCACTTCCCTTTAGCGCATCATCTTTAATCATACTAATGTAATACAACAACATGGTGATGTCAATCAAGGTGTCTAATGTTAGAACAACTGTTTTGTCTCAATGTTTTAAGTTACTAAATTATTGCTCTACTGCAAATGAATGTAACTACTTAAAAGCTGCTATACATGCAATTGTAAATGAAGTTCATGTTTTTCAAAAATACTACAGAGTTCATAAATCATAACCACAGACTCCGAAGCCATCACTGGTGGAAAATACCACCACTATAAACAAAACCTAGCTATACTGCAAGTGAAGCAATGCAAAACATCAACATAGTTTCAAAATTTTTATGTAAGTTCACACAATTTCAGGGTGCCCAAAAAGGTACGCTATGCATGTAATTAGTACTGTAAAAGCAAAGCACCTTCGAAGTAGGCTAAAGCGTGCTTTATAACGTGCTGTATAAAGCAAAGCACATTCGAAATATGAGCAAAGCAACAGGTACCGTTGCCTATCTTTTATGCTGTTTGCTCAAACCAAAGCATCTGGAAAAAATCAATACTGTATTGTTCACGTTTGATTTTGAATGAGAAGAGGTACAAAATAAGATACACCCTTGTGCAATTACAAAAATGAAACCTTGACCTAAGCCCACACAGTACGCAATCAGGAAGCTGAACCACAACAACAGATGGCCTGACATCGATGACTCAGCAGATTGCGTTTCAGAAAGTAAGATTCTGCGAAAAGATCAATCCAGGATTACCTCAAACACGGTTGAATGATCTGGGATTGGCTCAATCCACCTTTCTGAAATGAAATGTTTTCTGAGCCTCAATCCAGGATCAGCTTAATCCGAGATTGACCGCCGATCCTGATCCAGCTTTCTGAATGCCACACCAAGCTTTTGAGTAGAAATATCCAGCTTTGCATTACCACCAACGTTTAGCTTCTCCTTCAAGCTTGTCTGAGATTAATGGGAATAAGGATTTAACCTGGACGTCTGGGCAGGCCTCAATTTTCTCTGAACTTAATTTTTTTTACAATATGACTTGTCTTAATAAAAAAACATTTATATTTTTTAAATTTAGGTGTGTGGATTTTTTTAATTTGGTAGGTAACTGCAACCCATACATATGAAGTGTGCGATTTTTCGTTCTCCGCCAGAGGTAATTCTGCGACCTCTTGCAAATACACATAAGGGATGCAAAGGTACAGTATGCACTTGCATGCATGTATAATGTACTACAGTACAATGATTTATATACTTTTAAACTGAAGCTTAAATAAGTGGGTAAGCTATAAACCAGGGTCTCAAACTTAAATTGTTGAAAGGGCCAAATCAGGACTTGCTTTTAACCTGAGGGCCGAATTAGTGTTAGGTGTTTTTATTGTCTCAAAAAATGCAGTAAAACTTATGCAAGAAAAGTGGCTCCAGAAGGCCCAGGCTTGTTGCAGGCTTAGTATGTAGCCTAAAATGTTTTAGATATGATTTGATATGTAGGCAATTGATTACTGTAAATAAGGACAACAAAATGTCAGGCTTACTGTTTTAGTCTGAAGCTAGAAAATGCCTAGCAGTATCTACCATCTGGGATTTGATATTCTTACCAAAACCATGTGTTAACCATGGGTATCGCTGCAGAGAAACCATGTGGTAACCAAAGTGTTAAACAATTTTTTTCTGCTGAATTTTTTCTAATGCAATTACCCTTTTCACATCTATTTTTATATTTTTTAGATCTTGGAAAGCTTCAGTACCATACAAATACTTCCAATAAATCTCATGTTCCAACAATTACAAGACACATGACTGGTGCCAGTAGTTTGGCAAGCACTCAAAGAAGGTTAGTTTGGCATGCTTTGTAACATAGTCAAAATTTGCCATTAGTTAGCTGTTTGGTTCTGCTTTTAGGTGTAGAAAACAGCAGGTTATTGTTTGCATCTGGAAAGACCTGCCATACATGGAATTGTGTTGCTAGGCTTGAGATGGGAAATTGTATCAGTGCAAAAAAATGCAAATTTCCTGGGAATTTACCTTTGATTTTCCACGAGCTGTCATGGAATATTGTTAAACTTACTTTCCACATGCAAAAGTTTTCCATATCAGCTGCACTTTCGAAGTTGCTAAATTTAAGACTTGATATATCAGCCACCATAAAGCTCTTATCCACCTCCCTCGTTTTTCATTTCAAGCTGTTTTTTTGCCAGGGTTGATGCCTGAAATGCCTGCAATCTATTATAATTAAACATGGGCAAGGGGCAAGGAGTGATCAAGACAACCAACTCCTCTGCCACACAGAACACAGTAGCAGGCAACAGAAATGAATGAAATGTATGCAGTAGTTGGAGATCGACCGACATGGCTTTTTTGAGGCCGATACCGACACTAATATATTCCATGACAGCTCGTGCCATTCATGGGCCAATAACCGATATTTCCAAAATTTTTAAATCTTGTTTTCTGCTTCATTGTCAAAAATAGGGTGAATTTTATGCCGTACCTTTTTTCAAAAACTTCAAAAATCAGGATTTATGAGCTAAAATTTTTGAAATTGCAGCAATTTCAATATTTGATTAACTTGTTAGTATAGTATACACAGTTTGCAATGAATAAACATGGTGCCATGAATAAAAAAAGAATGTTAAAATAACAAAACAATAAGAACAGAACACTGAATGTAAGAGAACTGCTTATGGTGCATAAACCAAAAAAAGCAAAAAATGTGCTTGAAAGTTGAAAGATGGCGAATGAAAAGGAAGCAGTACAAAACGGAGCATGAGTTAGGAGGTTAAAATTAGTACACTGTATTCAATTAACCATTGCCAAAATGAAAGTATTTCCAATACAGTTACTTTTTTGGTCAATGATAGTGTGTTTGTTCACAGTTACTGTACTACATAAATCTTATGAAATTTTGTTATTGTGTATATTTCACAAATCAACCTTTCAGACTCTTCTGCTGCAACTCAGTGGGTTATCAATTTGAAAAATCAATCCAAGTCTTAAAGAATCAAGTTTGGAATTTTGATGTAATGTAACGTTACATAACTGCATGTCCTTAAAAAAGCAAACTAGTTGCATTAGTTACTGCAATTGAAGTACTGGCATTGGTATGAAATGAAATACCTCAACTGATTTGTCAGTACTCAGTAGTTCCATATCAACAGTTTAAGATTGTAATGCATAAAGCAAAGTATATCTGCATGTAGTGAGTTAGCCGGTCATCTACAACCTTGCCTAAACAAAAGCAGCACTAGGCTATAACCGATTACCACCCGTCCTCCAGAAGTAAATTCCATAACAAGTCACCATGACAATAGCTAAGATGCACGTGTGCGCATTGCGCATCCGATGATTGTGCAATAATGCCTTGGTAGTTCTGATCCAATCATAAACACTGCGCTCTTGCGTTGTTGCAAACACTGCTTTTGCTGGTCATGTTTAACAAACGGACAACAGGAATTGTGATGCAACAATGACACTGACTACCGCACTGCTGTCGCACCAACAACAAGTCACCATTCAACGTATTTGTGAAATGCTGGGGTAGGGTTTCCGTAACTTGTGTGCCACATCCACAAAACAGCAAGTTGCAACAGCTTGTATTGTGACATCACAATTATCATTATCATGCCTTGTGGAAAATGTCGCTTAACCAAACCCACGAACATGATATTTTAGCTTGCGTACAGTATAAACCACTGCACTTATAGCCTAAGACATCAAGTAAGAAAAATAGAATCCTTTCAAGATGTTACGTGGAACTGCATCATAGCGACAGTTGTTGTCGCTAGTGAGTAGCGATTGCATTTATGATCATAATCATAACACCATAAATGTTGCTTAACACTTTGAGAGCCGGGGTACGATATATTCGTACTTTGATTTCAGGCAAAAACCAGCAGTTGTCAGTTGCCTTACCAACGCCTTAGCTCCTCCGCCGATTGCGCTAGAGGGCTGTTTAATGGCTCAAACGGATCGGCCAGCCTAGTAGATTACACTCAAAAAAAATTTTTTGGTTGGGGAGTTCGGATTTTTGTGAGTGACGTCATAAGTGAAGTAGTTTTAGGGTCATTTTGGCACATGTTGCCCGCCCTAGGGCCCAACTGCTAGGCCAAAGTGTTTCGCTGAAGTTTTCATTGGAAACTAGACTCGAGTCCGAGTCTTTTGAGCCTTTGATCGACTTTCTAGCATTTCTGGTTCAAAAGTTATGATCTAAAAAAACAAATTAATTAATTATCTAATTAGCTAATTAGTCTAATATTTTTACTAACTAACATCATAACTTTTGAACCCGAAACCCCAGCAGGTCGCCAAAAGTATCAAAAGACTCGGATTGTAGCCTAGTTTCCAGTAAAAACTTCAGCGAAATACTACCACCTAACGGTTGGCGCCCAGGGCCAGGCAAAGTGGGCCAAGGTGGCCTAAAAGTCCTCCACTTATGACGTCACTCACAGACAACCCCCATCCCCCACACAAAAATTTTTTTTTCGGGTCTAATCTATTAGACTGGCCGCGTTTTTTGATACTTTTACCGGGTCTGTAGAGCATACAGGAGCGGAGAAATTCCCGCTCAAAGCCATGTGCGAATCAGCTGTTTGTTTGCGAACCACTTGAATTAACCCGGCTCTCAAAGTGTTAACATAACGCAATTAATTTTTCATGCAAGCTTTTTTAAATTAATCTATGCTAAACTAGGCATCGATTGGACTTCTGCACCTGAAGTTACAGTCAAACATTTTGTGCTGCGAAAACTTTCGGAAGTGCAATGGGAGTTTATTTGTACACAACATCTGCACGTGGTAGCATTGCAAAACTGCCTGATGATACTTTCGGCTGCAACGGCCAATGCATGCTCCATGGTTAATCTTGTCTGTTTATTAAACCACACCTGCTAGCATTGCTGTAAGATAATTGTCTTGACTTGCTTCGTTGCGCTTTCTTGCGCAAGTTGTCTGGATGCGTGAGGAATATAACAGCATTTTCTTTGTCAACTCCTACTGAGGCCGATATCGATATATCGATAAAACCCAAATATCGGCCAGGTGATATATTGGTCGATCTCTATACAGTACATGCCGTGGTAGCATTAACAAGTAAAGATTGATGTCACTCGAAAATTATTCTCGAACTATGCACATGGTTCTGCAGTCTTCTCAAATAGAAGAGTAGGTTTATCAGCACAATACTGGATGTTAGCTGAAGTTTGGCGTTGCTAACATAATATTTTAAAGCACAACAAATGTACACATACATGTCAAGTAGTTTCACAATTGCAGATAAGCAATCACTTGTCACTATACTAAACTGAGCTTACATCCCATCCTGGATGCTATTTCTTCATTATGGTTGAAGCGCCTATCGCACCTGATTGATACTTTAGAGTGTCCACACTTAACACGTTCACTGCTAGGTTAATTCAAGCGGTTCGTGCAAAAACAGGTTGTTCGCATGTGGTTTTATGCGAGCATAACTCCAGCACTGAAAGCGCTAGAGAGCTGTTCAAATGCTCAAAAGACTCAGCAAGTCTTCTAGTTTCCAATGAGAAAAAAATTTGTTGGTTTTGGGTTTTCGATTTTTTGTGTGTGGCCAAGTGAAAATTGCTTTTAGCTGCTTAAAAGCTACGGCCAAAAAAACAAAATTGGTAATTTTACCCTAACTCTTGAATCAGAAACGCTAGAAAGCTAATCAAAGGCTCAAAAGACTCAGATTTTAGCCTAGTTTCCAATGAAACTTGAGCGACATACTTCTATCTAGCGCTTGGGACCAGGGCCAGGTAACCTGAGCCCAAATGGCCAAAAACCCACCCCACTTATGATGTTACACACAAAAAAACAAAAAACAAAAATTTTTTCATTACCAACTAGAAGACTTGACAAGTCTTTTGATGGTTTGGATACCTCTCTAGCACAATCGACTAGTGAGTTATGGAGTTGCAAAGTGGCGCGAAATTAGCACTCAATGCATAATTTCAAAGCATGATATACTCATACACCAGCCCAAAACGTGTTAATCATATGTGCTCTCTTGTATGAACTTGTAAGGAACTAATACCTCTCAGGTTCCTTCTGACAAAAGACCGAGGTCAGGGTTTAGTTTGTAATGAAAATGGTACCAACATTTTTTTCCTAAGACACATTGCCATGTGTCATAAAAAGAAGCTCACCTGAAACCACTGCTGTTTTGTAAAAGCAAGGAAATATGAGTCACTTGCAAAGTTTGTGTTTCAGTCAGTCACTATCCAAAGGTTTTGGTGTGTATTGCAGCATTACTGTCCATCTCAAAGCAGATAATATTTCATTTTGTTGATCACTCTGTTAACTCAGTTAAGGGCCATTTTCCATCATTAAATCTCAATAACAGTTCCCAGAGAAGGCTGTCCTTGCCTTTGTAGGTATGACCCCTAATCCATGGCCTCATCATGCTTGATGTATGTCTTGTTTATTTGTTTCTTTACAGTGTTGTGCTTTTTTAATGAGGTCTTTAAATTTCATGTAATTGTATCAGTACAGTGAGATGTAATTCACGAGTTTCTACTCATTTGCAAAATGCTGTGATGCAGGATAAATCAGCTGGATAACAGTGTTTCAATATTGTGGTTGTGTGTTTATGGAGTAGTGAAAGTAGAGTAATGCTAAAAGAAATTGGGTATTTTTAGCATTTCCATATAGAATATGACACAATAGTATGTTTTTTTGAATTCAGATGTATTGAACTAAAACTGCAAACATTGCTTTAAAATTTGACGTTGCGCTTCGTGAAAAAAGGGATGTAACCCTTTATAGGTTTTGGTTGACATATAATACTTTATAAAAAATTTAAGCTTTGAAAAAAATTCACATGCTATAATGAGAAAATGGGTTACTGGTGATGCTGTTAAATTTTTACAAATTTTAGCCTCAGATTTGTGTGTCACTTGTCATAAATATTCAAAATACTTATGTGTTAAGAAAACCATAGATCATTATGGACATTTTAGATTTTACAAAGCTGCAATATGCAAAGATCTTGGCAGTTCTCTTACAATTGGAGCTCAAGAATCACAGCCTATGTTATCATCTGGAGAAGTAAGCTTATCATAAGATACGTTTGCTATACACACGTCTGTCTAATGGCATAATATATAGGTTTTACTATTGACTTTTAATATGTTGTTTGCCAACTTTTCATTTTTATGTATTGCAAACATATTTCAATGAAGGAAAAAAGTGCAATAGTTGAAAAAACTTTTTATCAAACAATTTAGTAAGAAAATTACTGGAACAGGTGTTGTTGATCTTGTTGATGCTTAACACCTTCAGTGCTGATGTACGAATATATTGTACTATGAAATCCTGCATTAACCTGCTATTTTCGCACCACTTTGCAACTCTATAACTTGCCAGGCGATTGTGCCAAAGGGTTGTTCAAACCGTCAAACCACTTTGCAAGTCTTCTAGTTTGCAATTGAAGAATTTTTTTAAGTTTTGAGTTTCTGTTTTTTGTGGGTGATGTCAGAAGTGGGGTAGGCTTAGACCTTTTTGGCTGAGGGTATCGGGCTCTGGGCCCCAACCACAAGAGGGAAGTATTTTGCTCAAAGTTTTTACTGGAAACTAAGCTAAATTCAAGTTATTGGAGCCTTTGATAGACTTTCTAGTAGGGTTTCTTGTTCAAAAGGTAGGGTGAAATAACCAAAATCTGGGTTACATCAACATTTTTTGATAATTTAACCCAAATTTAGTTTTTTTGGCTAAAACTTTTGAACCAGAAACCCTAGAAAGTCAAAGGCTCAAAAGACTCAGATTTTAGCTTAGTTTTCAGTGAAAACTTGAGCGATACACCTCCCTCTTGCAGTTGGGGCCCCAGGGCCTGATAACCTTGGCCAAGAAGGCTTAAACCCACTTATTACATCACCCACAAAAACGGAAACACAAAACTTAAAATATTTTTCATTGCAAAGAAGACTCACTGAGTCTTTTCAGGTTTGAACAGCTCTTTAGCACAATCGACTGGCAAGTTGTGGAGTTGGAAAGTGGCACAAATATACTGGATTTACAGCTAAATCCACCCGGATCTGAAGGTGTTAACACGTTGGCATCCGCTGTGTGATATACTTGTACTTTGAAGTCACGCCTGATCCACTATTTTTGTGCCACTTTGCAACTCATAACTTGCTAGGCGATTGAGCTAGAAAGCTGTTCAAAGCCTTAGAAGATGCAGCGAGTCTTCGAGTTTGGATTTTTGGATTGAAAAGTTTTGGATTACGGGTGTTTTGTGAGTGATGTCATAAGTGGAATAGGTTTAGGCATTTTTGGCCCAGGTTACTGGGCCCTGGGTGCCAATGGTAAGAGCCAATTTTTCGACTCAGGTTTTTAGTGGAAACTAGGCTATAGTACGAGTCTTTAGAGCTTTCGATTGGCCATGTAGCGTTGTGCTTCAAAAATTATGGCCAAAAAATTGATTTAATTAAATTAAGTAAGGATTGATTAATTAACTTTTTGGTGTCCGGCTGCTTTCGGGGATTTTCGGAAGAAAAATGCCTAAATGCACGTGGCTTTGAGCAGGAATTTCTCCGGTCTGGTATGCTCTACAGACCTGGTAAAAGTCTCAAAAGACACGGCAAGTCTTCTAGTCTACACTCGAAAAAAAATTTTTTGCTTGGGGGATGCGGGTTTTTTGAGAGTGATGTCATAAGTTGAGGACTTTTAGGCCACCTAGGCCTACTTTGCCTGGCCCTGGGTGCCAACCGTTAGGTGGTAGTATTTCGCTGAAGTTTTTACTGGAAACTAGGCTACAATCCGAGTATTTTGATACTTAGGATGACCTGCTGGGGTTTTGGGTTCAAAAGTTGTGATGTAAGTTAGTAAAAATATTTGACTAATTAGATAATTAATTTGTTTATTTTAGATCATAACTTTTGAACCAGAAACGCCAGAAAGTCGATCAAAGGCTCAAAAGACTCGGACTCGAGTCTAGTTTCCAATGAAAATTTCAGCAAAACACTTGGGTCTAGCAGTTGGGCCTTAGGCCAGGCAACATGAGCCAAAATGGCCCCAAAACTACTTCAGCTTATGACGTCAGTCACAAAAAATCCGCATCCCCCAACCAAAAATTATTTTTCGAGTGCAATCTACTAGACTAGCCGATTCGTTTGAGCCCTTGAACAGCTCTCCAGTGCAATCAGCGGAGGAGCTAGTGCGTTGGTAAGGCAACCAAAAACTGCTGTTTTATTGGCCAAAATCGAAGTGCGAATATATCGTACGCCAGTTCTCAAAGTGTTAAAAATGTGTCCTTTGTAGGCCAAAACTTTTGAACCAGAAACGCCAAGAAGTTAATTAATCAGTTACAAAACAAAACAAAAACTGGCTGCTTGTGGTTGGGGCCCAGGGACCGATGACGTTATCCAAAAAAACCTAAACCTACCCCAATTATAATGTCACCCACAAAAAACTCAAATCTGAAGCTTCCCAATTTTTTTAATTGAAACCACAAGCTTTTCTGCATCTTTGGAGGGTTTGAACAGCTCTCTAGCCAGTGATGGAGTCTCGAGACTTGGTCTCGGTCTCGAGATTAGTCTCGAGACCCGTTTTTGCGAGTCTCGGTGTTGGTCTCGAAGGTTTCAGGTCTTGTCTCGGTCTCAAAGGTTTCAGGTCTCGAGACTTTGAATATTGCAAAGAAATGGTTTATTAAAATTTCTATACTTCAATTATTTTTTGTTTGTTGTATTTGCAGGTAAGAAGGAACTAAAACATGTCGGAAAAATGCCAGAAATAAAAAAAAATTGAAGTCAGAAGTGATGATGACATTTTAAAAAAAAATTTTCGGCAAAACGCACAATTTTTGAAGTCTCGAGTCTTGGTCTCGAACTTCAAGTCTTGAGTTTCGGTCTCGGAGTTTTTGATGAAGTCTTGGTCTTGTCTCGAAATTTTAACCAGGTCTCGGTCTTGAAGGTTACGGTCTCAACTACATCACTGTCTCTAGCTCCATTGGCTGGTTGAGTTATGGACTTCAGCCAAAATGGCCAAGGTTGCATTTTGTGAGACTTGATTTTTCCCAAAATTTTGTTTTTTTGGTCATAACTCTTGAACCAGAAACACCAAATGGCCAATCAATGGCTCTAAAGACTTGTATTATAGCCTAGTTTCAAATAAAAACTTGAGTCGAAAAATTGGTTCTTGGCGTTGGCACCCAGGACCTTGTGACCTCAGCAAAAATAGCCTAAACCTACCCCACTTATGACATAACCCACAAACAACCCAAATCCAATACTTTTCTTTTTTTAATTCCAAACTAGAAGACTTACCACATCTTTTGAGGAATTGAACAGCTCTCAGCTCATTCGGCTGGCGAGTTATAGTGGTATAAAGTGACGCAAGAAGCGTGGCTCATGCCAACCATCCTGAAGCTGAAGGTGTTGACCAATGATAATGGCAAAATGGCAAAAAAGAGTGTTCTACTCTCACGAGGATGTTTACTGTCCCTTTCCCTCTTCTTCCTCTATATGAGAATTGGATAGACATGCACGAATAAGTCAACAAGGGTGTCACTGTTGGAAGTTTTAAAATCAACTGTTTCCTTTATTCAAACGAGGGTGTCTATTGAATACAAAATTAAATTGCATGAGGTATAGAATTTAATGGCACCACAACTGCATTACTGATTAATCCTAGTCATAAATTTTTAGTGTATGTTTTCAAAAGTTTTTGCTGGTAAGGTTATGGTCTTTTTTAGCATTAAGGTCTTGGAACTATGTGCAACTGTTATAGTGATAATTTTTCATTCACATGTTTTTATGTTGCATTTCTTTGTGATTGTAACAGATGAACCTCAAGCAATGCTAAACTATTTTCATGGTGTTTTTATGGTGTAGTCAATTTTGCAATTATCTATTTTTCAAAGGTCAGAATAGATGTTGCTGCTGCTGGTGTAAACTTTGGAGATTTATTGATGATTGTTGGACAGTATCAAGTCAAACTGCCTACACCTTTTGTTCCAGGTTCAGAAATGTCAGGTATGCAATTATAGTCCTGTCTGTTCAAGAACTTATTTGACAATCTGTTGCTATTGTAAGAATGATGAACAGTTTGTGCCAATTTAATGTGCACTATATTTACATTTGAATTTTCCTTTGTAATCTAGTTGGGCAAATAAATTGATAAGGTGTCAAAATAGTTTGCAGTAATTTGCCTTTCCCATCTCGTTGAAAGTATGTTTTAGACAGTTCTATGCCAAATCAGTGGTGTCTCAGCCAGGTGGTTAAGATATTGACTGATAAAATATTCTCTTGTACTTTTAGTTGTGACTGCAAATGACTGAATGTTTTCAGTTATCTCTACTAATTCAAATAGCAAATGCATATTGAACTTAGTGAAAATTTATTGGCTGGTGTTTACATTCAGATACTTTTTCCAGTTGTTCAAGAAACAGCCGTATTTAAGTAATTGGTACTGGGACAGTTGTCATTCTGCAGTTCTCAAGTGTGGGTGCTCATGAGACAGGAGTTATGAGATGCACATTTCTCTGCCAAATTCCAGCCCATTTTGCATTATTAACCCAACTAGAATTTTACATGCAAGATGTTTGACGTAGTTTCAATGCAGTAACCATGCACTTTTGTCTTTGGCAAAAAAGAAAGCAGCACTGCCATTAGGTCATAGCACCAAATTTACCACACTATATACAACCATTGCAAACATGTTTTGTTAATGTTTAATTGTGCTGTAACAAATGAGTTTTCACTTACCATACTAATCCAATATGTATCTACTATAAGGACTTTCTCTTCCATATACAACCCAGTGTTTGTCAAAATTACTAATGATCACCCAACTGGGTTACTTTTTTACTTTGTGTGGTATCGTTGCAACTGCTGAAGAGCATCATTATTGTTAAAAGAACTTAGTCGCACTTCAGTTATTTAATATTATCATTCTTACTGTTTTAAATTAATTTTATCATTTAAATTGTGATGCTTGCAATCAACCCAATATGGCATGTCAAAAGATAGAGTAAGGAAGTAGAGAAGCCAATAGAATTGCATTAATTTTACCTGACTATATATTGTTAATTGGTGTTAAAAATCTAATGCATTCTGAGTAATGTTTAGTTTTCAAAACTGAACACAAACTTTTCAAAGTTTTGTGATCATTTTGAAAACAAGCATGAGGTTGTTGAAGCTGATGACAATGTTGAAACGCTAAAAATTTACAAGATTATTTTGACTAAAGTGAAACACTCCTAGACTATTTCCTATAAAACTTTGTGTCCTTAGTTAATACAAAGTGGCTTACCTTGTAGAAGCCATAAAACTCATATGCTTGCTGAAGAAGCTATCAAACCTTGTGTTGTGGAAATGGCATGCCTAATTTTGCAAATGCTACTGCCTCAAGTTGCTTTATCAGACAATACAGTGCGTAGAAGAATTGATGATATCTGTGATGAAAGTGTAGTCAGGGGTGGCTTGAGATGAAATTTGGTCTGATATTGCAGTGGATAAAAGGCCTATATTTATGTAGTGCATAAAAAGTCTATATTTTTCTATAAAATCAACCAATATCAAATCGTCTCATTTTTATCCGAGCCTAGTTTAGCAATGGGCCTAATGCTGCAGCGTTGATAGTACCCACCTTACTCTAGCCCTGAGTGTATTCAAAATTAAGACTTCTGTAATCATCATCCGGCAGTTAAAAGTATTTCTGAAAGCTAAGCAATTTGTAATAGGGGACAAACTTTCTGATTTACAACTGCAGATGTCAGTTTTTGTTTATCTTGCAACCTTGGGTGCCGAATTTGAAATTTCTATGGGCGTGTGAAATCCATGACATCACAAAATATGATGTCAAAACCTGCTTAAATTGGTAAAATAATATGGGTTGAAATATCCCAAAGCGGCTCTCACACCAATGTAAATTTTACAGGGAGCTCATAATTATTCGATGCCTTATATATTTTCAAAACTTTTTGAACATGTTCACAACAGATTAAACTGGAATCATAAAAAGTTAATCCATAATCACCTAAAAGTATTTATGCGAACTGCACCCCTGTAAATCCAAACATCCATCAATATTTTAACATTAATATTGTCTGTCATATTGGAATGAATATTTAGTAAACAACAAGAATTCAACCTAGATTGAGTCGTGGTCGATAAGAGATAATTTTTGATGTGACGAAGTGCACTAAAGTTATGCTCTGCCTCATAGGTAGTGCAGGGCAATGTGAAATGCATGTGCAGCAAACAAGTTAAACTCTGAAATTAATTAGCTAAAATTCAATATTCTACAAACAGTTCCAACTTGGCGTTGGACTGTTTCAATCATTGCTTGCCAAAAATTGTTGGATTTTGCTGTGCAACTGTTCCTTGTTTACATCGTCTTTGCAAAAGTCACATACAGCAGAGACCATGCTTCTCTCTGCAGTACAATTTAGAACTGATTTATGCTGTGTTGAGATTTTTAAGTGTTCCATACTGTATCTATCCGAAAACGTTTCACTACATTTCAGAACAATGTCTTTGTACTTGTTAGCAAAGAACTGCTCAATCAAAAAATGAAAAATAAGCAAATTCCTGGCCAGACTTGCCAATATGCATCATGCTCCCATACTTGCATCTATGCTTGCAACTTACCTGTACTCCTATTATCATATGTTTTCTAATGATTACCTGCATTTATGTGAATGCTGTCTTTGAATATGTTCTGCCCAACAGCAAAAGAAATCTTATGTTTTTTGTATTTGCTGGTTTCCAGATACCCTGAGCTAATATTCCAGGCTTACTTAATTAAAATAATAGCAAATCTATCCTCAGCTGTTTATTGTTCACTGATTTTAGAAAAAAAGTACAGTGCGAGAAGGTCTTAGAACAAGAACTTTAAAACTGATGAAATAAGTTAGTCCATGTCTGTTGTGAGTGTTATCTCAAGCGTCCAGACGAATGGCATCCATCGGGTAGTAAACATGAGCAGTTATTGTTCAATTGTCGTTTTTTGACAAAGCTGTTTGCGCATTGGTTGTTTTCTGTTCATTTACATAACAAATGCTAACAAATGACATGTGTTTTGTCTTGGGTGCATTTGGAAAAGTAATTATGTCGCTGTGTTCAACTTACTGTTACTAGTGTGTTGAAAAGTCAGTATGCAGTGTATGCACAGTGGTTGTTTTACTTACTAATGTAATTTTCACAATTTAGATTTCGAAAACTTGTTTTTAATTTAATTAAAATGTTCACTGTCTATGCATTGTGGTAATACGTGGAATTAAAGTTTATTATGATGTTTTCTGTGTGCATGGGTGTCGGAACGGGGGTGCCAAGAAAAATCCATTACATAGCCTCCTCTGAAAAAAATCCTTCCGATGCCTGTGGCTGGCGTGAAGATAGCAGTAGAGTGTAAAAACTGCTCTCTACAATATTTTTCCTGGACAATGTCTTTTTGCACTTGTAGGTACTGTACTTGAGGTTGCTCCAGATGTTACTGATTTTAAGCCTGGTATGAGGGTTGCTGGATTGGCAAGGTCATTTGGAGCTTATGCTGAAGAAGTTGTAACCCAATCAAATGTAAGTGCTTGACAGTTGTATCGTAATAGCGGTAGTGGTCTTAGTGAGTGTGCAAGGGTGTGCAAAATTGGGCCCCATTTTCAATCTACGCACTTAATGGGGCTCCACTTTCAGTTTTCGCGCTTTCAATGATTCATGAGATCTTCATGATTGTATTTTTATTATAATGCTTACACAATAAAACTTGATTTGATTGGCCATGTGTTGTGGTTAATAATATGTTTTAACACATTTGGATTTTCAACCTGAAGATAAGTAGCCTAACTGAAATGATGAAACATAAATAGCCTTCTGATCAAAGGACAAGGAACCCCAGTCAAAATGTAAGAGGCCCCCAAACAAGATGTTAGGGTCCCCTAATGAAAGGATGAAGAGGCCCTTTAGTCTTTGGTTAAACATAATCAGCCTGCCTACTGTACATTCAAATGACAAGGAACAAGGTAAGATGACCCCAACCAACAAAGATGTTAAGGGATCCTAGTCCAAGGATAAGCAGGCCCATTGTTTTCGTGTCATGGATAAGGTTTCAAAAAGATATGGGTCCCTCAATCAAAATCTAAGAGGTTTCAAATCAATAATATAGAGCCCTTACTTTTATGAATGATTTTGCTATTAGTTTCAAGGTTTCGCTGGTAGCCTATCATTCTTGCTTATACATCTAGTAATTACCCAGCGTACATATCCTTAAGCAAAATACCATGCACAGAAAGCCATTGCAATAAACCTATTTATTAAGCACATCCCAAAAGGTTTGTAGTTTTGTGATACTGCATTAATTTATTTAACATTTTACTGCCATAAGTGTAGTGGTTGTAGCCAATAAAGTTCAAGCCAATCTTGAAATCTGATTAAAATGCTTGAGTTAATACATGAGATTTTCTTTATGACTGAAAAAGTCAGTGTCATGAGATTTTGTTTTTGATTGATAAAAAATGTGTGTCAATACTGCATATTTCATTCATTCCAGTCTCATAAAAATTATGGTTGGTTCAGGGATGGATTTAGGGAGTGCAGGTCCCTAGGCCATCTTAGTTTTTGGAGCCCCACGCAAGTGTGATCAATTTGGCCGCTTGTCTCAAAATCGTGAAAGTATAAAATTTTATCTTTTGTGATGCCAATTTTGGTTCTACTATTGCCTTAAAGCTTTTCCTACATTCTCCTCAACAAAAACTGGCAATGCGGTCTTTTCTTGGAATTATGGCACTTTCATGAGGTTCAGAAGTTTGCTTCGTTAAACTTCCGTGAGTTCTTGCTTTTTTGTAGGTTTATTTTTCGGATACAAACATTTTCACGCAGGACTGTAATGCCCCCTTTGAAAATAGCGTCTGGTTGTTGATCTGATTAGCTATACAAAACTCCTTTGTTATAGTAGCCACATGTTTTATTGACCAAACAAGCACAATCCATTCAGTGGGCACAGGGTTGCCGTATTTAAGTTTTTATTTTCCAATCAATATAAAATACAGTGTTTTAATCCTCTAACCTATGGGCTTATGGTAAACAGCATGAAGACAAGATTGCCCAGCAAAGCAGTTTCCCAACACTCTCAGCTAACCGTATGAAGTAAGCTCATACTTTATACAAAGGAGTTGCACGGGGCCCCAAAAACATGGGGCCCTAGGCCATGGCCTATTTGGCCTATGCACAAGTCCGTCACTGGGTTGGTTTGTTCTTTCTCAATTTATTAACTGCAGTTAAAAGGCATGTTTCCTGTACTTTTGGACAATGAAAATTTAAAAACAATAGTTCTTACATTTTTTTTAAGGAAAATGTTAGGTACCTGATATGAACCTGTAGGGACCCAATTTCTCTGATCCTAGGGACCTGATTTTCTTTTATTCTAGGGACCTGATGATGATTTTCTCTGATTCTAGGGACCTGAATGGGGTATCTAAAACACCCCAAAAAAACCCTGGTTCTTACATTTAGCTCAACTTGGCCCAGGGTTACTCCACAGTTATGTGAGAAACTGGTTTTGTATTGAGATAATTATAGTGTAAACACTAATGTTGTAACGTTCGCTGAATGGTTGCATGTCTCTGCTCGCTTATTGCTATTGCCCTTAGCGACATTTCCCTTGATTGGGCCTCAAGTAATGATCGGGCCTTGAGTGATTCCCGGGCCGCGTTTTTGACTTTTGCCTCATTACGCATTCCTTGACCGACGAGTTGCGTTGTTCCTTTAGTAATGGAGAAAACCGATGCAGCGTTTAGATTCTGAGCATATCGAGGACTGAGAAGGTTGATCCCGTTAGAAAAGACAAAAGGTCTTTAACGTTTCTGCAGCACAAGGCTGCCACAGCATAAGGCTGTTTCTTTGAAAGACATAAGGTCTTTGATTCCTTGCAGCATAAGGCTGCCATTAGCATCAGGCTAATTCTGATATAGGACATAAGGTCCTTTCAGCACAAAGCTGTTTCCATAATTTTCATTTATCATGTTTTGTTGACATGTTTGTTGGCCACGTTTTGTGGGCTCGTCAAATTTAAAGTAACGTGCATTAGCGAATTTTGTGGTTGTTCTCTTAATGTGGACCTGATTGTCAGTCAGAAAGCTACATCAAAGTATGTGTACTAGCATGGACTGTTGTATGCTTCAATAGCTTCTAATGCAATGTTGCATCGATTGCTTTCAGATCCATTTCGGGTCAGAACTCAATGTTTAAGCATTTTTGGGAAGCTTTTCTTACGTTCTTAAATCACTAATGTTTCCCTTTGCCCTATACCTGCAAAGATTTAGAAAACAAATGTTAGTACTACAGTAGCACGTTTTCTTCATGCATTATTCAATTATACTTACAACAGGATGGATGTGCAAAGTTTTTGCGCAAGGTAAAAGTTACAACTCCACCGCATTGTAGTAGTAGTCAAAGTTGATAAAAATCATGATTTTTTTTTAATCAAAAAAATCTTGAGTTTTTTATTATTATGATTATTTGATTTAATATGTAGAGTGTGGCCACCTAACAAGAAGTAAGTTTTAATTTTAAAGAGTTTGTTTCAATACAACTCTTTTGTACTTTGTTTGTTAGCAACTAGAATTCAGCTGAACTTTCATTATGCATCACACTTAAAGCGAATCGCTTCATAACACCAGTACCAGTGCACAAAACGGAATGTTTTGGAATGACAATACTCATACCAGCAGTTCATCAACTTCATTAACACTTATGGCGTATTAACACTTTTAGAGCCGCCTGGTTTTGGTGATTTTCGCAAAAAACAGCAGATTTCGGTTGCCTTACCAACGCCCTAGCTCCTCCGCCAATTGCGCTAGAGAGCTGTTCAGCAGCTCAAACGGATCGGCCAGTCTCGTAGATTGCACTCGAAAAAAATTTTTGCTTGGGGGGTGTGGTTTTTTTGTGAATGACGTCATAAGTGGAGGACTTTTTGGCCCACTTTGCCTGGCCCTGGGCGCCAACCGTTAGGTGGTAGTATTTCGCTGAAGTTTTTACTGGAAACTAGGCTACAATCCGTGTCTTTTGATACTTTGGATGACCTGCTGGGGTTTCGGGTTCAAAAGTTGTGATGTAAGTTAGTAAAATTTTTTGACTAATTAGCTAATTAGTTAATTAATTTGTTTATTTTAGATCATAACTTTTGAACCAGAAACGCTAGAAAGTCGATCAAAGGCTCAAAAGACTCGGACTCGAGCCTAGTTTCCAATGA
>Ga0210059_1004867_pt1 | contig 21633 bp, 20 predicted proteins | sample Ectturendosymbi2_FD_188042 | JGI IMG/M metagenome (GOLD analysis project Ga0210059, IMG submission 188042) | Ecteinascidia turbinata endosymbiont from Florida, USA - Sample 2 (SPAdes) (version 2) | ecosystem: Host-associated > Tunicates > Ascidians > Unclassified | place: Key West, Florida...
GGGGGGCTTGAGATAATAAAATTAACCAAAACTGCACTTATTTATAATGTTTCATGTTTCAATTTTGGGGGGCTTGGAGCTCTATTTAGGGGGATAAGCCCACCAAAGCCCCCCCGACGCCCGTGGCAATGGGACTGGGTGCCAGTCCAAGACTTTTGAAATTGTTTCGCATAAAGTGACACCCGCACGTCACAATTTGTGGGTGCAGTCATAGTCCAAATGTGTTCAGATTCAAAGCAATGTGTTCTTATGAAATGTGAAGGTCAAGAACTTCACAATGCGTCCAAACAACACAGCAAAGATTTATGGGGGTGTAAAATTCTAAAACAGGCCCAAAGCTTTTTCACAAACTGTTGAAGTCAAGAATGTTTGGTTGCGTGACACACAAATCGTGAAAATGCACCCACAACTTTTTTCTGTAAATCCTGCAGGCGGAGAACTTCCAAAATGCATCGAAACTTCACGGCAAACAGCTTGTTTTTTTGGACCCAAATATCGTGAACATGCGCCAATAACCTTTCTTGAAAACTTTACAGTTAGAGAACTTCCAAAATGTGTGTGAACTTAACTTTTTGGGATGCATAAATTGTGAAAAATCGTCCAGAACTTTCTCTGTAAACCGTGGGGTCGGAGAACTTCTAAAATGCGTCTCAATTTCAATTTCACAGCAACAGCTTTGTTTTTTGACACAAATAACGTGAAAATGCGACACTGAAATTTTTTATAAAGCTTGCACGGAGAAAATTTCCTAAATGCGTCTGAACTTAACAGCAAACAGCTTCGTTTTTGGACACATAAATTGTGAAATTCCACCCACAACTTTTTCTGTAAACCATGCAGGAGGAGAACTTCCGAAATGCGTCTGAACTTACAGCAAACAATTACGTTTTTGGACGCATAAATCGTGAAATTGCGCCAAGAACTTTTTCTGCAAAACTTGCAGGCAGAGAACTTCCAAAATGCGTCTGAACTCAACAGCAAACAGTTTTTATTTTGGACGCATAAATCGAGAAAATGCCCCCATATCTTTTTTATGAAGTTTGCACGGAAAAAACGTCTGAAATCCGTCTGAACTTCACGGCAAACAGCTACGTGTTTGGACACAAAAAGCGTGAAAATGCGCCCAGAACTTTTTGTGTGAACTTTGCAGGCAGAAAACTTCCAACATGCGTCTGAACAGCAAACAGCTTCGTTTTTGGACGCATAAATCGTGAAATTGCACCCAGAACTTTCTTCATAAACCTCGCAAAGCGAAAACTTCCAACATGCGTCTTAACTTCACAGCAAACAGCTTCGTCTTTGGACACATAAATCGTGAAAATGCACCCAGACATTTTTGTAAACGTTGCAAGCGAAGAACTTCCAAAATGCGTCTGAACTTTACGGCAAACAGCTTCGTTTTTGGAGGCAAAAATTAAGAAAATGCCCCATATCTTTTTTTTATGAAGCTTGCACGGAAAAAACTTCCAAAATTCGTCTGAACGTCACGGCAAACAGCTTCGCTTTTGGACGCACGGCAAACAGCTTCGTTTTTGGACGCACAAATCGTGAAAATGCGCCCGAAACATTTTTTGTAAACCTTGAAGGCGCAGAACTCAAAGAATGTATCTGAACTTCACGATAAACTGGTTCGTTTTTGGACGCATAAATCGTGAAAATGCGCCCGGAACTTTTTTATAAACTTGCAAGCGGAGTTTCCAAACTGCGTATGAAGTTTTTTCACCACTCACTGCTGCATATCCATGCTGTGGAATTTTCTCCAGTGAAAGAAATTGCGTCCAAATTTGCGAGCGCCGATTTTCAAAATATTTGTCGGCTGGCGTCCAAAAAAGTGCCGAAAGTGCCGTTTTTTCGGCTTGGTAGGGACCCGATTTCTCTGATTGTAGGGACCCGATGATAATTTTCTCTGCTTTTCTCTCAGCTTACCATGTACAGTTTACTGGTGAACCGACCGTTTTCGCAGCATATCCTGTGGAAGATTGCGGTAATGTGGTTTGCCAAGAATCGCAAACTGGCCGTCTGAAGCTTAGCATTTTTTTGGCTTACATCTGAGTTAAACAGATACAAGAAAGTAATTGACAAACTGTGATTCACATTAGAATAGTATCAAGAACGTTTTGTTTAAGTGCCTTCTTAATTGTGTAGATCCTTGGGTAGCTTTCTGTGTTAAAACTACTGTATGTCAGCGGTTGTAATTTCTGGCAGTAGCTTTTTTATTCCATTATGTCCGCTTAGTCAGTTGGCATTGAATGCTTTTTCGCAAAGAATTTTCTGTATGAAAACGTTGCATTGGCTATGTCAGGTGTCAAGCGGTGGCACCCACAGTGCCATTATACATGTGGATATAATGTTATTATGCCTTACAGCCAATTATTTTCTCCCCTGCGACATTCGCCTCACTTGACAAGATCTCCTTGCACTCCTCTTTCTCATGAATCGCTGTGCTTGAACAACAGTCTGCATGAATCTGCAGAACCACTCAGACCAGAAGTTTGCTTTCACCACATGTGGACTGAAACACTGTCAAGCACTCGTGAGGGTCTCAGTGTTGGTATGTTACCGCCGTTGGCATATTTGGAGGTAGTTTGTCAAAGAGCTCTCCGCTACATTTGCAACATATTTACAGTATTAAATGTGATGTATTTTGAGTATTTAAATGCAAATATTGCATCTGGTGACGAATTACACAAGGAAGTAGAAAAACAAAGATCTTCAACTTTAAGAAACTTCCCAAGTTCTAAACATTTTCAGTTTTGTGCAGGTTCTACTTGTTTGTTGCTTTTGTTCAGGAAAAGCTACAAAAGTATTTCGAACTCTTGATCTGTGCAACCAGTCGTACTTGGCCTATCATCTGGACACGTTGTCACAAATACGCATTGTGCGTTATAGCACAAGCAATGACTTCTCCCAGCTTATATTTGGAGCTATCCTGTCAGTACCCGCGAGGGATGCTGCGCCTCTTCCGGTAGGTCAAGCCTATGTATGTTCTTGCTTTTTTTGTTATGTATGAAAAGTTTATGCTTTGAGATGAATTTTTTGCAGGGCCATTCCATGTTCGTTTTGCTTGATTTGAATGGATGTCTAATTCTGTATTCTGGACAACGCAAAGTATGTTCTCGTGTTTGTGAGATTTCTGTTGGAGGATAGTGAGCATTACTATAGTTGCCATTAGCCATACGTATATTTGCATGCATACAGGAGCGTAACCAGGTGGAGGGCAAGGGCGACACAGTGTCTCCGGCGCCGAATCACTGGGGGGTACCGAAAAGCCCCAACAATGTAATGTCGCAAGTACTTTCTTCAATACAGTACATTTACTCCCAAAACACCTAAGTTCAAACACGGGAGCGCCAAACTTGTTTCTTGCCCGGACGCCATCTGACCTCGGTACGCCTCTGTATGCATATATACAGGATTAAAGAATTTCATGACGGCAAGTGGTGAGGTTGTATGTTTTGGTATGTAGTTTTGCAGTGAAATATTTTGAAGGTCTGTATGTTGCAGATGGTAAAAATTAATGTCAGTGGTTTACCAATGCCATCGTTGAGCATTTCGGAGGGTTTACGCAATACTGCATCAAATATTGCCACCCCTCAACCTGTGAGCACACCAGCTCATCCCAGTCGTCCTGCTAGTGCCATGTCTAACATGGATGAGGTCAGTGAAAGGACTGCGATTTTATTGTACTCGGCTCTGTCATGTTGCGCTGTTGGTCATTGGTTTCCCTTCTCAATTCTAAATTGAATACGGTATTTTTGTTGATGTTTGGCTAAATAAGCTACATGACTGTTTTTTTGCTTAAGTTTTTAGAAGTTATGTGCTATCTTCTGTCAAATCTGTATGAGTGAAGTGGTGCTTGTTTTTGTTTAGTTCATACCTACATGGGCAACCTATCGACCGTTAGTTTCTGTATCTGTGGTTGTTTCCACATTTCCACCGCAAGAAATCACGTGTTCGTTGGTATTCGATGTCACTCAACTGATGAAATTCAAGCTGTACTATACCATTGGTATAGTAGACCAGTACGCAAATTCATGTTTTCAGTATTTTTTTACCACAGGTGGGCATGCTTTCGCCGGTGCCAGAGCTGGCATGCAGTGGGGAGGACATCGGTGTTCTTACTGGTGACGAATTTGCGTTTACCAACCGTGATTTCATGTCGAAAGTGTCGGCCATCACACATGTTGTTGGTTCGACACTCATCTTGCAAGTTGCTGGCGGTCGTCACTACCGTGTCGGAATACCCGAGCTGTGCTCATCTGATTTAGGTATTTGACGTGTTTTATGTGCTTAAAATGCGTTATGTGCGGTTTGTGGTTACACGTGCTGCTTGCACATTTTTACAGTGAACTTGTGCCTAAAGGCTCTTCGTTATACTTTGTCGACTGATGCTTACATGTCCTTGGCTGTCAAGTGGTACAAAATGAGGCATGCGCCTGGCGCACTCAATGGAAGAAAAGTCGAGTGGTCTTTGTTTGTTGACTGCTTGATGGAGTATATTGGATACGTTGGGACTAAATCGTATTCTTGGAGGCCAACAGCATCTGGAGAAAATATGGATGTAGGTTGGGTGAGATTTATTTTGTGGACATCTGTACGTTGTGCTTAAGTGTTCTGAGCATGCCAAAGCTAATTACTGATAATTTTAGGCGATAATGTAGAAATTTATTTCGCGAAAGCCACGTCTTGTAAAAGACTGTATTCGTTGTTGCAACATCGCTGTGTTTTTGCAATCTCACTTATTGCTGTAGAAATCATACATCAGTCTAGTTTGGCTATGCATTAACTACAAATCATTTGACATAAAAGCATTAAGTTTCTTTTGTGCGCAGCGCGTGAGTACAAAAAAATACAGGTAGTTGCAGTTTTCCTAAAAAGGCGTGATTTCTGAAAAAAGTACTTTTTATTTTATTTGTACACAAGTTAAATTTGTGGAACATATTGTAGCCACCTGCTGGTTTGGGTCTGTGTACGCAATGGTAAGGTAAAAGTTTGCTGTCTGGACATTTATTACTGATCTCCGCATCTTGTTTGCATCTTTGTTTGCAGCTGGATGTGTCTGCGTCATCTGTCGTTGCAACAAAAAAAGCGAGGCAAGGAGCACTGCACGGCACGAAGGTTCATATTAATCTTTTTATATTTTTCCATTTTCTGAATTATGTTATTTGTCTAAATTACTTTTTAGTTGTAAATTATTTTATTTTTTCAATTTTCTTATTTACTTTTGAAGAGTTGGGACTATTTGTTGAACAGCTCGTTTCACAAGCAAGTTACTGGAGATATTGATCGACCATCTGAAGCGACCGACAGCGTTTTTTCCTACCAAGCTGGAATAATGGTGGGTTGAGAGCTTTTCATTTAACTGTTGCATTTTAGTTAAATCAAACTTTGGACTTCAATGATAAACCCAGAGACTTCAGTGATTAGTCAGGTAATCGAAATGCTTTGCTACAGGTGCCTTAAGATCTCGTGCTGTTGAAGTCTGTTGCAAAATCGGTTGTGGGCACTACTTGCTTTACAATGAAGCTGCACAATATTCCCTGGTCTCAACCAGCTTTATATCTCATGCCACATTGACAATTTTTGCATCATTGCAATAGCTTCTAACAATGATAAAACAGGTGGGTCGCAGATAACGTAGTGGAAGGGAATCGCGCTTACGGTAACGGATAACTTTTCAAAGATTTCTTACTGTGCCTTGTCGAAATTCTAGGTCGCTGATGTTGTTCTTTCCCCAGCATTCTGTTTTGCGCTCTCTTGCAATACGACTTTGCTTCTTCGTATTGTGCAAGTTAGGCGATCCATATGCCAGTGTAAAATATTCCCATACGCTTGTCACACTTATCATCAGTAAGTTCGGATTATTTATTAACCAACCAGCGTTTGGTCCAGAGGACTCAGTATTTTTGACACCGGACTTTCAAATAGGCTGTGCAATTGGCAATGAGGTCAGCGATGACAAGTCGTATACAGTACAACAGTTAAGTTAGGGTACTTGATTGACTTCTTTTGACTTGAATAGAGACCACTACTCTTTTAACGAAGTTTTTCATTGTGCTAATTTAAAAGAATTTTTAAAAGATGGAAACAAACCTTCAAGCTGATTTTTCCCACGTCGTTTTGGAAAACTTATTTCTCCTGTCCAATTTCTCAACCATTTTAACAACTTAAATCTTCAAAATGTAATGTATGTGTCATCGTAGGACTCTCAAAGTAATGAAGAGTAATTAGAATCATTCCTTCGTGTTTGATTTCGTCCCCAATGTTTATATTATTGCTTAGTGATGGCCCCGCTGTGCTCGTGACGGCTTCTGACTGATTGTGGTATTGTTTTAAAGAAAGAACATTCTATCCAGCTGATCGAAATTGATCGGGCCGTAAAGGTTGGTCGTAACCTCGAGCTTTTCTGATTTGCACCAGCGTGTGCGTTGTCAATTAGAAAACTCTTGCTTCCAGAGCGGATCATTAACTGCCTCTGGGTATACTAGTTGTCCCTGACGGTGACCGCTTTTGGCGAATGGCGGAATTTATTCAGTGTTGTTCGTAGACGGAAGACAAAAATACTCCAGCAGTGAACCTTATCAGGTGCTGAAGGTTCAGAAATTATGTAAGCTGCTTGCGTTCAAATCATCAGCGCCCGCTGTCCTCTTACTGTAGATTTGAAAATGCCAAGTTTAGGTAGCAGCTATGCTACAAGCACTGGCATTTCGAGATGTCCGATAGAACTCGTGTCGGGTGAAAACGATAAGTTTCCACCCCGGGCAATATCGCCCTACCCCTGCTAAACCGAAGACCAATAGCGAAGCGTAAAAAATCGAATTTGTGTATACATTGGTTCGATATGTTTCATACTAGAACCCTGTCCTCGCTGTCCAACTATTTGCATTTTCTTAATTTCTTTCAAACTCAGCCGCATTCCCTCTCCAAGCGTCGAAGCGTCGATGCTTCTACGATCGGTGATACAAGCCAGCAGAGCAATCACCTGTTGATGTCTGTGTTTTCTGCCCTTCACCTGGTTAGGGAGGTAAGAAACTTTTCAATTGAAGCATTGACCGTTGTGCAATATAAAGCGAAACTGCTTCATGAGTTGCTTCGCATTTAAGTTTTTATCAACGAGTGTTTTTTAACTAACTGCATTTGTAGGAACAAAAACTATGCACGTTGACATGGAACAATGTGGAACTTATGTCTTCCCTTGTTTATCGCTTGGCACAAGATTTGAATCTTAGAAAATTTTTGCCGTTTTACGCCTTGGACAAACTGGAGTTAATGCGAAATATTGTAAAAGATAAACCAGGAGAATCGGTTGGGACTGAAGAAGGTAACCATGTGCATGGTTGTGATGATGTATATCACGTTAGAAAGAGTTTTTATCATGTAAAATTTTTTTAGATCTAGAATTGAAAATGCCGGGTTCATTTTCTTCAAATTTTACACCATGTGTGTTTGAAAATCTGGACCAGCTCCTCGTCAAAGGTTCCTGCGCTTCTTTCCCCTTCATACCCGGGGTCACGATTCGGACGGAACGTATTTTCAAGGTTTGTGAGACAGCCTGTTTTATCGGCAACACTGAATGATTGATTGATTGCTTTCTGACTAAGCTAGGAGACTTCTTTCAGAGTATGTGGCGACTTTCACCTGACACTGCTGTTGTTTTTTCAGATATTTGATTGTTTGTTCGGAAAAACCAAGTTCGCGTCCTCTACTGTTTTTGCTCCATTGATAAAGACAACATTTAAGTAGGTGTTTGAAATATAATTTTGTAAATTTTCAAAAAAATGCGTTGTTGTTAAGTTTGTTCCGAGATGTTCGTTTTACCTTAGGAGAACAAACAACTGAAGTTTGTTTAGGATATGTGCATGCAACAGTACTTCGTATGGATTTTGCTATTTTTTGTTTCTGTGTTCATTCTGCAAGAAGTTTCCATTATTAATGTTACCGTAGATATAGGTCTTCACGTTTAATTGGTCGAAGTTCGATGCGTCTTTCTGTAAAGGTTGAAGCGTTTCCGTAGCTCTTCTATAAGAGACAATTTAACTCCATGCAATATAGTGAGAGTAAATGTGGAACTGAGCTATGTTTTAGAAAGGAGTTAGTTAGTTGTGTACTCCATCTCAAAAATTTTCCATATAATTTGAATTTACTTGGATGATCGTTCAAGAGAATTTAGAGCTTGAGATGCTGCGTAGGACGAGGCGTACTTTACTGATTGATGCCGGAGCATCCCTCGAGTTGACAGACCTTTTACGTAAGAAGTATTAAATTAACCTTGACAAATGGCATGGTCACGAAATAAGATCCTTTCGTATTCATAAGAATATCAATCCTATGTTTTGCAAAAAGCATTTGGTGTTACTGTATTTGGTTTCCATGGCAACAAGTCGGTTCAATCGCGGATCATCATCACTGCTTCAATTGCACTGTACTCTGTAGTTTGTCACAATGCGGAGAGAACGGCGGCGCTCCTGAAATCATGTTGGAAATAAGCAAATCACCTGAGGAACGCGTACTATCCTACATGGTTTCAGTTGGAATAAACAAAGATGAATTGATGACCTGGCCTGCTGGGTTGTTGTTGGCTGTGCAACCTGCTTTGATGAAGTGTTGCGATAATCCTGACATGTCTCTGCGTCCGGATGCGTTGAAACTCTTGGGTAAGTTGCCATTCACTGTTGGCCCGTTGTTGTAATCAGCCATTTTCAAAACGAAGTCCGCTGACAACAGTGCGTTAAATGCTACTAGGCAAAATTTAATACAAAAACAGTATTTCTGGGGTGGCAACAGACAAGGAACCATAGCAACTTCATTCTGTTTGTGTGATTTAAATCCGTGAATTTCTTGACTGATGAAAAAAATCAGTCCGTGGTCTGAAACAATTGAGAACCACCGTTCTATACAAAAAGACGCTTTGTCTTTTATCCTTATGATTTCGGAATTTTTGATGTAGAAATACTTACTTTTTTTGACATAAATGCTAAAAGTGACGTCAAACGTCACTCAGGAACTGAAAGTCATGCTTGAGTGGATCCGCTGATTGTTGGTGGTGTTACCGATTGAGCATCTGGGCTAAGCATCCAACAAAATTTACACTTTCAGTTGGACTTTTTAAATTCTTTCATAGCTTTACTTTATCTTTGGCAATTCTAGCCAGTTCACTGTGCTTTTTAAAGGACGGACTGACTTCCTTTTGCAATTGCAATCAAACGCTGGCGAGTGGAACCAAGCAAAACTTTGCCCAAGCACCGATCCGCTGAGGGTGGCGTGGACCGACGACAAGGATCTTTTAAATGTTGGTAACCAAGAGACCGACACAGAAGTGATGAACTTGATGCAAAGCGATGATGGATGTGTGCAAGAGGAAACCACATGTGCAAGCGAATTGGCAGACATCGATGACAATGTCGTAAGGTTAATAAAATCTTGTATTTGTTCTCAACTGTTTTAGAAACTTTAAAACGACGCCGACAGCTTTCATCAGGACAAATGGCACAAAGCTGTAAAAGTCACCAAACGCACGTAATTGCTATGACGTAGAGATTGTGAAGTGTGCAACTAAAGAGAACACGAGCGACAGAAGTTCAGATTGTGCTAAACAAAATACGAAGTAAAATTCCTCGATCCAACCGGTGCAATTGCGGGTTAATTCACATCAAAAGCCAACGCTTCTGATTGCTTGCTCCTCACACTTGCTAACGTGTCTACTCATAAAAGTAGTAAACAGTTGTGTGACAAGCACTTCTTACTTTAGATTACTCTTTCCAAGCGATCATAGAATGTCTGATGCTCACAGTCTTCTTCAGTCGAGCAAACCAGTGAAGATACATCTTGCCCAACAAGCTGGTGTCGAGTAAGTGATTTTATTGTTTCGTGCATGGACGTCTGCTGCGCGCAATTTTTTTGCTTCGTTTTACATGATTTTGCAATTTAGTGACCGAGATTTTATGGAACAAAAGCAATTTCAACTTCTGCAGCTTCTCAATCAAACAATGGCTCTGAGCGTCGGCAGAGGAATGCTTATGTTCAGGTAAGTTGGTTTAAACTGCATGGTTACAGCAGGCAGATCTGTTTTCGTTTTGCTGCGACCAACTGTAGGTTCGGTTCAATTTGAAATAAGTTAACCCCCCGGTATTATTCTGTAAGTTGCTTTCACGAAGCATAACAATACAATAATCGAAACTGTTGATCTGCTGCATTGTATTCATCAACTGCTTCCAGGTCTCAGCTCCCATCGGCGGCGCGTGCGTTGGACATAACACAGCTGGACCTCACTGGCAGAGACTCCAAGTAAGGACGTGCGCAGCTTTCACACTTTGTTGTGTTTTCTTTCGCCGTCTAAGTCGGACATTATCTTTTGGGCCGTGTTTTGATTGTAAGGAAAGTTTTTCAAATGTAAATGTGTTCCACGTGTTGACGGTTTAACTGACGGGGTTGAGCGACTTTCTATTCACTATTTCAGTCGCTTTTTCAGGCTCTGGAGCCTTAATGTTGCAGGATCGTGTACTTGCGCAAAACATGGTTGGAATTGGGACGGTTTACAAAAAAACGCGTGCAGTAATGCAGATAAGTTTTTTTTGTGCGGAAACGTGTCATGTGCTTGAGCACACTTTTTCTTTTCGTCCTGCAGTAACTCTGCAATCACTTTGGCCAGCAGTGATCTTGAGCTGGCCACTGAATCGACTGAATGGCCATTTTTCCACAACGCTGTCGCTGCGGCGTTGGCTGTTCATCCGGACAAGGCAAGCGTTTCAAATTTTAGATTGACTGTTACCGTTATGTGTGCTGCAATTGTTACCCTCTGGGCGGTATCGCCATCATCATTTTACGAGTCTGCGTTGTAATGATTCGTTATCGTAGCATAAGTGGAATGAAAAGAGTTAGAAATTTTTAAAACTTGTTCCAACACTGAACTGTGATCATCTCGAAGACGAAGTTTGAAGACTATTGAGGGTTGTGTTTTACTATTGAGTAAAACTTAAGTAATCGGGTGAAACGGAAGTTAAGCGGAAATGTCCATTTTGTGCAAACGAGAAAACCTTCGTAACTATTAAGTCGCAGTGGCTCGTTATCTTCATAGTTCTTCTGTTCATACTGCATTGCTGAATGCTGCCTGTTCATAAAAGATAAAGGGAAAAGCTGAGTAAGGTTTGCGTATTTCCGTCCATGTATATTTTTTCCTGTTTGTCTCCCAGAAGCATCGATTTTTGGTGTTGCCATAGTGATTTGAGATCTCGAACGTGATTTGCGTGTTTCCAGGAAAGTTCATGTTGGGTTCATCTCAACCGGTCGCTCGGTGAAACTGGCCTGAGTGAAAGTTCTCCTGCGCCGACGACGGAAAATGCAGGTTAATATATTGTTTTTCGTTTTCACTTCAAAACTGTTTCTGTTGAATTAGTTTTCTTCGTCTTTTTTAATCACTTGGACGTTAAAACCACTTAGTTTCGCAGCGGACCCAAAAATTTCCATCAAAGCCTTTTTATTCAAATAAGAGAGAAGGGAATGAACATGACGTCAGTTAAACCACTGTAACGATTGTGAACCTCTAGACTTCTTTTTTGATTCGGTAAATTTTGTGTGAACCGTTAAAATACAAAAATGTTCTTCATTTTGTGAACATCTTATATTTGGCTGTTGAAGGTTTACGACGAACGGTGGTGAACTTTTAAAGCAACATGATCAAGTATTTGGATGATGTTGGTTTACAGGGGCATTATTTGGACTTGGACTCAACCACCACTTGCAAGAGTTACAAACCTTAAATGTCCATGACTATTTGCAGAAGTCACACGAATTAACTACGATTGGATTATTGCTGGGACTGGCATGCGACAAGTAAATAGTGACTTCCGTACATCTCGTACAGTGGCTACTCTAGGAACACTGTAAAATGTTGTTAAGTCTCTTGTAGCTTACGTTTTTGCTGTTTGATTTTGTATATTGTAATGGTAATTTTGCTATTCACTTGGTCAATTATGCAAGATTTTCACACAAATTGACATTTTGTACTCTGTAAGGTGTGGATCGTGCGATTTGTCAACCATGAGAGTGCTGAGTGTTCATATATCTGCTCTACTTCCCACAACATCCACGCAGCTGGACATTCCATACCGCGTGCAAACTGCCGCAGTCAGTGCTGTAGGTTTCCTGTACCTGGAATCTACGCAACGCCTTGTTGCTGAAGTCATGCTTCGGGAGATAGGTAAAGCTGCAAATTATGTGGAATAAATATGTGTTGCATGAAACTTTTAAAACAGCGGAGTTGAATTGCTTTTCAGTTTGGTGTTCGTGCACCTCTGATATGTCCATGAAGTTCGTTGTTGGTTCTCAAAACACTGGTTTTTGAGGGTTAGCCGAGACGATAATGCAAATTCTCAAGCAAGGACTTCAGTGTTTAAAATTAGTCAAAGAAATATTGATGCACCTGATTTTGCGCGTATGTTACTTAAATATTTTATAAACGGTTCCTTTTACGGTATTGACTTTATTTGTTTCGTGTGTATCAATGGATTTGGTTTGCTATACATCAGTCCAGGGTTTGCACCCAATCTACAGTATTCTTTGAATTTATTTGTGTTGCAAGATTCAAATTAGACTTTGACGTATCTGGTTTTAAGCTCTTCGCACAATATGCCATCGTCATTTCGATTTTGAAGAGGTGGGAATGCATTCGTCATGCCACCTTGTAAAATATCGGGGTATGATGATACACCCACACTCCCTGGATTTTACGCTGCTCAGTGTAATCCTTAACCACGGATGCTATCCCTACCCTGAATTACGAATGATGTCATTCTAAAATCAGATTTTCGTCACTTTATTTTGAATTGGCGGAAATTAACATCCTTAGTAGTTTGTGCGCAATTAACTGATCCGCATCATCTGCACATTTTGTGGTCAGCGAACCCACTGTGACGGTTGCCGGTTGTTTAGATCGCACCCCGAACAGCGAGAGCGAAGTGTGTCCGGAGCGTGAGGCGTATGCCCTCAGTGCTGGCTTTGCACTGGGCATGGTCACGTTGGGCAAAGGCGACGCGATGCCAGAACTTTCCGACTTGAACATGTCCGATAAGCTCTATCATTTCATGACCGGAAAACACAGACGAAGCCATACATCATCAATGCAGTGGTACACGTTTGATTCCGCAGTGAATTGTGTCTAAGGGTTTTTGCGCAATTAATTCCCAGTTAATCGTCGTTTAGCTGAGTATTTTTTGTGATCAGTTTCCATCATGCAGTAAAACTTGTGCAAACTGATGCACTTTTGCCAACTAACAAAGGAAAGTTTTTTCTGATTTCAATCACGAAACTGTTTGATTGTCATACTTCATTATAAATTAACGTAAGTAGTTGTCTGTTTTTGTCAATTACAATTTTTGCTCCAGCATACATCACGACAGTGATTGATTGAATACTGGACGTTAGGGAATCGCGTTGAAAGAGATACAACCACCTTTTTATTGTTCAGGTCACACGAAGCGTATAGTCCAGGTCTTAACTCTTTCGGTTTCAATGGGCATCAGATTTTGGAAGGTGATCAAGTGAACACGGAAGTGACAGGACCTGGCGCTACCATGGCGCTGGCGCTAATGTATTTGAAAACCAACAACAGGTACGGCCGATGTGTTCACTTAGCTGCGGGAAAGACTCGTTTAGTGCTGCTCTGTACAGAAGCCACGATTGACTTTCGGTTACTTTCGTCAAACACTCAATCGCGCTTTCGCTAAAAGTTATTTTTTTGTCTGTTACCCATTCTATCAAGCCACTTGCCCCTGCAGCAGTTGACCCTCTCAAGCACGGTCGATGCAGCCATTACTAGGTGCTGCTTCGCACGAACCGTATCTCCCTGAAACTCAGGTGAACTGCTGCTTGTGCGAGGAATTTATGAATAAAAGTCCTCGTTTTGCTGCATCCCACCAACTTGTTAACGAACTAAAAGTGGCGAAGGATTGTCTGCAGCGCACTTTCGGCTTGGTGTTGTAATGTGTCGGGTCATTTTGTTGGGAGACAAGACCAGTGCTTTTACAGCGACTAGGTTGAGCTCAGCTTGCAGTGCTTGGGGCAGTGGTCAAAACCCACACACCCTCAACTGAGATATTGCGGCAGTGGTCTGGTTCAATTTTTGTAAATTGTAGCAGTTACTCGTTGGTTTTATTAAACGACCTGGTTTACATCTGTTAAGCTCTGTCGCGGATTGGTTCATTCCCCCCAACACAATTTCTCTGTTGGAAACAGTAAAACCTCAACATCTGCTGCTACGAATTCTGAGCAGGTCCGTGATAATGTGGGATGAGATCGTGGCATCTGCCGAATGGGTGAGTAACATTTTTTCCAACTGCTTCTTGCTTTCTCTATTGCTTCAGCGTTGCTTCTGAACAATTGATGTCCTTCATTTTTCAATTGCCAAACTAGATACCTAAACATCCCGATATTAGGTAGAAGACGTTAGCTTTTAAGATTTGAATGTCTGCTTTCTGAAAATTGGTGGTAAATCAATTATTTTGTATTAGTTTCTTGTTAGTTTCTTGTGAGCAAAGTTGTGATAAAGTGATCACCATTTGATAGGTGCGTTTTACAATCGTTAACTTCGTAGCATATTAAGGACTCGTGCCGAGCTTTCTTTACACAAGTGTTGTGACGCACGCGTTGTTCAAACTCAGGTTGAGAGTCACGTTCCCGGAGTTATCTCTCTGTATTTGAGAAGTTATGATTGGTCAGGGTCAGATAACAACCAGGATTCCGAGGTTGATGAGAACACTGTGCTCCAGTGCTACACTGCCATCATCACTGGAGCTTGCATGGCTATAGGATTAAAGTGAGATGATCTTCTTTGTTTCTTCTTGCATGGACTTGATTGCGCCGAAGTTCGCAGTTAGTCTTAAAGGCATGTTTTTTCTCGCGAGAAGTCGCTGAAGAGCACTATTGCAGACGTGATTACATTGAATTTTCTCAAACATATTCACGGCTGAAGCTTGAATGGAATATACTTCGATTTATATTCATCACAATATACATGTTTAACCTTTCTCGCCAAAACTGGCCAATGGAAAAACTCAGAATTTTTTTCTGTTATCTTCAGGCTTGTCCATGGGAATGGTATACGTCCCATAGGATGGGACAGTGGACTTGAAATTCGTCCCATGTCCCATCATAAATAAAAGGGTTGCCCAATTTTCATTTGCCCCCCTCCAGCTGTGATCCCCTAATTGGGGATTTAGGTTGTTTCAGCCATGGCTCTGCAGAGGTTAGACATGGGCATGATATGGTGTACATCGTATTGTTAGTTTCGTGGGAATCCTGTGGGATGGAACAGTCAGAAGTTATCGTGGGATAGGACAGAAAAAGTGTCCCACGCACAAGCCTCGTCATGTCAGCCTGCTGATTTGTTTGGACGTAGCGATGAGGTTATGCATTTGACGTGTTGAAGGTTCCGTATAGGCACGCTGCTGTTTGTTCCCCTTTCTGCTGCGAGTGTCTACGATCAACTCCAATTCTCTCAAATTAGAGCATCTACGACACATTCTCATGACGTTTGTTTTGCTTATCGAAGGTTGATTTTCATAGAATTTTCCGCATGCGATCAAAATGCAATCAGCAAAATCTATTTAATTCTTGAAAAGTTGCACACCCATGAAAGCTGTAGATATGTTCTGTTTTTGAAAACTCTTTGCTGCATTGCCGTTATATGCAAGCACGATACGGGGAATGGTGAATGAGGGTTATATGTACGTATTCCGAGCTTCCTTGGTACCGATTGAAACTCCAGTTCTATGCCAACAGAACCTGGAGGCAGATCATTGCAAAAGCATAATCGCAGCAGACAATATCACAAAACTTAACCCTCACGCCAAGCGAACCTAAACGAAGGGGCGACGTGCAATGAACAAAATCATGTTTTAGTTTGAGCTGAAAAGGGTGGTTCTGAAGAAGATAAAAATGTTGGCATCTTTGAACGTTCATTACACTTCACTCTGAAATTATGCTTTGTTACAGATATGCAGGGTCTCAAGAGAAGACGGCGTACGATACTCTGTTGCACTTTGTTAACTTTTTTTTGAAACTGTTCAAGCAGCAGTCACAAAAATCTCCGTCGCATCCGCTGGAGGTTCGTTACTCACAGTACTTATCGTTACACTTCGGAAAACGTTATTTTTTGGTCCGAAACCAACAACCAGCTCACGAGTGCGCTCTGTATAAATGAATTTTAACGAGATTTGCTCCTTAAATCTTACGAGATATGTTGTATCTGGAAAGTGAGCAGTCCGTTCATTGATCTGCAGACTGCGTTATACAAGCCGTGCAGACAAACTTCATTTTTTATATTACGCAGAATTTTTTTTACTTGATATTAGGGTCAGTTTAGTCAAAAAGGGACCCAGTCAAAATCCTGGTCTTCGTCAGTGACCCTTAACTATGAAATGGCATCATTCAGTTCATTTATTTGCGCCCTACGTTGGCGCTATTAGCGAATTTTTCCAAATCGAATGATTCGTCTGATTATTTTTAGTGTTTCCCTTGGTTTCATGCCAAGCTCAGATAATTTCATGAAAAGTGTAATTTACTTTTCGCCTCATGTTTGTTACACCGTAAGGTCAAGTTCAAGTCACTCACATGCCAAGGGAGGTGTAACAAATGTTTTCGTTTGTCTCACGGCCATTCATATTTTACCAACCGGACCTCAGAAACCTTCAGACCGGAGAGGGCTTTAAATTAGCGACTAAATGCTACTGCTGGCTTGTCTGCGCTGCGAAAAGTTTAACTCTGTGCATGCTTTTCGTTTGGACCAGCCAGTAGCATAGCTCCACCCGAACTGTTGTTTTGCAGGTAATTGGCCGACGTCTGTTTGACACATGTCTGAGCTCGTGCCTGATTGCACTCTGTATGGTCGTAGCTGGGAGCGGGAACCTCAAGGCGCTGCAGGTTGTACCAGTGTCAGAGAACTTTCTTTTTAAACAGCTGTCTTTAAAACATCCTGGTCATCGCAGATTTGCAGATACCTTCACTGCAACGTGGAAAGTGATATGAATTACGGCGCACAGATGGCAATCCATATGGCTTTGGGGTTTCTTTTTCTTGGCAAGTGCAGGTGCGGTTTTGTTGTCCTGTTTTAAAGTAAATCGCTTTTGTGGTACTTTTTCCGTGATTTGTTTTTGAACGATGTGGCTTGCGTCACAATGCTTAAAGCTCGTTACCTTGTCTTGGTATGCCTCGTGTGTTTTTGGTTTTGTGGCCGTCAATGCACTCGAGTAACCGGTATTTTAGAGTAAGAATAAGTACTCTTGTAGATTTTCGTCCTTATTTTCTTCTTTCTTCGTATGTTACAGATACTGAATATTTCTGCTGTGTACAGTTAAAGGATTTAGTTGTTTCCTGGCGAAACATTTTGTTAAACGTGTTTGTTAAAATATAGAGTTACGTACCGCGAAGAAGTTCCTTGCACCTGCGCGTCAGTTAGATTTCCTCTTTCGCTTGTGTCTCACTGCACATTTTTGCATTTGAAAGATACACCTTGTCAACGAATAACAAGGCAATTGCTGCTCTTATGCTTTCGATTTATCCATATTTTCCTGCAAAAAGCCACGACAACCGTTACCACTTGCAAGTAAGTTGCCGAGCTTACCCCCCACACGGGTAGGTTGCTGTATTCTGTGCTCTTACAATCAGATCACTGCCGAAGTGAGTTGTTGTGATGCGGAGGCACCGACAAGTTGTTGGTGATGGTAGAGAATAATGCTACCGCAATGGTTTCCTTCCAACTTGTATGAACTCTCGACACACTAATCCTATGCGTAAAATCAAATGACGCACTGCATAAAAAATATTCGCAGATTGTCAATTAATGCGATTCATTAGGTTGCTTGTTGTGACGTGGCACATCAAAACGTTGTGTTACGCCTCTGGATGCAAAGCTTGTATCCTCTTGCAGACTTATCTGCACTTATCAATGGATTTGAGCAGGTTCTTCTGAAAACCTAAGGTATCGGTAGTGAAGTTGGATGTAAGCTTGCAAAGCCCTTGCAATCTAAAAACGCTGGACCAGGGAGTCGGGACTCCTCAGTTGAGAACCTCTGATTTACCGCATTTATTTCATCATAAGCTGTGGCTAATGTGTATTTTTGTCATCATTTTATGCGGCTTATACAGTACATAGAGCGCCTTATATTTATGTTTGCCGTTGCCAACTCGTTTCTTACTGCAGGACTGTGGAGTAAGCTGTGTGATGTTTCGCACTTCCAGAGCTTGCCAAAGTTCGTAAGAAAGATGTTGGTGTAGAAGCTTTGAAGTGTTACTATGTCAATAGGTCTGTCGCTCCAAATGTGCTGTTGAAAAAGCGTTACATCAATTGGTCTTGTGTAGGTTTGTAAAATGTTTTGTGAGGCGGCTACGAAATGCAAATGTTCACACCGCGTGCATATTTGATGTGCATATTGCTCAAAAGCGCGCGGCACAATGCGCTCTTGGCAGCGATTTCTTTTTCGCTCGAAAGTAGGGCGTGTTAGGCATTCAGAAAAAATTTGAACTGTTATTTGAAAAAAATTGAACTGTTAAAAAGGGCGTTTTGCAGGTGGGAGAGGCACTTGACCGGTTCCTGAGATCTTTATAACTGTTCTGTCTACGAATCAATGCGTTCTTTGTTTGAAGGCTCTTCGTCACATGTATGTAATGGCGGCGGAGAAACGCTTGCTTGTCCCCATAGACGCTTCTACGAGACGTCCGTGCTATGCTCAGGTCTCTGTCCGGTATCTAGCTTCGTCGAAATACTCAGATGCCGATGTCAGTCTTGTCGCACCGTGTCTTATTCCTGAAACATCGTGTCTGGAAGCGGTAGGTGAAGCCACATGTGTTGCCTATTTTGAGAACCAGAGCATCACTGCCATTAGTGTGGACAAAGACTATGTTATCTTGTTCTTAGCTTCCCTGCTTGCAAGCGTGATACGTTGTGATTTACTTCGTAACTCCCTTCTCGATGTGATGTGATGGTTCAAACTGAAGGTGCGTCAACTCTCATGGCATGCCCATTGCTCAACCATGCGTTTTAATGAATTCAGTCACTACTGTAAGATACTGCAGGCCAGCACTGTGCAGCCTTCCTGGGGAGTCTGCGGGTCTTTTTGTTTAGAGAGATGGTAGTGACATTTTTGAGACCAGATTTTTGTTTTGAATGAAAGTTGTCAGTAACTGCTACTACTTAGTTAACTTTTGTTCCCATATCGCAATGTAACCGGCAACATTTCCGTATATTTAAGAAATTCCTGTTGCCATGACGTAATTGAGGCAAAAACGTTGTTCGTTGCTAAAAAATTTTGCATTCGATTATTTCATACAATGAACTTTCCTAGCTTTTTTTGGGTTTTGGTAAAGAATTGGTTGACTTATTTATTCTGGGTTTTTATGCTGGTGCAGAGCACGCTTATTTTATCAACTTGAAGTAGTAAGTTTAGGAAGCCGGTTTATGATTCCACTGCTAAGTAGTTGCAAATCTGCGATGTGAACCTATGACGTATTCGTTCGCCGGTATAAAAAGACAGGATATCCAGTTAAAGAAAGGTTCGGGGGAGGGTCAATCATAATCGTCAAAGTCTCACGAACACACGCTGAGAGGGAAAGGGAGTGAAACATTAATGTTCATTTTATTCAAAGTGTAAAAATGTCCATTCTAAACTAGCACTGCCAGCGCGAAATCGATTAATGACTTGAAAGATGCCACTCGTCTTTTTTTTAACGTGGCTTGGAGATGTTAATATATGTGCAAAAAGTGGTGTAACGAAATGAGACTGCTGGTACAGCGACAAAGAGTCAACTGAAATCAATTTTTCGCTCCTTGTCGCGCCCATGTTTGCTGGTTTCTGAAGGTGATCACGAATGTAGATAGTTTGTAGCTGATTTGCTAAGAGGTAAGACTCCTCACTCTCCCGAACATACACTTGGTCTAATTGCAGGCCTGTTTGTGGAAATCGAAATTTTTGCGTTATATGAGGAAGGCATTAAAAAAAACGTTTGTGTGTTTGTGATAATCGTAAACAGTTGTGAACGACTCCATATAATTTAAATTTTGTGCTGAACTCGCCTTTATTTGAAAGATTTAAAAACAATCTGCCTGTCATGTATGTTAGCACGCAAAGTTACGAATACCACGTTTACATTATCTTTGTTGAAGATATCTGTCAATGACGAAAGATTTTGGCCTATGGAGATCAACATTCGGAAGCAGAAGAGCAAACTGGACTCATTTTTGCGCGATGGCATGTATGTGCAGCTGAAAAGCGGATGTTTTTCTTACATTCAAGATCCCAAAGTAAGTGGCAGATGAATCGTTTGCGCTTGATTGATTTCATGCTTTTTTAATCTTTTGTCGACATTCATTTAATCAGGCAAAGCGAAAATCGCCGTTGACGCCCAACACATTAAAGGAATATTCCTCGATGACTAAAAACATCTAAAACAACCCACGGTTTTTCATCTTCCATGTTGAGTATCTGACTTGTATGCGTTGCCATAGGCAACCATACCCCACCCACCCCAAACAGAGGACAGTTCGGAAGAAAGGCAAAAAGAGTACCGGGTTGGGGAAGTCACCCTGAAACATCTGGTGCCTCCAATTTGTAATTGTGATTTCCCCCGTTTGGCTTACCACTTTGAGGCAAGGCTCATGAACCTTGGCTCCTTTTCAGGCTCCTGTTCCATTAGGTTTCAATTGGCGCCTAGCGAAGTCCAGGGCTGAAGCCTGCCAAACTTATGGCGGATCGTTTCCGTGTTGGAAATGCGTTCACGCCAAGTTCGAGTGAGCCTAAGACATTCTGACTTTAACACAACAGCCATGAAAAGCAAACTTTAGATTTATGGTTCGGTTTTTGATGTATTCTCTGAGCATCAAACCAAACGTGATAGCGACATTCGCAAGTTCGAACTCGTTGGGTGTTTTGCCCAAGAGAAAAACAAAGAATGAGTGAAAGTGACACGGGTAAAGCGAGAATAAAAGACACAACTTGCATGAGATTGTACATAGAACGAATTTACGATGGAAGATGGGCGATAGGGTCAAAGCGAAACGTTAGATCAACGACAGCATTATTCTTGTCAGCGGGGTTTTATTAACTGACATGACGGTAGCGTCATTTTCTGGTCAAACTAACTTTTGTGCGTTTATAAACATTGTTTTTCTTGTGAGACAAGGTGCGTAAGTTACAACAGCCGCGATGCAACTCACTGCTTTATCTGGCTTTAGGGTTGCTCTCATATTTCCAACGAACGAACGAACGGGCGGGGCGTGACGTCAGCGTCCGCCACGCAACTCGTAATGCATCGCTTTTGCGCACATTCGAACCCGAGGACGAACACTGAAATTGCGACAGCGCAATTTGACGATCGCAGGCAATCAGGATACAGCTGACTATTCATTTCCAGCGGCGTGCAGGGAGATCAGTCCCGATCTCACTCGCGAACAGGAAGCAACGAGCTTTTATACAGGGTGACCCAAAAAGATGTGTACCCATGAAAATTTCAATTGTGATTTGATTAAAAAGCTATTTATTTCAAATTACAACCACACATTATTCAGTTTATGGAAGACCATTCACCAGAGTTTCAACTATTTCTGTCGATTTTTAGTCAATTTATGGCTTTCCCAAGATGTGTTCC
>Ga0210059_1004868_pt1 | contig 21626 bp, 14 predicted proteins | sample Ectturendosymbi2_FD_188042 | JGI IMG/M metagenome (GOLD analysis project Ga0210059, IMG submission 188042) | Ecteinascidia turbinata endosymbiont from Florida, USA - Sample 2 (SPAdes) (version 2) | ecosystem: Host-associated > Tunicates > Ascidians > Unclassified | place: Key West, Florida...
AACGATGAGTTTATTTTACACTCCTGTTTTAGCACGCAGCCTGATATTTTTGCAGTTATGAACTGCTGTATTGTAGCATTGAGTTTATTTTCCTCCGATATCCTAACGTGGAGCGCTAATAATTTATAAAATTAGGGGAGTGCGTGTAGATGAATATGCATGTTATGTCAACAAACTTCGCCAAAATGTTGGTTTGGAAGCATGAATATGACGTCAATTTGTGACGTCACAAACACCCCACACGAAATACAAATGACCACCATATGCCATTGAATGAAAACCCCCAAAGAAAATTTTCTGCTTACGCCACTGGAATGAACTACATCTGTTGCAGTTCTGGCAATTTCACACCTTCTTTTAATTGCACATACATGTCTGCAATAAAAAACTTTTCAGCTATTGATAGACGTCTGTAAAGCGAATCTATGGTTGATTGATTGTTTGATTGACTGATCGATTGATTCATATGACTCAGCTAATAAGCTGAACCGATGCAAAAAACATCATGCAAAGAAATAACCAATTGCCAATGGGAATTAGAATGAATGAAAACACACTGGCAAGATTAATGAACAATCTAAACAAACTTATGACTGCAGTCGTGCAGGCATTAAGGGTTTAAGGCTTTCAAGAAGTGTAGGAAAAACTTTTGCTTAAACTGAAAAATCCAGAAAAAATAACTCACCAGTGGATGTTTTCTAAAGCAATCCGCGTAGAGCTCATGGCTGTGATGCGATGTGTGAGCAAATTTACAAACTGAAGTCCTGTAACTAAGGCGGAGGCAGTTGCATAATTAGAGGTTATATAGAACTTTAAGATTCCATTGTGACCTCACTTAATAGACGAAAAACGATCTTATTATCTCGTGGTGGATGGCAAGCTTTACGGCGTTAGCGAAAGACACTTTAAAATGCTTACCTGTACCAATAATGTAATTCGAAGGTTGGAAACAAGTTTTGCAGAGAAAGTAAAATGATGAGCCACCTTTGACATCATTCAAGACTGACAGCAGTTGAAAAATCTTATTTGGGCTTGAATGCATTTCAAATTCAAAGGGGTCTTGGCCCTCTGCCACCCCCTCCCGACGTCCTTGGCTGTTATACTTCACGCTATCAGGACGCGGGTACTTTATCGTAATCACGGTGCTAAAAAAATGAATATGGTAAACCTTCTGAGATGCTGAAATGCTCATGTATTGTTTAACCGGCCCAAAAGTATGTAAAAAAACTCTACTTTCAGTTTAAGCTCAGAGCGCCATTCTTTAGGCACGACAATGCAAAATTGTCTTGAACGAGGATAACATGTAATAAGAAAGGGACACATCCCACAGAATTGTCTGATTACTTTTGTGGTCATATCAGCATGCTGCTTATTTGATATAGAAGTTGTAGTTGAAACAAAATTTGTAATAGGCACAAGGAAAAAATAACGAAACTTTGTTGCCATAAATTATACCAAATCATACATTTAACAGGAAGTACAGACAAGCGCACAAATTTTAAGTTTGCTATGAAAGATTGACAAGATTGCCGATGAAAGCCTTGAGACTCTAAAACACTAGAACCTACAGGAAGCACTGACACCAAATCTCCAATTAAACACCAAATCTCCAATTAAATCGATTTGTGTTTGCAAAAGATTCTTAAAAGTGAAACAAGTGCTCCGTTGTTTCCTGAAGAAGCCCGCCAATTTGTATGAAGTACCTGTTTCTTGATCAGACAAGACAAACTTTGTTTGAAACAATGTCTTTATCAATTGCTGTGGCACTGGCGATTAAAAACAAACTTTTGCAAAGCCGGCCATAAGCAGGCGTCACACGGGGTGGACGTGATCTGTTGCCCTGATGGGTAATTCAGCTGCGCAGCACGCATGGCAGCAAGAACGTGAAGGAACGTTTGACTGACTTCAAGATCAGCTGAAAAGTTGACGTCGTGGGAAATACCACGTTCACTGTTTACAGCTTAGGTCAATACCATCACAAGCTCGCGAAATGATCAGATGAGAATGTCGCGCAAAACAGATAATCGTCTTTTGGCGGCTCTAGCAAGCTTAAAAGCACCACCATCCTTCTGCCTCCGCTCTTGGTGCTGTTAGGTTAGAATGACAGTTGTTGAACCTGGCAGAACAACACACTGTATCAATTGACTCTGTGTCTTTTTTCATGTGGCAACAGTTCACATCAAAATGTAAAACTGGAGATACATATATAAGAAACACTGTTAAACCAACAGCTAAACGTGTTTTAAAGATTTCAACATTGCGGATCCACGCAGACCGTCTCGTTTTATGAATCAAATGGCTGAAACCAAGTGTAGTACGAACAGTCGGCGGTAATCCAAACTGTTGACACCACGTGTGGGCTGAAAAAATGACTTTCGTAAAATTTTCTGCAAGCCTTGCATATCAAAAAATGCCCTGATTGTTATCTTCGTCAATGGACACACAATTAAATAAATTAAAAATTGACTCCATTCTAATCAATAAAACAATTACAGCTAGCCACATTATATGCTGACAAAACACAGTTTATAAAATTATATAACTTGTTTGAAATCATTAGTTGCCGGCAATGTGAAAATTTCAAAAGTTTCTTCCAGTAGTTCGTAGTAGTATTTTCAATGTATTTTTTAAAGTTTGTACTGATATTCGTCTAACAATGCAGAAATACAAATCAGGTTCACCCTCTACAAATTACGCTTGGTTTTCAAGTCCCGCCGAGCTGAAGCATTCCAAACGGACACCATTACCCACACCAAATACATGTGAAATGCACAATGGGAGTTCCACGTGTGGATGGACGGTGAGGAAGTATCGTGAATCGTTTGAACTGGCTTCTCTGCCTTAACCCGATTATTTTCCATGTTAACGTGCATGAAAAGCTCACGCGTTGTTTCGACCATTCCCGCCAACTTGACATTCGCGGCACCCACAATTTACTGTAGAAAGACTGGTTGCGTCAGTGCAGCTTGCAGCAATATCACTGCACTTGAAAGGCGATGTTATGTGCTGCTCTATCACTTTTCTGAAATGGGCATAGGAGGACGATATTTCTGACCTTTCTTCTCATAAACCCATAGCCTCGGCACGGCAAATAATGGTGGTTATACCCTGCGAAAAACATCCCAGAGGCCTTTCGAGGACCGAGTGGTCATGTTTACATCGCTGACCTGGTCTGGTCGCACATTGTTGTGAAACCTGCAGAATTATCTGAGGTTTCTATAAACCGTGAACTCTTTCGAGGCGTTTTGGAGCTGTTGCAACAGCGATCTTATCGAAAGGTGATGCGTTTTGGAAGATGAATGAGTAAAGGTAATGAGCAAATCTACTGCGGGCAACGCTGCGTCTTTTCTGCTGGCTACATGCATTTTCCATGATTGGATGCTTACGCTGAAGAAAAACGTTTCAAAGGAAAAGCTTTCCAAATTAAAAAATGCATGCTGAGAAGCCAGCAAAACGTGTTAAAATAAGAAGTGTTAAGTGCCACTTAACTATGAAAAATAAATCTGAAATTAACCCACCACAGTGGAAAGGCAAATATGTTTCACGTGGATCATACATGTTTCACGTGGATCATACATGTTTCACGTGGATCACATATGTTTTAGGTGGATCATATATGTTTCACGTGGATCTTTGCATTTCACAGATTTTCTTAAGATTGAACATTCTCAGCAGAAAATGGACGAATGCGACTTTTCACCATTTATTTTTTTGTTTTGGTCCACCCTGAGTTTTCGAGAAGCATTTTGTTTAAAGTGTTAGCACAATTTTGGAGCCAGATAGGGGTCATGTACAGCAATTCTTAAGGAACTGCAAAGGTCAACCCTTTCCAAGACTGGTGGTCTTCAATCATGTTATAGGATTTTAACTAGTTCTGAAACCATAGGAACGGTGTTAGTGGTTTCTGACTTTGCAATGATAACCTAAAACGTCTCGAAAGTACACTAACAACTTTGGTAAGTTACTGTGGTAACGCATGACTGATTCGTTTGTAGCATAAAGTGACTCTGGTAACCAGGGCCGCAAACATGCATCTGATATTTTTGCGGGGGAAAAGTGATTGTAACTTGTTGTTATACTATTTTCGGGGGAAAATGATGTAACTTGTTGTACCTAAAAACTAAACATGTTCTTGAAAATTTCAGGGAGAGAAACTGCCCAGTTTCCCCCGTAGTTTCGGGCCTGCTGGCAACAAATCACTTGTGGAAGATGTATGTTTGGGCCCGGTATTGCAAGGGCCAACAGTGCCGGTCTTCATGAGAATAGATCCAACTGAATTGCAAGAGTAAAAAATGCCAAGCGCAAGGAGACGTTTAAATCAAAGTAAAGATAAGGGTTACCTGCTTTTATGCAAAATTCCACCCTTGGGTAATAAATTTGAACTAATCACATTTTGAAAAGGTTTCTTTCCAACAAAGTTGTTTTAGTTGTTTATTTGACTTTGGTGATTGCTCAGGCAATAAAAATATCACAAGATAGCTCGTATGATTACCATATGCGTCAGAAGGGGGAGGGGAACCATGCCCCCTTGGAGTTTGAAATTTGACACGTTCCTTGTAACGATTTAGTAGAAAAATGTTTTTTCTCTTAGTTTCGAGTCGGTGAAATGAAATTTTACCACTGTTGCCCCCTAGAAAAATGCTTTTGGCCACCCCGTGAAAAAATCCACCGCTGGCCCGCCTGGAAAAAATCCTTCTGAAGCCCACGATGATTACCATCTCAGATGGTAGCACGTAGATTATTATTTTCACATTGTTATGAAGTCGGTTCCCAATCCGTGTCAAATCTTATGAAAGTATCCAGCTATAGTCTCACCCCAGTTGCTCATTGTTCCTTTGAGAATGTGTTCACTGCCGTTACACAAAAGTCGCAAAACGTCTTGCTCGTAAAAATTCTGAACTTGAAACAAGCCTCAAGCGTTTCTGTTTAGAAAAGGTAATCACGTGAATCAGTGTTTGTAAAACTTTTTCAAAGAATATAGTGGCCTAGGAAACATAGGAATATTATACAACAGTGAACTTTGCACGAGATACGAATCATTTAATGAAGATATAAGATTGTTCATACAAAGTTTTGCAGACCTTTTCAAAGACTACAATATGTGGGAAGTGTTTTTTCAAGCCCTAAAACTTCGGACACACATAACCCAACGTATTCTCTGAACTGCCCGCTAATCTGCAGGAGTTGACTTCATTGGCAAACCAGTTTTAAGACACTTTCGTTAAAACTATGCACGATTTGTTTTCTAAGATGTCTTTCAAAATTACGGGTGACTTTTGACAATGAGCAAGTTATGTCGACTTTGGCAAAAATTTAACAAATAGAAGTGAAAGGATTGTTAAGCAGTCGTTTAGAAATTTTCTTTGAATTTTGACACATTTCAATTCTGTTCGTGATCGTGCTTTTACTGTAAGCAGAACTCAGGGTTATATTGTAGAATTAATGAAAAAGTAAACGTGCACAATGAACTGCAAAATTCGTTGGCCCAGTCAATCTTTGCATTTAAATCCATTCCAAACCAAAAAGGTTTTCATTGGAGCACAGCTATCCCTCGTGCTGCTGCTTCTGCCGAAGTGTACCTCACTGCAATGTGTGGTTTAAAAACCAACCAACGTCATAAAGTGCTTTGCAGTTTGCGCACGTTTTACCAGTTCTTCCAACATGTACTGGATTTTCGCTTCGCTTGGTTGCGAATGCGTCAACCTTCTTTTTACTCTTTCATGCAACTACTGATCATCATCCCTACCGGGCAGCAAAACAATAGGGTAAAGAACCTTTGTATCAAAAGATTAGTTTGTCGACGGCGCAGCTAAGTCGGAAAAGAGACAACGAAACATGAAACGTTGTGAAACAGTTTGCTTTCCACTTCTTCCCCGAGGGACAAAACGCTCTGCTTCATTTCGCAACAAACACCGACTTGGACCTGATCTACCTCATAGTTTTCATGCCAGTAATTTCAGATGCAAGTTGTCGACAGATTCTCGGAAAGGACATTTTAAGTCTGGGAAATATTATCGAAAATGGCCGAAAAATTAGTTATGGCAATCGCACGGAGACGTGCAGTCGGAAAACAAGTGAGCGACAATTAATTTTCGATAAATTTCTGTTTAATTTACTAATTGTTCGTCTCTTAATCTTCTGCACATTCTCACATGTGTAAAGTGGTAATCGAAAGATGAAAGACGCCAAACCGCCGAACTTCCGCTGCGTTCAAATCACGTGCTGGTTTCCTGTACCTGTCGAAAAGTGCCGTGAGCTGTATTAGATATTGGGAAAATAATGCTATTACAGGCCGTGTGACAATTGAAAGCTCCAATGTTTTCCGTAGGCTTTCCAAGAATCAGCCGACTGGGCTCTGCTTTCATCTTTTCGCGATGAATCAAACTTGCACATATCTTCACGTAACTACTTTCCACGTGTGAAGCAAGCAAGGAATCTATTGCAAGCTTTTAATAGGAAATCGATTTCAGGTAACATAACGCATCGTCAGTCCTTACATCTGCAAGCAGTGCTAACAGGTGAAATGTGGAAAGGCTAAAACAAGGGTAGGAAAAGCAAACAACCTCAAGAGAGAACTGAATAAATCATACAACACCAACTGCGACAATTAAAATGCGAAATTACGTCTTACTCAAATAATTGCATTCACTGGAGCTTCTAAACTAAATGAAAAAGTAACACAAACTCACAACACAAGCTGCGATGATTAACAATGCACATTTCAAGCTTAAAATGGATGCGTTGCCATGCTCAGTGAAGCGAAATTTAAGTGAATGCATTTATCAGAGAACGACGTATTTTATAGTGTTAATGTGATTGATTCCTTGCTTGTTTCACCTGTAGAAAGAAGTTATTTGAATACAGGCCGTGTGGTTGTAAGATTGTCAGTTGAAATAAATCGCAGTAGGTTTAAGGCAAGTTTTTTAAAGTCACCCTGTGTAGATACTTACGAGTGGGAAAAAATCTTCGAATTTAAGAAATCTAGTTAAGCAACTTGGACTTCAATTTTGCTTTTTTCCAAACAGTATTACAACACCACAACAGTATTACTAACAGTAAATGTCCTGCGTTGTTTATTTGGTTCACTATCACTATTAAACTGACCAGGGGCGCAGCCAGGAATTTTGTTTGGGAGAGGCCAGTTACTGACGTCGTCAGATTACAAACTTTAGCTATTTTGCACAAAGATCATTTTGATGTCACTGGTCAATTTCTGGTCTATTACAACAAGAAATGATGTCAAATATCTTCTACCAGTCGGCATCGATAATATTAACAAAGACAAGAAAACGTTTGCCTTCGCAGTGATCATTATCAAGAAGTTTTTAATCAAACAGTTTTCAATGAACATTAAGAGTAGCGAAAAGCGAAGCGCCGTGTAATGTTGTCCCCAAGAATATCACTGATTATGCCTATTGAATAAGTCAAAATCAACTAAAAGTATGTCAGTGGATTCATAGGTACAAATCAAAGGATGCCAATAGCCAAAGTTTGACTTTACAAAATACCTGCGAGCACAATCAAAAAATAAAATTCAGTCTGGATTCCTTTTTGTACAAATCGTCGATAACCATCTCAGGATCAATGTCACATCACGATTATTCGTCCAAACAGCCAATCCATCAGACGGTTTTGGCCGGGCCAATAACCAGCTTGGGACATCAGGTGGGGCGAAGAGTTTTCTGAGAGGGGCCCAAATTTTTCAAAATATGTCCAGTAGTTTTCAACTATGGCCAACAGATTTTTTCAGGGGGGCAAAAAGGTTTGCAGGGGAGGCTTCGCCCCCTTCCCCCCTGGCTACGGGCCTGTGTCCAATAGTTTTAAAGTATGTCCAACAATTTTTACAAGGGGGCCGAAAATTTTTCTAGCTAGTTACGGGCCTGGTTTTGCCCCACAGTGCTGCGTAGACAGTCTAGCAACCGTTGAAGCGTTGAAAATTAACGTTTATTTGTTGCTGTTGTGATTGGCAACGTTGCAATTAAGTGCAACAGTGTGTGAATGTTTGAGAAAAAGACATAATTGGAGTGTCTCTATAAGGTTTAACTCGCAGCTCAGAGTTTGGGTTACTGGCTATGGGGCTATGGGAGAGGTCCAGCAGGTACATTGTTCTGGGGCCCGACAGCTGCGGAGGGACCTGAGACAGAAGGACAGGCTCGTAACCAGCTTGAGACTCCAAGGGAGCGCAGAGTTTTCTGAGAGGGGCACAATTTGTTTTAACTATGTCCATTAATTAATTTTTAACTTTGTCCAGCACATTTTTCCAGGAGGACAAAAATTTTTCTAGAGGGCTTTCGCACCCAGCTACATCCTATTTACGGACCTGCTGAAGGAACGATTGAGTGTTTGTTACTAACACACTCGGAATAATGTAGCGAAATTAATCCCGCCCGGTGATGAAACTGGTTTGGCCTAAAGTATTTGGTAAGAAGTGTGATGTGTTTTAATGTGAATTGCTGGCAGTGCATTTTCCTGATACGATGTATTGATAATTATTAGCAGTAATTATTGTTGAACTTGAAGGTTTGCCTACTTTGTCGAATTTAAGACGTTCACGATTACTGTCTCAGTGTGTCCATTTAAATGAATGTTCCTTTACGTCTTTCATTTTTAAACATTTTCAAACAAATCTTTAATAAAAACCTCTCTAACAAGCCAAGAGTTTTAAACTAAGAGATACTTTAAATGAAATTTGATTGGAAACATGTCAATGCACAATAACATCTAATCGAACAGCAATAGCCGTCGAATGTTGCACATACAGTATGCGTAAGATATTAACTGAAAAGTTTAAAATTAACAAATAACCACAGTGCAGGACGCATGTGCTTATAGTGCACCGCGAAGGTGTGCTGTGTATTTTGCTGATTGTTGAACTTGCGCCGCAAGCTGATACAAGGTCAAATCGAATGTGAGTTTAGGATTACCGGACGTACCCAGAAATCTAAATATTTCGAAACATACAGGAGAAACTAACCACTGACAGTATTTCGACAATGCTTTAAAGCAGTGGTCTCCGCGTTGTGACCCGTGTGGCTTGTGTGAATTATTTCCAAATGTTTGTATTAGTTTGAAAATATTCTTGACGATTCCAGCTACAGTAGCATCTGCTGAAAGGTTTGTCAGCAAGCTTAAACTTGTAAAAAATTATTTGCGGTCTGCTATGTCACAAACTCGACCTGTTGACCTACAAGGTTAATTATTGAGTCTAGCATTGCCAGACAAGTTGATTTTGATAGTGTTATTGCACATTTTGCGAATAAGCATACCAGAAAATCGCTTAAATAATGGTTCAATGATTGTTTTTGTAATGCTTTCCTTGATTAGCTTTTACTATGAACACTTAAAAGTCATGTTTATAAAATGGTAATATGGTCACATTTCTTGAGTACCGTTCTGTTTTGACGTAATATTTCATATGATCAATAAACGAGCACTTCTTGTTGAAGTATGATGCACATTAATTGGCCTCAATTTCTATTTATTTCAAAATAATTTTGCAAGTCTTAGAGGCCCCAAATGGGTTTTGTTCCACCTAAAGAAATTTCTCTTGGTGGCCCTATACTGGCTCACTGCACCACGTAAATATCCATCTGTCATATTCTGCTCTCAACATTAACGATCGAAGAAGAGTCAACACAAGCTTTCACACAAAATCACCATGACTGTTTGGTGACTAGTAATGGTTTGCCTGCTAATGATTTTTTATATTTGCTCTCTGAAACTGTAATAAATGTGATATTAACAAAGTTTGTGTGCTGCGCTGACAGTGATTTGCTGTACATTTCAAAATTGAGTCCCTTCTACCTGACTTCGCATACACACCAGCCACAATGCCTACTGTGCTATGAGAAACATTGCGTTGTTGCATAACACTCCATTGCGTGGTGCGCTTGGGGTTGATCATGTCTTGACCAAGTACGTTTACATTTGGTTCGGAAATACTTCATGCAAATAATCCTCTCAAAAATGTCCCATCTGAATTTGTACTCCTTTGCAAGAAAGCTGCGCCCTTCCATTTCATTCAGGCTACACTGCAGCTCGTGTTGTCCGCATTAATTGGCAACTTTGCTAACAAAGTTGCATGCTTTAGTCGTATAGTTCCGCATCCAATCGCAAAAAGTCACGTTAAACCTTGGTCAGTGAGAGAACACGGCACTACATGAGTCCGACTGTTCCTTCCGTTTGTTTTCGAACAATTAATATTGATATAAAACACCAGCGAAAAATCTTAACAAGTTTTTTCCGGGCGGGCCATGGTCTCTTTGGCCTCATTCTGGCTGCGCCTCTGAAACTGACCGCATTAATACGTACTCTTCACTTCCACCAGCTTTCCTGGAATCATGGGTTGCTTTCACTCTTCGATTTACCAGGGTTGCAAACCTGTCTTCACTAAAAAAACAGATCTTATCCCAAAAAAGCCAGATTGCAGTTTTAAGACATTTACACATACAACATGCATAACCAAGCACAAAATAGACGTTAAAACTAGTCAGAAACATCGATATAATACAATCCTAAATCTTTGCAAGCATTTTTCCTCTTAATTACACTGTCACACTATTTGTTTCTTATCAATAACATCGATCACTTTTAGGGCAACAGTAAGATCTTCGCAATATTCTGTGCACCCTGCATGGTCATAGACTCTCGTCAGAAGAGATTTGTAATGAATATGCAGCTCAGACAATGTTTAGCCAGAGCCAGCCTTTCCGACTGAAAAATATTTTGTCTGGATTTTTTGATTTCCCAAACAGCCAATGGCGTTAAAAAAGCCAGAATTTCAAAATCTGTCTCAAAAAAGCCAAATTGGCAGCTCTGCGATTTACTGATGTTGAAGTTTGCTTGAAATTTGAACAACGTGCTGCCAAACGGATCAAATTCATTCTAAGCCTAAAAAACAACATAAGCAGGTTTTTGGGGGGCATTAGATTATAATTGACATAATTTGGAGTTGCATTTCTGATTAGTATAAAATTTAGCGATAGCAAGGGGTATTTGGTCTTGAAACAATGCAGTTTTATGATTTATTTTCCTACACATTTGCAAGTTTTAGGAGTTTCGTTGAACAGGATTGCAAAGAACCAAATGTACTTGCTAATGATGATAGCGTACCATGGCTAAAAACAAATTAAAGATTTTAATATGACTTTAAGGGAAAAAAGGTAAACCCGTAAAATGCTAACACAGATAGTCAGTTAACTCAAAATTTTTTCAGCTGTCTTACTGACTGCAAGGCAATGGTCTGTAAAGCTTTTATGAGCTGGGAGAAATACCGTAAATCTCAGCGAGGGATATGAGAGAAATTATATAAATAATGTCAACTTTGATACTGAAAGCTTTTCTAGCAAATCAAGTCAAAGAAGCTAGGTGAAAGACTATCATGTTTGCCAGACAGTTGACCTTATTCTCAGGAAATTAAAAGCTATATCGAAAGCGTTTTGTAAATAACAGTAAATTGCAAAAATTAAGATCATAAAATACTGTTATGCAGTGCCTGGAACAGATTTTAAACCGCAGCAGAGCTGGAGTTGCATACGTTTTCCTGGTTTTCTCTATTGATTGTGTAAAGAGACTTTTTTTAGTTCAATTTCCAAGAATTAAATTATTTTGAACGGACTATTTTTGCAGCTTTGATCGATCAGTCAAAACATACTCAGTTCTTTGAGTAAAATACGTTTATTCCGTGTTAAATATACGTGGAGATAATCTTGTATCCATTGACTTGTTTAGGAACCTTTGCAGAAACCTAAGGACTGTCGCTTACATTGTGGAAGCCACAACGAAGCATATACTTTAGTAGACTCCGTTCTTAATGCCGGTTAACGAGGCTTGCAATGATGCCGCATGATCAAATGAAGCTATATACAGTACTTTTATAATCGGCAAGAGACATCACCAAAAGTCGAATACATTACTGTTTTCTCTTTCTGAAGCATCTAAAGGTAAAATGTCATTCGTTGAGATTAACAAAAATTTAGGACGATTAGTGCAGTTCCAGAAGATTCATCAAAGTCAGCTCTTTACAAGTTTTAAACTAGCAAACAAATGAAAAAATAGTAAAACGTATTTGAAATTAATATGCATTTGCGAATTGCTTCGCTCAGAAGCAGATCTTAGCTAAACAAGAAGCAAAAAAATCTCTTGTCTTAGAAAGTGTTTTGCCCAACCGGAATAATTAATTAAATAACAACTAGCTGCAAATGGCATCATCTGCTGGAGGAAAGTTGTGGTTTTTTCGACTCGTAATCTAAGATGTTATAAAGCAGTAATTGCAGGTACAGACAGATTACTGGTTGGCTTTAGCTGGTGGCAAATCATATTCCTTCTTGCAGCTCTTTTCAACTCAGCAAGGTCAAAATGTAATAATTAAAATTGTAAGTAATAATGGGCAGCAAGCCAGAATCCTTTTGAAGATTTTGTGCTTGGTTAAAGCTCAAATTGAGCGAGAGCCAAAAATGTTGAAATCTAAGCAACTTTTCAAAGTTAGACGTTTAACGTAAACATCCCGTTTTTTTACTAAGTTCTTCTCTCTCATATTGAAACAACTGTGGTGCTTCGAAATATTTTGCTTGCCGGGTGTTTTGCTTCGCGAAGTTAAACTTTATGCAGAGACGCCAAACAACTAGAATAGATCAGAGCGGATTAGGAAACGTCAAGATCGGATTCGAAAAGTTAAGAATGATCCAGCTGTCATCATGAAATGGTTCCTAGCATTTTTTGGCATTATTTGAGGTGGTTTAAAAAGGAAAAATGTTTATCCAAGTCCAAACTAACTAAGCCCATGATACCCCAGTAGCGTAACCAAACCAAAATTTTGTAGGGAGTCCAATTTTTTTACTTAAGCGAGCAATAGTATTTTGTATGGGACACCACCTCTCAAAGCACGAAACGACAAGATATGCTAGAAATTTGGGAGAAAGTCCCCATTGGCCTCCCTGCATGGCTTCGTTTATGTGCTACCCCGGTCAAAGTAGAAACCGCCGATCATTTCAGACTGAGTCGATTACTCAAGTTTTACGCTCCTCGTTTTTATCGAAATAATAACCTTGTGAGCATGTATGCCTCCTGCACAGTCGACAGAATTATGAGCAACTTGATACAATGCCACAGGCTATGTGAATGCTAGTTTTCAAACCATGTACCAAACGACTAAATTCAAATTAATTTTGTAAATCTGGAATCATAAAACTACGCTGTTACACGTTCACACAATATTGCATCATTATTATTGCATCATTTATATTGCATCATTTGCATTGCATCATTAATGTTACATCATTAATGTTGTATCATTAATATTGCATCATTAACATTGCATTATTAACGCAAAATCTTATTTCATGAAAAACTTGCTAAAGTTGAAATCATAAGCGCTTTTGTAAACGTAAAGAGCATTCCTTGCCTCAAAAATTTGAATAGCGTATGTATTTCCTGGCGCCAGTAACATTACGCTGCTGTTGCCAGTTCACAGCTTTTCCTTTGTAGAGCTAAACATGAAGTAACAAGGTCTTCTTCGAACGTTTTTAGAAAAAAAATCCACGAGCAAAATAGAATAGACAGTTGATAAATCTGTAAGTGTTCCGGCTCAGGCCTTCGTGAAAACAGCACAGCAAGTTGTGCTGTAAAAAATGCTGTAAGAAGGAGGGGAGATGCGATACAAGTGCGCGACGTTATGGAGCAGGACACAAAGCTGCAGTTCACATCTTCACCGTGCACAAACAGACGAAACCTGCCGCTGTTTGAATGTAAAAATAATCATAGCGAAACCTTTGAAACTCCAACAGTGACATGATTTCTTGGCTATAGTATGTTGAAAGCGTTGTGCAAGAGTGACACTTACCAGAAAAAATTTTGGCATATTTTTTTTAGAACCTGAACATAATTCTTTCAGTGCTTTTTTGTTGGTTTTGAGCAGGGATGTACTTTTACGTACTGCCTGATATGAAAATGCAAAACTATGGCACAGCCAAGATGTAATTTTAATAAATACATGCTGTTTTTATCACTAAAATTTGTACAATAACTGGCAAATTTCATCTTCAGCGAAAACAAGTAAAGCACGATCTAAAATCGCTCAATTGTTTAAGGAAACAGAAAGCCAAAACAATTTCAACTTGTTGACTGCAAGTATAAACATTTTGGAAATAAGGATCCAACAACACTATTAACTGAAAAACAAACAAATATAAACACTTGAGGAAACGCTCACAGGCAAAGAAACAGATCGCAGTTGTATTTGCAAGTGAAAAAAGTATTTTAGGCAAAAGGGGTCTACACTTATTTTTTCCTTATGGAAAAAGCATTATACCAGGTCCCTTGAAAAAAGCTTTGGGGAGTTTTGCAGGAATACGGCCCTGAGGGTCACCTTCCACTTACTATTAAGTCTTTGTATTCCTGGTCAGAAGTTTGTATCCATGCCAACAGTATTATGTGAAAACCGTTGGATCGTGGGAGCCCATTGTCTCTGACAAGGGTTTGTGCTGTCACCACTCCTCGTCATAGTCTGTAGGAATTGGAAAGACATTCACAGCCGAGTCAATGAGTCAATGCGAGTGTCACTGTTGGAAGCTGGAGGATCAACCATTTGCTTTTTGCGCACGATTTGATGCTGCTTGCATCCTCTGAACAAACCTCCAACATGCACTTGATCGGTTTGCTGGGCTGCGAGCGATAACTGAAATATCAGATCAATGGAAACAAATACAAAAATGGAAAAAATCAACTAAACCGATCGAGTTGTCATGTTTCTCTACGAACACAAAGCACGGTTGGGCAGACAAGACGTTCAGGGTATCCTCAAGTGAGTGCAAAACGCAACAACAGGTTGAGAATTTCAAGTACCTTGAGCTGACCTTTGCTGTGATTGAACGTAATGAATTTTCGGTAATGGCGGAAGAGTGTTATCACAAGTAAAAGCGGAAGAGATGAAATTTCTACAGAAAGTTCAGCCGTGACGCTGCGCCTACGTGACAGGGTGCACAGTTGTGAAATTTGCAATGCTCTAAATGTCCAACCACTTATTCCAATCAGAATAGTGGCCGTGCGTTTGAGGACGATCTTCTGGTCAAAAAAGAAGGGGCCCTGTCTGCAAAGACTAACAAAGGGGTTCACCACCTCTTGCTAGCTAGGAGACCCGATTGCAGATATCAGCCTGGTACCCAGGGCCCGTCAGTTGCGACGCCCCTACTCGGAATGTGTAGACCCCAGTTAAGTTAGAGGTTACCTCACATTTAAGTACGCACTCGTAACGTTCCTGTCCCTGACAAGTGCGCAAAAATCCGTCACAAATTCTGGATTTGAGGTTATCAGCAATTTATTGCTGTTTAGTTTTTGAGCTGAAAAACGCATCAGCTGGACATCCGGAAAGTTTGAAAGTCACCTTCACTATAGTTTACCGTTTGGACTTGTCATACAAGGTCATCTAGCGCATATTTTGCGTAATTTTGTGATTAGCGTCTAACGCTACCTGTCTTAGTTTTCGCCGAAAGCAAGCATTTTAAGGTGCTTTTCAAATCATCACAAGCATCTCCTACTTGAGTTTTACATCTGTACACGGCAACGCTTGGTCTCGAGTGTTTCGTATGTTGCTCAAAGACTTCCAAAAGTGATATTGTTCACGACTGTTTCCAGTGTCACCTATCGCTACTAGCAGATGTAAATACCAAAAATCGAGAATTCTGTATATTGTAAAACCTCTTGGTGGGAATATTTACATTTGGGGTATATTTGAAAAACGTGACATGTTTTGCGTTTGTCAGTTTGTATGATGTCCGCAAAATTCCGAACTTCTCATTTCTGCGGAACTTGCAACAAATTCATTAAAAAATTTGGCGCGCTGTCACGCTTCGCTGCACTAAGGCACGGACGCCGATGACACCATAGGTTAGTTTTTATGCCAAAGTTACAAGTTTCCGGTGTCAAGCGAAATTTCTGACTTGCAAATTTTCTGACTTCACATCATGTACGCATGCACAGAGTAATATTTTACATACCAAATACGCTGATAAAACTGTTTTTTTGCGGCTTAGGAACTAGTGTTTAGGTAAGTTTGTCGAGTGAGAATTTGGATTAGGGTGAGAAAAAGAAAATATTTGAAATCAACGACTAAGTCCGATGATTTTCAATGGTTAAAGTTCTTCCGGTGCTATAGCTTATTGTGGGCACCTCACATCTAACCAAAATGTTTGGATTTACACAACACACATCACAAAAGTAATTGCCAGTGTTGCGATCGGAAATCCCGAGCGGCAAGTGTGCAAAGCTTCGCACTGTAGCAGCAAGCAACAATAGAGATCACCCGATGAGATCACTCTCGTCGTCACCGTTAGCACGTACAACCAGCTGTTCACCAGGTTCACAAGCATTATTACAGGTCGCTCACCAAGATCACTCCATCGGGATCACTCTATTATTGCTTGTTCGCGCCACATATAATATATAGTGTTTTTCTTCACGCACATCCCGTTCGTGGTGTATCACACATTTAACGCAACACCACCGGAGAGGTTGCAACACCAGACTTTATTTATTTGTTCTGAGAAGCGAAATAACTGAAAAACAATAACAGGTCAGATATTTCGCTTGACACCGGTGTTGCGTTACAAATACCGGCTATTTGCAGAACCCTGCATGCGTTTACCAAAGATTTTAGGAGATATGTCAGGTACATGATATGTTTGGAGTGAGGAATGCAGCTGAGGATGTCAAATCGCCTAAACATAAAGACACAGCGTACTGGGTACATGCATACCTGCATGCCTTTGTTTACAGATGCAAGCACGTAGGGTGCACGCACACATTCTTTAGGTGGCTGCCCAAGTGCTAAGTAGCACCTACCAGCTGAGTGCTCACAAACGACTCAGATTGAAGTTGCGTACTTTAAAAGGGAGCTTACTGTAACTTCTGCCGGCTGTACCCACAGAAAAACTCCTTTGGTGCCGAATAAGGACCAAGTGGCGTGATCACATCTCCGATCTGGCTTGGTCGTGTCTTGATGGAGCCCGAAGAATTGTTAGCGGTTGCTTTTGATCAAGTGACGTTATTTCTGTCTCCGCAACCCTCCCGAGACGAAACGAGGGCTTAGAAATTAATAAATGAATGCACTTCCCAGTTGTTGGTGAACAACCTTCAAGCACAAAGCACGAAAATGGTAGAGATTTGTGTGAGAAGCATTATTCGCTTTGTCTTGTCCATGTTATCGATGACGACCAACAGAACTTATCATGCCCTGCTTACAGGCCTGTAGCCAGGTTTTTAAGTTTGGGCGGGAAATACATTTTTAGAGGGAAAGACTTTGTTTTTATTATATCAAAACAAATTTCTTCGGGCTCAACAAAATTTGGAGGGTTGCAAAAATTGGGAGAACTGCACGCAAGTTTCCCAAGTAACTATAGGCCTGCCTGCTTACAAAACTACAAACTCGTATTGAATAACGAATGAAGCCGGTGGGTATTGATTGTTGCACTGAAAATTGTTTTTCAGCTAAAAATAATCTATTGTTTCAGTCGGTTCTGTTACAGCCACTTGTGAAAGCTCACCGTAGCTAAGTAACTTATGTAAGACAAAACCGGGTTGTTTATCATCGTCTGTGAATGGGATTCGCAGGAATTTCTGTGCATAAGTAGCTGCTCTTGATGTCAAGCACCATGCGAAGTAGGATTCACAACCGTGAGGCTATTATGACTTTTGCTGAGGGCAATGCATTAGCTGCAACAAACTTATGCCTTTGGGTCTTCTTTGACAATTGGCCATATTGTCGAAAACAACTAACATTCTTCGTTAGAAGTGGTTTAGCACTAAAGCTTGGAGTCACTCTTTGCAAAAGCTTCGATGCTCTGTGTAAGAACTGTATTTGTTTAAACAGTTTTGACCGCTTAGCCGTTATACTTCTTCCACGTAACACACTTTTAAAGACATGTTGTAAGCAAGTGGTTCTTAACCTTTTCTCTACCACGCCTCCATTAAGTAACTGTCTTTTGTTTCAAGATCCGCTGATTTCAAACAAGTGTATTGGACGGAACACTTTCCCTTTCAAACACTTTACATGCTGTAGACTAAAGCATGCAAGGGCTCGCTACCTCTGGAAATTTATTGACGCGTCCCTGGGGAGGCATGCTCCCTTGGTTAAGAACCACTGTTGTAAGCAATGAAGTTGGAAGCTCCTCATTTCTTAATTTTGCGGGCTTTCCACATGTGTGAATGAATGTTTAACAAGGACAGACGTTAGTAAGTTGCAAACAATTTTTTCCAGGAAAACATTTGCATCTTCATCAGACTATCAGGTAAACAAACATAAGTAATGTTCCCTTTAAGGTCAAAGGTAGAATCTTTTTTGCGTCGTTTTCATTGTTATCACTTTTCGAGAATGACAAAGAGCAGCCGCATTGGTAGAAAAACTCTACTCATTGCCAGTGATTACTTACAAGCTTATGCTGTAGACATGGGCGTACGCACGGGGGAGCATCCAGGGGAGACTAAGAATCAAAATTTTTTGCAAAACATGAAGTCAGCAGCTTTAAATCGGATTGATTTAATTCTTGCAATGACTGTTTATTTGCCGGTATGACGCTTCTACTTCACAAGAGTCAGATTCACTGTTCTTGTGTCATGTAGTGATGAGCTTGCAGTTTACTCACGTCCGCTCCGTTGCTTGCTGAGGCAGGTTGCGAAACTTTCGAAAGAGTTGTTCTACTGTGCGTCTTGACAAACGTATGGCAACAAATCTTCAAAGGTTCACTTCAAGTTCCGGTAATGGGCGTTTTCTCACGTGTGACTGTTGAACGCAGACATCTTGGCAGGTAATGCAGCGAGGCAAGGTCTCTGAGAGAAAAGGGGGTACAAAGACCGACACTGCTCCCCCTAACTTCTGCAGCCCTCGTTGAAACGTGTATAGCGTGGTTGTATAGTAAACAGAATACACATATAACAGCTATTATGCTAAAATTTAAAAATAGATTAATTGTTGTACTGCATGGAAACGACTTATACTAGAGATTTTGCGCTTGATTACAAGAAAAACTTAGCGTACGTACTTTCATCCTCCCGGGCCCCAGTTATTAGAATACGTCTATGCAGGGGCTTGTGGGAATACGTCTTCATAGTTAAGGTTGCGTCCTGACTTCTGAGTGAGTACGGAGTGCAGCCAGTGGCGTAACTAGAGGTTTGAGACAAACACTCATAAAAATTAAGAAGTGATATTGAATCCGGAGATCACTCCAAAAAACGCAAAAAAACTACTGAAAATCAAAAGGCACCAAAATATAAGCTAAGTGGGGCCCGGTTGTTACATTTAGCCAGGGGGGTTGATTCGCACCCCTGCCCCCCACATCAATTACAGCACTGAGCGCAAAGCTATATTTGCTGCTTCGATTTTTCATAATTCATCTTCTCAATTTTTTAAGCCTGCGTGGGATTTTATTTTTAGTACTGTAAGTTATCCGTAGTCGTGTCCAGGGTCGCAGAGTCGGAACCGGAGTCGGAGGTTTTCGGGTGGCCCCGGAGTCGAATTCCTAACAACACTGCGAGTCGGAGTAGGATTATTTTGTCCGATTAGATCATTTTTACATCACACTCTTAAATTGGACATTCTTGTTGAAATGATACAACTTCTTTTGAAACTTTTGCTGAAACAGATTTCTTGCTGTGCACCACGATTTCCATTGACTGTAACAGCCCAATTTCATTCCCTTTATGTTAAGTAGTCGGAGTCGGAAATTTTGGAAAGGTCGGAGTTGGAGTCGGACATTTCACCTCCGACTCCGCAACCCTGGTCGTATCTACTTGTCCGGTTTGTGTATAATGAGCGTTCACCGTGCACAAAAATTAGTAAAGAAAAGCTTGGTTTCATTGATCGAGATCCCAGACGCTTGCAGCGCTTGTTTCAAAGTGAGGCTGACGTGTCTTGTAAGCAGGCGCGGATTTATCATTAGGCTAAAAAGGCTTAAGCCTAGGGCCCCCGATTTTGGGAGGCCCAAAATTTCGGAAGTAAAGGACGATTTCTAGCATTTTTGTAAGCAATTATACAGTATTTGTATTTTTGTTGTGGTTCGACACACATTTTTGACTATGCCGCTAACAAAAGATCAGTATCGAACAGGGTTTTCCAAACTTTTCATCCGAGGGCCACATAAATTAGTACACAACAGTGCGAGCGTCGGACATCTTACGTAACGTGATTGTTTCGGAATATGTTACATAATACTAAATCAAAAATTTTTTGTCAATTAATTTTTCATTATTAATAAAATCTATTCGCCAGCCGGATTTGGCCCGCGGTCCTTAGTTTGGAGAATGGCTTCGCAGGCCGGATGAATAGCTTCGCGGGCCGCATTTGGCCCGCGGGCCGTAGTTTGGAGACCCCTGATATAGAAGAATGAGCGCAAGGGATTGAAGTAAATGGCGATAAGCATTATCTTTTTATGACGTAGAGACTTGGTTTTTGTTGAGACTTGGTTATTGTTACGTATAATGTGTGGGGCAAAACGCCTGAATGCTTTTTCAGAATACGCGAGGCCAGTGAGGTACTTCCGTTCAGCCCGGGTCTGTCTCTTGTTGCTTTTTATGGGTAAGATATGGGGTAAAGTCAAGACCAGCCTGCACTGTAGATAAGGCTGCAGATATTCAATGGCGCAAAATGCGCTGGGGTATCTGTGTGAAACGGCGCCAATGGCAAAGTTGATGTGTGCGCCCTTTCTAATAATTTATGTATTATATATAGGTACAATTTTTACGAAAGTTAAAACATTAAGAAAATAAATGTTTTGAAACGGAAAATATTTGTATTTATTCTTGCTTCAACTTTTCAGCAAATAATATATAAATTATCCATGAAGACCATGACATACTTCTATACTCATTTAGTTTTATTATGAAGAATATCAAAACATTCAAATAACAACCTTCTCATAATTTATAGGCCTACGTAGTGTTGCCTGACAAAATTGTACATCTTACAAAAAAACAAACAATATGTTGCAACTGCAAACGACAATTTTTTATGAAAAGAAATACATTTAATTTGAATTGTACAATAAATTATTTAATGCATGTCATGTATCACTTGTGTTCGAAAAACACAATTCCATTGAAACATTAATATATCCAGTCTTTTTCGGTTAAATTACACAAAAAATGCTCCGTTCCTCATCAAAGCAAGATCTCAAAATCTGCCCTGACTTATACTATTAGTGATTGATGCACGGAGGTATGGTAGGACCAGTCTCAGTTTACCTTTAGCGCCTTCAAGAATTTCGTTCGGGAGGGGCAAGTCAATGACGTTGTCGGTTATTCACGTCTTTTTGAGATCGACTGTTCCTTCAGTTTGGTTTCTAACAATTGAAAATTAATATAAAATTCTAAGCAGGTTTGTTTCGGGGGCGAGGGCATGCTGCAAAGTCTTTTTTCAGCGATTTTGCGGACAAAAGTCCCGTTGATCGCCGACTATGTACAGTAACAGCGAGCTCTTGACACCTGCAAACTGTGCAAATGCACAGGGAACTCAGTAAATATGTAACGGAGTGCTGTCAGATAACTTCACCGCTGGCTTTTTCGTCAGCTTCATTATGACTGTTTCGGTTCCTGATATCGAGGGAATTCAGAATAAACTAATATGGTTATGAATTGCAACG
>Ga0210059_1004869_pt1 | contig 21626 bp, 11 predicted proteins | sample Ectturendosymbi2_FD_188042 | JGI IMG/M metagenome (GOLD analysis project Ga0210059, IMG submission 188042) | Ecteinascidia turbinata endosymbiont from Florida, USA - Sample 2 (SPAdes) (version 2) | ecosystem: Host-associated > Tunicates > Ascidians > Unclassified | place: Key West, Florida...
CAAAACTGAAAATTTTTTTTTTGACTCGAAACTACTAGACTTGCTGAATCCGGAGAGGGTTTGAACACCTCTCTAGCTGCAGCAGCTGGCGAGTTATAACAAAACAAACTCGAGCCAATTAATTGGCGCTGGTGGTCGTTAAAGGGTTTTACGACTGCAAGGGCATGGGCGTACGCAAGGGTGACAAAACGGTCATTCGCCCCCCCTTCTTGAAATTGACACTAAGAACCAAAAATTTCTAGCAAACCTGAAATCACAAGCTTAATTCCGATTAAATTGATTTAATTCTTGCACTGACACTATTTGCCTGTATGACACCCACAGTGCACAAGAAACATGTTCACTGTCCTGGTGTTGTGCAGTGATGGATTTGCAGTTCACTCATGTGCGCTGCTTTGCCTTTCTGCAGAGGCAGGTTGCGAAACTTGCGTGCAGAATGTTCTACTGTTGGACTTTATTGCGTAACAATAACATGGGAATGAATCTTCACGTGTTCACTTCAAGTTACTGTAGCAGGCGTTTTGCCGCATGCGAGTGTTGAACACAGGTAATGCAGGGAGACAGTGATAGTTCTGATAGCGGATAGCCACGTCGTTTTATAGCCTGCTTTGTAAAAAGAAACATGATAATTGTGAAAAATCCACTGCTAGTGTGAGACTGAACGCTTGCCCGGTTTATGCGTGTGCTCGTTCACCGTGAAAAAGTCAGCAAAAAGAAGCAAGGGTTTGTTGAAAGGGTGTTTGGTTGCTTTGGACGAGATCTTAGACGTTTGTAGCTCTTATTTCAAAGTGGTGCTGGGGGTACGCGACTTTTCGGTCTGGCCGTTTCGGTCTGGCCGATTCGGTCTGATCCGTTTCGGTCTGTGCCGTTTCGGTCTGGGCCGTTTCCGTCTGGGGACATTTCGGTCAGACTATGAAATCATGCAGAAATCTTACATGTTCACATTTTAATGCAAACATACTTAAATCAACGAGAAGTTTTACTTTAAAAACTACAAACATGATCCAAGATCCAACAGTTAATCAGCATCAACATATGATTTTCATTATCATCAGCAAGCAAATTAAATCTTTATCGACATTTTGCAGTGAAATACAAATTCGTGAAAGTCATAATTATAATTCAGATTTAGGCCTAATCGCAATCATTACTCCCCAGAGGGAGTTGGTATAACACCAGCTACAGTGACATCTCTCCTGCCAATAATCATTTAAATAAACGAATGTCATAAGTTGTTTATGTACAGAAATGTCGTCACTGAAATGTCCCATGACCGAAACGGCTCAGACCGAAAAGTCTTGTTCCAGTTGCTGGCAAGCAAGATTTGAAATGTGATATTGCTTTGATTGACAGTGTCTGCGTTTTGGTCTGTAAAAAAATTTTGTACACTGAAGGTAAAACGAAACTTTCAGGAATGAAAATATGGACAGTTAGAATTACCTTTCCAGGGAATATTTTGTTTTGATTCTGTGATAACTGTGTCGCCAGCGACGCGATGTTGTTTATGATAACCCTTACGTTGAAGAAGATTTGAAAAGTGATATCGCTTTGATTGACAGTGTTTACGTTTTGGTCTATAAAAAATTTTTGTACACTGAGCAAAGGTTTACAGGATCCAGATTTCAGGACTCGAATCCGGCAGGATTCAGGACGTTTTTAACAAACCGGATCGGATCCGGCTGCGGTTTTATTCAAATTCCGGATCAGGATCAGGATTTAAATTTCATTGTTTTTGGATTTGACGCCAAAACAATCATAATAAGAATTTTTGCAAATATTTAAAGGATGTAATGTAGTTCCCATCAGTTGCAAATGTGTGAAAGAGGCGCTTTTACTCCAGACGTGTCATGCACTGCAGAGCACCAATCCACCATCATAGCATCCCATCAGTCAACCAGAGGTGAGCACGTCAGGACTGGATCAGGACTGGAGCCAATATTTTCCGGATCAGGACTGAATCGGACTGAGAAAATTTTTGTTGTTTTAATGTGATTATTCAGAAAATATCAAAAATCTTAGTTGTGATCCGATTTCACAGATTTTCTAAATGGTAGTCTATATTTCGCCATAAGATGCAAAATGTCTGCTAGGACTATTTTGCATTTTCGAACTGTATCCACTGACACATATAACGTTGAGGTCTACAGTACAGTAGCAGCAATGTTAACATAGTTGAGTGCTTAGTGTCTATGCTTGCTGTGCCATTGTTCGTTGGTTCTGCTCTCACCATTTCCGTTGGCTTGACTTGTAGAGGTTACACCTTTGATGGAATGCTTTTAATGTACTTTTTCAAAATGTTCAGGGTTTAGGCTTAGGGTTTACGTTTAGTGTGTATGATAAGGTTTCGGTTTAGAGTTTACCTTTAGGGTGTATGTCTATGTCACGTGTGCGGATTAGGTTTCGGGTGTAGGTTTTCGGTTCAACTTTAAGGTTTTGGGTTTGGGTTTCGGTTTTTACCGTTTTGGGCTTAGGTATAGGTTTTGGCTTCAGGTTTGAGTTTAGGTTTTGGGTGTAGATTTCAGGTTTAGGATTTGGGTTTTTACTTTTAGGTCATGTAACAAGGACCTTGCACCAATCCAAGCAAGTGTATTCATATTGTCCATGACCAATCGAAGGAATCGGATTCTCCTGACGGCAAAATAACTCCAGCACCGCTTTTCCCTCTGATGCCAAATAGACACTTCCTTGTTAAATTTTGGAAATGCCAAAAGGCTATGTCTATCTGGCCTCATGAGGCAAAAGCACTGCTGGAAATATTTTGTCTTAAACCAATCATATTTGGCTAAAGGCAAAATAGCTACTGTAGTTCTTTTGCCTCATGAGGCAAAATAGAAATATATGATTTTGCATTGGCGGATCAGGACTGGATCGGACTGATGATTTTCAAAACTTTTGCGGATTAGGACTGGATCGGATTCAATTTTGTCGGATCAGGACTGTACTCAGACTGAAAAATTTCTCAGTCCGCTCATCTCTGCGGTCCACTAACAGCCATATCAGGCTCACTACAATGTGATGTCAGCTTACATTGGTAAATTGTGAGTTGTGGATGTTAGAGATGTGGTGTTGCTGTGCCTATTTTGCTTTTTTTTATATTGTAGTGTACATCAATATTAGTTAGTGCCTATTTACTTATTGGTTAGGGCTTAATCATCAGCTGCTGTAGTGTTTCTTTGTGGATGTAGCAAGTCTAGCAAGCTAAAGTTGTTTTGTGATTATAGAAGTTGGTAATTTTGGTTTCAGCTTCATGTTTCATTCAATTGCATAAACTTGGTTGAATGCATTTTCTGGATCTGCCTTTTAGTGCCATTTTTGATTATGTGTGGTTTTATTTTTCCCAGTCTGTGTTTAGTAAGCTTTGCTGTTCAGTGATGTTATTAGAATATAATGCTGACTTTGTCACTTTAATAGCACCGTTGTAGTAGTGTAGTGAATGAATGCATCTACATCTGCTGTGTGAATGGTTTTCGATTAAACTCTCACCTGGGCACCTTTCATTTTGGTAGCAGTCTAATGGTAGCGCTTGTCAAGGGACTACTTTTAATTTCTTCAAGTATTTCCAAACGTTTGTGTTCAGATTTCCAGTTTTGGTTTTGGTGTAAGGGTTAGTATATTTATACCAAACCTAGTGCGCTCTGCTAACCACTTTGCGCAGTTTCACAAATTTTAATGAGTCGTCATAGGAAGGAGTTATGTGAGGCTCCAAAAGCACGGAGCCTTAGGCCATGGCCTATGTGGCCTATGCTTAAATCTGTCACTGGTCTGGATCCACCACTGGTGCCTTGAAATGGCACAACTCAGCTTTGTTCTAATGTTCATCTGTATATTTATCTAGTGATCTGGCTGTTTGTGAAGAACCAACTATTCACTTTTCCAATACTGGCAAGTGACAAAAATATATTAAAAACAATCCCTCCTTTAAGATGTTTCATTGACTTTTTAAATGAGTCATTTCTAAATTGTGTTAATTCCCACTGACCAACACCAGTGAAGTAAGCCAAATAAGTTCCATTGTAAAATCTAAAACATCAAACTTTCATGGCAAGTCCATGTAGCAATATAGTTTTTGCAATGACCATTTTTTGAATTCGCAATTGCTGCTGTCTGTGATGACATGATTTGTAATAAAGACAAAAAGTTTATAACATGTATATGTATTGTTCCTTTTGTTTCTTTCGTTAAATCAACTATTTCTTTTTAATGTTTTTGTATGTAAAACAAATGTACTTCAAGAGGAAAACATCACATCTGGTATCCAATACAAGTCAGATGCATCAATACAAAGACTCTGTATCTGCTTCCTGAATTTTCGTTGTATAAAGATATAAAGACCTAGAGCAAAAGTGTTCAGTAAACATTTCACATGCTCTTTTGTAGCTATTGATGTTTTTTTCTAGCATTATCATTTCTCATGGCACTGTGTGACTTCATAGCTCTTTGCTTATTCATAGCATTTTCTTCCCAAATTATGCAATAATGTAATCAGACTTGGCATCTTGTTTTCAGGTCATGTTTTTTCTTTCAGCTTTGTACTTAGAAAGCAGAGCAGAAAGATTACCAGTTCTAGCAGTACCAATTAGAGACTGTCATGTTCAGTTGTAAACACTGTAATTTTTCTCTTTGTTGTCCTGCTGCCCAAAAGTTGTATAATGTATGTGCTTCGAAATCTTGCTTATTAACTTTCATACTATTGAAATTTTATCAGTTTCATTCTACTTTGGCAAAAACTATGTTTGCAGATCTTATTTACTGAATTAATTATTTTTGTTGAGCTTAAAACATCTACTTTATATATAATGAATGTTTTTAAAATTAATAGTGATAAATCTAAAACAAGCTTGTTTTCATTTAAGGGTGTAAATTTTGCACCAAATATTTTTTTAAACACAATTTTCCAAAAAAAGTAGTCTTTGAGTTAGCCTTGAGCAGAGTTTTTGCTTTTTGCCTCATACAATGTGGTCCCCACCACTTCTAACTAGCATTGATCTTTTCTTCAGGTAGTTATCACATAATTAAGATAAAATGCAGTTGAAATACGTTGTGATTCAAATTTTTATCATTGTTGTAGTCTGTTGTCAGTTGTCAACATCAAAGACAAAGCAGGTGGGCAAAAGTTAATTTGTTCAATTCAATAAAAATTGTCATAAAGTTCACTTGTTTAGGTTAGGCGTTGTGTTTTCAACTATTGTTTTTGGACCTTGGTTTAAGGATAGTTTGTTTCCAAGCAAATCCTGACGAGACTTTCTCAAACCCATCCTTGTTTTGGCATCCTTAATCTGCAAAACCATTGCTTCATAGATTTTTTGTGGAAGTTCAAAGATAAGTTTCAAGATATTGTTTAGACTAGAAATATGTTTGCAGGTTCACAATTGAAATGAGGTCAAGTAAGTTACCTAGTGCTTTGAAAATAACATTTATATTTAAAAATAGTCTTTTAAGTTAGAATGTCAGTTTTGTATTGTATATAGCATCTGGCACAAGTTGTATAAATCTCATTGTGGGTTATGTCACTTCAAGCATTTTGTAGATAGCATTATAAATTGTGGAGATTTTCAGTTACAATAATCCTTACATAACACATTTGATACCAGGTAGTTTCCCCACCATGATATCCATTGTTACTGTACAGTTTGGTGAGAAATTAAATGCCTTTTGCTTGTGTAGAATGCAGATACAGTGCTGCTAAGCATTTTCCAGCTTTAGGCTAAAATGGTAAACCTGGCAAAGGTTTTTTTGCCTTTAAATGAATCAATTGCCAACATATTAAAGCATTTCCAAAACATTTTAGGCTACATACCACTGAAACAAGCCTGAGCCTACCAGAGCCAAATTTTCACAAAAATTTCATTTTTTTGAGACAACAAGACCAGCTAACACTGGCATTAAGTGATTAAACTTTATCAACATGCCTAAGTATGCTTACAGAAATGTTTCTGACACATTCTTCCATGCTTTTGTAGCATTTGACAGCATATCAAAGCACTTTCATTACACAAATCGCAGTCCTGGTCCACCAGACCAGGTCGTGCCTAAGGTGGACCAACTCAAAAGTACCATGCTTTTAAACAGCCTCTGCTGAGAACATTGGCCAGCATACCTCCAATGTTGATCCACATCAGTTGGTACTAAAAGTGTTATTGTATACCAGATCACCAGACAAAAAGCTGATTTTCTTGAAGTGGAAAATTTTTTCGCGTTTTTTTGAACTAGCATGTTGCATTTTAAGCTAAAAACATCAGCATGTGCGTATTTCACAAATTAAATTTAATAAATTCCTTTGTAATTTGCATGTGTAAGTTGTAGTTTGCACCAACTAGATTAAAGATATTTTGGGAACAGGTAATTGCCAAGAAAAAAATCACTCACAGAACGGGTTTATTTGGTTTTATTAAAAATACTGGTGTGTTTTATAAATAAGAAAACAGTTTTTATTAGCTCTGCTTTTCAAAAAACGTTCAACTGTGCTCATTTCAGTTGGGCTCAGTGGTAGTTCAATCTAAAAAAATTAAAGGTTTGTTACCACCCGAGACTATTTTTGGCTTTTTCCTTGTCTTGGCTTTGTGCAAGACTTGCCTGTAAAGGTATTTGGTCAGAAGCCCTTCTGTTCAATCATTTGACTGAGTATGTGGTTATTTGCAATTACCTTAACAATTGTGAAGATTGTTTTGTATACAAAATTTGCTTTTTTGAAAGGAAATCATCCATGACAAGGTAAAGCAATTGATGGATTGGAGTAGTCGACGTACAGTAATTCCCATGACAGGCAGCAAGTTCTCAACTTATGTCAAGTATGAAGTTCTTTCACTAATTCTGTTTTGGCATAGTGTAAGGATGATGCACGTAGTCGCAAGTGTTTCAAGGTTCTAGATTTGACCATCCATGTTCTTGAGGTCAAGACTTTTTCCACAGCCCTGTTGTTGTATTGGATTTATTTGGCTCCATTGTATTGGAGCCAATATTGTGAACAATTTTGATATTTTGCCTAAAGGATTTTACGTGTTATGGTATACACTTTGGTAATGCCAACTACAATTTTTTTAGGTCCAAGCCAAAGAACTATTCTGTCATAGCTATGTTCACTGCATTGAATCCTAAACGAGGTTGCAGTGTATGCCGTGAAGCTAATGATGAGTTCACTATTCTGGCCAACTCGTACAGATTCTCACCCAGCTATGGAAATTCACTTTTCTTTGTCTCGGTTGATTTTGATGATGGTCCAGATGTATTTCAGAGTGTAAGTATGCTGAGCTTTATCGCTTGCAGTTTTGTAAGTTGTTGTGCTAAATTGTGTATAACCTTTATAAGTCCCCACCTTATTTTCTGGGGTGGCCGGATTTCCCTACTTTTGAATGCTTGTGACGTCACAGTTGCCAATTCAAACCGCAAAAATTTTTCCATAATTTTTTGACGTGCACTTGTGCCTCCCACTTTGAAAAAGGTCCCGCCACCCGTGCACGGAGGCATGCAAAACGGAATTACGTCGTTTTTCAAACAGTGAAGAACTGTCACAGCAGCTTTTCAATTCTTGCTTTTTTCGAGGATTCTGCTTCGCATTAGTCGCAGTCTATGCAACGGCATGAAGAGATCATTCTATGAAACGTATAATGCAGCTCGGACTCAATTCAGCTCCAGCGTTCATGCATTTTCCCGCAAAGGGCAAAAGGAAGCCCGTCGACACGTACGACATACAGCGACTGGGATACCACGCGGACAACTTGGCCAAGTGGATGACGGACCGGACGGAAATATCGGTAAAGTTCGAGAGATTGTCTTGTCGGAAGCTTCATCGCTTGAGCGCGTCGAATCGCATTTGAACTAAAACGCCCGACACCGCGTTGCATTATGTTGATACATGCTGCGTCTGTCAGTGTTGTTCGAAAAATCGCGACGTTCAATGTCAGAACTGGTGTTAGTGGATCGCGTACGAAACAGCACTGAGCAAATTTTTGCATGTATTGAAAATGTGAAAAATTAAAAGATTTTCGACCAACGCCAACAGCAGCAATGATGGAACATGTTTATTTGGACCAGTAAACTGATCTGATGATGACGTGCTGCATTTTTTCACAAGAAAAGCAAATTGACAACTGACACCCTTGTCACGTAAAGCAAACCGTTCATAGGGGCATGAGTGAATCAACAATGAAACCATCGTGTTTACAGTTTTTTTATCGCCATAATTTATGAAAGTGATTAACGTTCTCGCGCAGGTGCGCATCTTCCGTCCTCCCAACTACACTGGAACAGTGGTACTCATTCTTCTATTTTCGTTGGCTGGCGGCTTGCTCTACGTCAGGAGAAGTAGTTTGGAGTTCATATACAATAAAGTGTTTTGGGGAGTGGCTAGCATTGTAAGTCGTGAGCGTGTCATTTCTCGAGGCGCTAGTCTGCAAATTTTGAGCTCTGTTCTTTGTCCTCAGAAGCTGTGTTTTTTTTCGGTCGTTGACCGAATTTTTTTTTAATGACCGAAAAAATCAAGCCAATTCGCTTTATAATACCTTCTTCAGTCATTAAAAAATATCCGAAAACGAAACGATGACGCTTTTAAGCTATTTCGGACAAATGACCAAAACGTCTCAGCGAAAAGCAAAACCTAGTTCAGGAGTAATAGGGTTTTGCCATTCTACGGTCGAAAGCTTTCTTTTTCAATATTTTCCTCAGAACACCTGTGTTAGCCCTGAGCGTCTGTGTTACTGGGTGTGTTATTTCGTATAAAAGTACCGCTGCTCAATTTGTAATTCATGTGCACGAGCGCCTGATTGCCGACATATGGTTGCCTTCATCACGCCCAGTACCTACGGTGTCAAGATATTTAAAAGCGTTTTGCTTAACACAGCAGCTGCTTTTACGTTTACCAGTAAATGTGAATAACAGAAACGTTACTTTTGATCGTACTTGTTTTTTTAAGAGGAGAGAAACCAGAGATCGCGCCCATATCGCCTTTTTGCTGAAAGCTTATCCACGCTTTCGGTATGTAGTCGCTAGCTTGCTGCTTCCAGCGAGAATTATAGAACTACTGCATGTTGGAAAGAACATGATGCGCTGTTTCTTTTTGGTGAAGATACCATTGTGTTTGCTCAAAAGTGCATTTATTTTGACTTTTCAATAAATCTTAACTTAATGCATCGTCGATGCCTTAAATCGCGTCCAGTTAATACGGAAAAAAAGTTTCTCTGGAAGCGGAATCTCTGGTGCCATTCAGCGACTTCAAATTCTTTCCGCAGTTCGTCGTGCTGGCCATGACCTCCGGCCAGATGTGGAACCACATCAGGGGCCCGCCGTACTACCACAGAAACCCCCAAACTGGCACCGTGCACTATATACACGGCAGTAGTCAGGGACAGCTGGTCGCCGAGACCCACATCGTGATGGTTCTAAACGCGGCCATTGTAACCGGGTTTGTCCTGCTGCACGAGGCGCATCAGACCAAGAACGACGCGTCGAAACGCAAAGGTGAGCGGACTTGTCCCTGGTCCACGGCATCGGTTTTTTGAATATAAAAAGTGCTGAGCTTTTCAAATGCGAGAAGTTCGGTTGGTCATGCCGAACGACTAAAGTCAGCGTTTAATAAGTACAATCGAGTGCCACGATTTATAGGAGTTAAAATAAGGTCATGAATTCTTGATTATCTGAAATCACTTTATAGATGTAGTACAGTATTTTGCAAAAACAAATACTGTAGATACGCACCGACTTTAATAGGATGAGAGGTGGTTTGATTACACTTGCAGCAAAAACCCAATAGATTTTTAAGCTACTGCAGACCACAGATGCTGGCGTGGAGGGGACCTTCAATTTGATACCGTGTGATTTGATAACAAGATTTTCTCCGAATAGCTTTTAACCACCGAAGTAATTTATATTCCAATTGCGAGATCTTACGCTGCATTGTTTTCATTGAAAATCTTGAAATAGTTCGCATCTAAATTTAATTTCGTTTTACGACAAACAGAAACCTTTCATTGCAACGAACAGCTCATATTCGGGACTTGTTCATGTTTACCCTCTGCCAGGTTCAATACTGAAAATTGACTTGCACGCTGAACCACTCAGAAATCATTAGAATATCAAGGAATCAGAAATGCAGCGAAACGTACAATCCTGTTTCATCATAATTATTTTTTCGTATGATGCGTTGTCATGAAAGTCAACAGCAACAGAAAAATTGACTGCACTCGTTGAGAAATTTGAAAGGACACAGTTTCCGGACGAGACGCTTCAGGTTTAAAGTGATTGCTTTTTGAATGTTGATTTAGGTTCGAGTGTGTTAACTAAAAACCTGTCGCCATCACAGTGGCCGGTCAGTCAAAGTCGTTCGCGATACTGGTCATCCACTGAAGCTTGAAAGCGTTCGTTCGGAAAACCTAATACAGCAAAGAATCCTAAAAAATTGCTCTTTGTTTTAAGTTAACTCCGCATGTGCAGCGTATATTTGTTTTACGCATTGCGTTGCGAATTTATGACAAGCAGCTTTCGTCGCACCACCATTTTCTTTTCGCAATAATTCAATACTGTTTTTCTGCGGATTTTGTTTCCAAAAAAACATCGGTGCTGTCACACTGTCTTTCCTGGCCCGACATACCGCCGTAGCTTCTTCCTGCTGCGTTGCAAAAGTTCACTTTTCTTCTTTTCTGTCGTTGCAGTAATGGCCGTCGCAGGCTTGGTGCTGCTGGCGCTCTTCTTCAGCCTCCTGATGTCGATCTTCCGTCAGAAATACCACGGGTACCCGTACAGCTTCCTGATCCGATGAACGGCTTCGCGCTTTTGCACTGGTTCCTCTGCCTGGACTCCAGGCTTGCGCGCGCAGTTCGAATCTAGTCAGCTAATTGTGTTCATGCCGTGGTCTTATTTGAAGTACAAGACGCTCCGCTGGCACCCAATGCGACGTTGCGCGCCTGTCCTTATCCAGTCTTGTTCGGGCAACGTGCAAACGCAGTCCTTGACGGAGTTCATAGCAATCGGGGCGTTGGGTCAACGCGCTGTCCTGACTTGAGTTTTGTGCCGTTCGTTCAGTGTAGTGTCTTACACAGAATGTGGGCCACCGTTTGGTGTCTGTTGTTCGGGACGGGCGTAAGTTTGTTTCAGGTCGTGACCTTTTCGCTTCACGCCCGAACGTATATTTGTTGCCGTTACGTCCGACTGGACACTGTTACGCACCAGTTGCGGAGGTGCGGATTATAAAAAATGTTTTTACGGTCAAGTCTTAGCAAGGCGCTGGTACCAGTTGCAGCTCCACGACTCGTCTGTTCTGCGAGTCTTTCCTGCCGAGGAAAGCTCGTGCTTCGCATGGCAGAGACCTCGGCGGGAGGACCGCGAATTTTGTGACAGGAAGATAGCGAATCGTACGGTTCTACAGTTTCCGATTGTTCCGTTGCACTGTTGGCGTTATTGCGCTTGAGGAAATCCTCGTTTTGTGCTTTCGGGCGATACGATCCATACCGGAACAAAGATGTGTGTTGCTTATAAAATCTTGCTGTTCGTGAAATGTAACCTCGCTTCGTGGAAGAAGAGATACACATGTGAAATCCCAGTCATTAAACTCTGATTGGTGAAGAATTAAACTGCCGTAAAGATAGTCGTGGCACTGAGAACTGAATATTTTCAGAGAAATTTGTTTCATGGGAAACTGTAGTGAACATCAAACTAGCCACACGCTTTAAGCGTGATTTAAATTGCTAACGTTGACAGCTTTGGGCCTTCACTTGCGTCACACTCGAATAAGTGGCAACTTTAGATCATGGCGGGCAGAAAAGCGGGTTTGGGGATCAGAAGCACTTCATATTTGACTGCGAATTTTCTTAAAATGACGCAGTTTTTGTGTGATTTTCAGATCAACAGTGATAAAAAATGTAGCAAGAACTGTTCCGTATCAGCCCAACTCTGCCCCCCCCAAATGCTTCGAAGGGCCCACCTAATGGTGATTTATAAAAAAAGTTATGTAATGCTACATCTCGAGACCGAATGGATTTCAAAACAAAATATTCTAATTGCAGACGCAGTTTTGGCAGAACCAGGCCCATAGCCAGGTTTTAAGGTTTGGTGGGCAAAATACATTTTTGTGGGGGAAGGACTTTTGTTTTTATCATATGTTTTGAAACAAATTTTTCTGAGCACAGCAAAATTTCGGGACACAAAAAAGATTTGGGGGTGACTGTTCCCAAATGCCCTCCGTGTCTGCGGGCCTGGACAGAACCGTCGCCAGAAAGTCTTCCATTGGGAACCTTCATGTTTGTGCAGGGGGGATAGACATTCTGTAAATTTATTTTTAATTCACAACATGAACAGCATTTGTAGATTGTGCAAATTCATTATAAATCCTTCCCGCAAGTTCGCATAATAGGCTCGTAGTTTCCAACCAAAAATTTTTGAACGAGCTTATCAAAAGGAATTGGGTCGTAAATAATTGTCATTTAATTGACGGCGATTATTTGGAGATGTAGTGATGAAATGCAAATGTAAAAAAAATTGCAGGAAATCAGAATCAATACTATCGTTCAGTTATCAAAACATTTTTACCGAAGGAGCAAACATAAGGCCGGTCAAAGCATATGCGCCGCGATGAACGTTTTCTTTTATTGGCACAAATTGGTAAACTTTACCATGAGCTTAAGTGAAATAATCTAATAAAGCGTGCGCATTGGGATTTTTACTGGCCGAAATACGCATACATGAACCTTGCTGATGTCTGAACTGTGACTCTGGGTGCATGGCACATGTTTAGATTATTAATATTTGATACCTCAAATGGCCTATAAATGTTAACAAATATAGACTACGGCCTACGTGGACGCAACGGTTAGCATCCATATCCCACTAACTGCACTCAGTGGCGTAAGTGACAGGGGGTAAGGGGGCGAGCCGCCCCCCTGGAAAGCTAAATGTAGAAGCTGGGCCTCCTCTAGTTGACATTTTGATATTTAGTTTTCTTTAGGTTGTTTTTTGCGTTTTTCGGGGTGTTTTCGTTTTTTTAGCTAGTATAGACATCCAGAAATTCACTATCATTTCCAAATTTTTCCTGAGTTTTGGCTAGTGGGCCCCCTTCAGTTAAACTTTGCCCCCCTGGCTTAAACCTCTCGTTACAGCACTGACTGCTCTGTTTTGGGACACCCCACATAATAGACATCTAACTACACAATTAACTCCATCTGGCTGTGCAAATGTGTAACTTCCGTCATTAAGCAGCAAAGATATCTTGTTGCTATGCAGTACAAAATAAGAGAAGACTACCTGGGCTAGGCATAGTAGCTTACGTTTTTTTACAATGACCACACAAAATACATGATCAAGTGGAAATCTGACTTCTGGACGTATATATCTAAGCATGTAGGCAAGGCCGGAGATATGAACGCGAGGCCCATCAGGGCAAAGTCATGACCGTGAGGCCCCCGACACGCTTAGCGCAAGTGCGCAGTTCGCTCCTTTGCCAGCAGAGGCAGATTACCAAACTTGCTGGCGAATTGTAGTACTCTTGGTCTTTGTTTCGTAACAATACTACGGCAATAAATCTTCAAACGTTCACTTCAAGTTATGGGAGTAGGCGTTTTGCCGCATGTGACCAGGGTTCCCACTGACGATTTTTTCCACCCAGATCTGCTTTTTAGTCGACCTGTGTGTCTGTTATTATGAAAAATCGCGTGATATCTGTGTTTTTTGAAATGATAAACTCATTAGCAACTTCAATGTGTTCAATAAAGATAACTTTACATTACAGTGTTTACATGCGCACATCAGGTGAAAAAGTACGCATATCGGATGAAGCAGAGCGTGTTCAATCGGTTTGATATGCTCATATAAGATCATTGTCAGGCTTAGATACAGCGATGTGTTTTAAGGGAAGGCAAGCGAGGCACTTGCCTCGGACCCCCCTTTGCAAATGTAATATGCAAAGTAGCCTACCTTGCTTTCAAATGAGACCCAACAGCAACTGCAATATATCATTGGGCTACTTTGCTTTCAAAGGGGCCCCCAACAGCAGTTGTAATGTGAAAATACCTTGTTTTCAAAGGGGCCCAAAATAACTGTAATGCACTTTTCTTTCGAAGAGCCCCCTAACTCCATTGATTTCTAGTACTTCATATTCCAATTTGGGGGATCGAAGCTTTCTCTGGGTCGCTAATTGGTGGCGGGAGTGGCATTTTGGGCCCCCTGTAACAGCGTGTGCCCCCCCCCAATTGGGGGGTATGGAGTGCGGCTGATATGGCTCTGAGCAAGAATTATATGCACGATCAAAAACCAACTTTTATCACGCTGGATGACATGTATGCTCAGTGGCGTACGCAATTTCCCAAGGGGAGGCGAAGTTTCGTCACAATCGTGTGCCGTCACAGATTAACTTTAGCGTAAGTGCCGAAGGTACGACCATTCTAGGGGGTCCGGGACCATGCCCCCGGGAAAATTTTGCAAAATTACACCAAAAAATACGCATTTCTGTGCATTCTGGAAGCAAGTTTTAGTATAATGCTTTTATGAGACTTATTAGCCGCTGAAACAGAAAACTGAACATTTGTTGTCTGAGGCTCATGAAATAAACCTATACGCGTGCTTGGATGTTATAAGTTTTAGACATGTATCGCCTATCGAAGACGCTTATTGAAGTTTGTGTGCTCAAATCTCACGCCAGCCGAAGCTTTTTTCTGGTGTTCATTGTTACCTGTGTTAAGTTACTTAACAGCCACATGTGAAGCAATTTTGTCAGTGAAAGAATAAAATCGTAAAATGAAAATCAAGCAGAGGAAACGTACAGTAATCATAAAAAAATTTGCGTAGTGCATATATCAGTGACCAGCAAACAAAGTCAGTTTATTTTGAATTGAGGCCCATGCCCCCCTTTGTTACGCCACTGCAGTATACTCTTTATACATTTTTTTATTTTTAGGATGTGAGGGGGCCATGGCACAGTGCCCCCCTCCATACGCTAGCTAGAGTGTATGCTGGGAAACAAACTTTTACTATTGCCAGCGAGATGGGTAGATTTTTTATGGTGATAATGTAGCACTTGTACTCACGCTCTCATAACAAGACGTCTGCACCTATAACCCTGTAATAGAATGCTGGCCTCACCCACCTACGCAATGTGCGATGCAACAAAGCAATCGCTAAAAAAGACGAAGGACTTGTGCTTGAGACCAGACTCGCAACCAGAAGGAGAAGCCCCTCGGAAAATTTTTCCCCTTCCTGGCAAAATGTGTTGGACATAAATGGGCCCCTGTCAGAAAACTCCTCGACCTCTGGTGTTCCAAGCTGGTTACGGGCTTGCTTGAGGCGCACAAGGCTCGGTCGCCATAGCAAAGTGATCTTTTCCGAAGGGTGCCGACTATCACTCTGTTGTCTTCTGATAGTTTCATGTCACTCGGCTAATAAACAGAAACAATGCAGAAAGCCATCATTCAAAAAAGTAACCAATCGTCAGTGGAAATTAGAATAAACGAAAACACAATGTCAAGAGAATTCATTAATGTAGGCCTAAATAAAGATTGTTACTTGAGGCTGCGAGGACGTCGTTCTGCTCAAAGTCGCATATCGCGGGAAGCTCGCCGACGACATTACGCGTTTTAAACAGCGTAACTTAACAGCCTGCGCAACTTGACCAATATCGAAGATATCAAACCTGACAGTTTGCATCATATTACATCTCTCAGATAACTTCATCAGTCACAAAGCTTAGCCAACACAACTGAACGAAGACGGAAAAAAGCAGTGCGTTAACGCAAAAGCTAGGAGCCAACTGATAACGCTCACGACAACTACTTAGGCTATTTCTTTGCATGATGGCTTTTTGCGTTGTTCCTGTTATTAGCCGAGTCATTTGAAACAGTAAATCAATCGTCGTGATCGTGGCATTCATAATTTTACTTTGGGTCTATGTTGGACCAAGTGAAGGACAAGGTTGGACCAAGTGAAGGACAAGAAGGTATATTTGTTACAGCAGGGTTAGGCTAGACTTGTGGAACTGACTGAGAGTGAAGGGGAGAAGCAGGGTTCCCACAAATGCTGACGAGAAATTCACTAAAGTTGAGCTCAAAATTCCTAAGATTTCGCTCAATGCAGCATGTTACATTCATCTAACTTTCAACACTTTAGGATATAAACGAGATCTCTGCCTTATTATATTTACACTTAGTGTCACTCAGTATAATGTGCTTACGCAGAAAACTATTGGTAAAAATTGCGTGGCCCACTACCTTGTTAGCATAGGGTATGCTTTTATGCCACAAATGAATTCACAAAGCAGTGACATTATTCCTATATGCAATTCAGTGAGAATCTTGCCTTGCTACAGAACAAAATCAGTAGTACATTCCCACGCTGCAGTGATTAGATGTATAGATAACTGTATTCCAACACATTTTTGTCGTAACTCCGTGGCCTTCACAAAACTGCGTTATGGCCCGCAGGTTGCGAAACGCTGGCTCAGCCAGAGTGAAAGTCAGGTTATGTTCTGCTATAGAACTAGCTAACTGCAGTTCTGTAGTTTCCTTATACCAGTGCCTCTTAGTCTTCAGTTCAAAGAAGCTTTTCTCTGAAGGATTTTCATAAAACTAGTCATGTGATTGGCAGCTACGGTGTTTACTAGGCCTGATCTTTGACAAGGGACCGTTTTACTGAAACAACTGGGATCACCACAGCCTGATGAAAGACCAACCAACCAGTCTTTCAGATTTTACTGATGCGATCTTTCACTGCAAAATTTTTGCTCAAACTGTTTTTTTTTTTGCTAAAGGTTCAACTATTGCTGCTGGTGTCGAATTTGCAGCAGACATTACATTAGTATACCCTTTATGCTTAAATAATGATTACAGGTGGCCTACATACCAGTAGACCTACACTATTAAAAGGTTGTCTAGAAGACATTTAGAGACTTCGTATGATCGACTCGTCTGTAGTAGGGGTCAGAGATGAACATGGATTTGGATTTGGATATAAATCCTGCGGATTTGTAGTTTTTTGAAGGATCTGGGTCAGGTTGGGACATCATTCGGAATTGTACAACGCACATCGTGTAGGTTTGAATGTTCAGCCTTGAGGATGAGCACTACCAGCGATACGAGTTTGCTCTCATGTTCAGACCAGAGGTGCACGGAGTCTGAAATTTTTGACTCTGACTCCGCTCCTGCTTCGGCTGAATATACTCCGACACATTTCAAAGTTTTGGACTCCGACTCCTGCTCAAACTTCAAGGTGAATTATCTAAACTTTTGGCAGTGTCCAAACGACCGTATCCGGTTTTCGCATTAAAAAGACTAAAAAAACATATCAAATGAATTTGCTGATCACTGCAATGCATTTCAGTTGCTTCTCAGATAAAGGATTAAGGTGATCATAATTTTTTTACCCTATAGCAGCGTTTTTTAACCTTTTTCTACCACAGCACCCCTTTTGGTCGCGCCTAAGCAGTCCAGCACCCCCTACCATTGGCTAACACCTGGTTACTATAAGGATAAAGTAACGACAAACGTATTCCTTTTACCGCCACATATGTGACCTTCCCCAGCACCCCCTGAAATTGATTTCAGCACTCCCTGGAGGTGCTAGCACCCCAGGTTAAGAAACCCTGCCCTATAGGCTAATATCCTAACCAAACCTTAACTGCAAACCATAACCATCAACATTAAACGCTAATCCTAAACCCTAACCTTAAACCAGTGGTTCCCAACCGGGGTGCCGCGGCACCCTGGGGTGCCATTTACAGTGCCCAGGGGTGCCGCGGGTGAACACGTTTTTTTACCATATCATTAAAAATACATTTTCAAACTGTCATCAAACCTCAAAGCAAATTGCTATGGGTGCCGTAAATTATTATTCTTTTCTGTAGGGTGCCGCAAGCCTACAAAGGTTGGCAAACACTGCCTTAGACACTCACACTGAACCCTAAATGCTTACTATAAACCCTAATTTGAAACACTAGCACAAAACCCTAATCCAAAATGCTAAACCTAACCCTAGTCCAAAAGCTTTATTTAATTATCAACACTTGTCTGCTTTTCGAAATGTACATCACAAGGGGTCCAAAAATTTTGACTTACAATCTTGTGTAAGTACATCAAAAGAAAAACCAGATACAACAAAGGGGTCCCTCGAACTGAGGATTGCCTAGTCTAATCACTTCCCACTCGACCATGTTGATAGTAGTGAGATGTTCTCCAACTCAGCTTTATATCTGGCAGAAAACTAGATGCGGGATACGGCACTTTTTGTCCTTCGAAACAGAAAACTGGAAATGCTAGTTGTTGAGACACCACCTAAACTTTTTATGTGAGCTAAATTTTATTGGCCAACATATTTTTAACGTATCACCATGAACAAGAAATTGTCCAATTCTTTGCACACATGAAACCCGCCAACCTGACCTTACTTACACCCAAGTTGTATTACAATTATAAGACTTCCTGTAAAATAGTGTTGCACATTTGAAGGTTATGTTATAACATGCTTTGTAAAAAACAATCTGCAATAATGATAATCAATAATAAACAAAGTAACCTCTTATTAAAAAACTGACTCCGGCTCCGGCCCTTCCTCAACAGAACAACTCCGGCTCCGCTACTATTTTCGAAAATCGTTAAGACTCCGGTCGGAGTCCACTCCGACACTCCGGCTCCTGTACACCTCTTGTTCAGACCACTGATGCCACTCCTAGTGTTTTTAAATTTATTTTTCAATTTATTTATTTATTTATGACCAGGCACGAAGTCCATGTAGTATAAACACACGCACTCTGCAGAACGCAGGTCAATAAAACAGACAAAACAACGTTTTACCAGGCATTGGAGCCGGCAGAATCACAGAGTTACAGACACATTTTGCAACTGCGTTGAAGACAGAACCACAGGGTTACAGACACATTGTTAACACTATTGTCAGCTAACATGTAACATTTGTTGCAACACTACTGCGGAGTAGGGCGCCAATTCCTAAAGTGGTCGAGTCCAGGCGCGTAGCCAGGGGGGTAATGGCGCAATGCCCCCTCCCCCCCCAATTCCGAATGTTGCACCAAAAACTTTCAGGTAATTAAGGTTTTGATATGTAAGCCAAAGAAATACTTCAGTGCAGATCAATGACGCTGCTTACGGAACCTATTACATCAGCCTTTAGTCGAACCTGATCAACGCACTATGTTTTACCAATTGTCCATGATTAATCTAACATGTACATGAGGGTCGAAAAATGTTATCCAGGGCGAACAATAGTAATTTTTTCAAGCAAAGCGAAGGATTTTTCTAGGGATGGGCAAAAAAGTTGATATTTTACTGTTTTCCACTCGAAACTAAGAAAACGACCTTTTTGCTAAAAATTTGATAGGAAAATGTCAAATTTTTTCAAGACCCCCTTCTACCCCTCTCCTTTCGACGCTCATTATTGTGTATACAGGCCCATAACCAGCTTGGGACACCAGGGGAGCGAAGAGATTTCTGAGAGGAGGACAAATGTTTCAAACTTTGTCCAATAGTTTCAAAATATGTTCAACACATTTTTCCAGGGGGGGGCGAAAAATTTCCTAGGGAGGCGCTTCAGTTACGAACCTGTGTGCATTTAGCATTGTAAATGTTAGAGAATTATTCACGTCATATCTGGCATTTACCTGAGGTTTAAGTTCCATGTGAAAGTCGATGATAATGAAATACAAACTTGTATCTAAGTGCCTGTAATCACTAACTAACAGCTAAACAATGAGTAACTCTTTTCGCAACTGTTTCTGGCGCACCAGCTTGCTGTATGTCACCTAATGGTGATGCAAACTTCATTTCAATGCCATCGCAAAAATTCCTCTGTTAACCCTACCGTGCTACAAATACATTATGTTTGTCTGTAGCATCAGCCGTAACCTTAAATGGACATTGTGTATTTTTGTCTTTGTATAATGTTAAAGTAAAAAGCGGCAATGTACGTTTTATATGCCTTGCAGCTCAAACTTTGGCTGAGAAGCAATCCAGTGTCAAAGCCTTTTTTATTACACAAATAGGCCATAGACCACGGGCCTCAAACTCAAAACGAAGGCCAAACGAGGAATTAAAAAAGAAACAGAGCCGCATTATGACTATTCTAGAGCTGCAATATGACGCTGACGCAAAAAAGGCTGTACCTGAAACTTACTTGAAACAGCTTTTGCATCTTTTTACCTGCGAATAATATCGTGAGTTATAGGGAGTTCATCTCTAGCCCTCTCCATGCTCGTTTAAAACAGCTATGTCCAACTCGCGACCCAGTCGAAAGTTTAGCTGCAGTGATAAGTATCCTACATACTGACAGCCACTTCTTATTTTGATAATTTTCAAGATGCAGGCAGTTCTCAGTACCACTTTAACCAGGGGCATAACGAGAGTGGCACAGTTCCCCGGGTGCCCTGTCACTATGGGGCGCCGAATGACTACCGGGTCGCCGAAAAGTCACAACAATGTCACAGGCACTTTCTTCAATAAACTATATTTACTTCAAAAATATCTCAGGTTCGAACGTGGGGGCATCAAACTTGCTTCTTGCCCCGGGGGTCAAACAACCTCGTTACGCCCTGACTTAATACGTCTGTTACCACTGCAGTTAAGATTCGAACGCATTCAGTACATTAGTTTAAGCTAAATTTAGTTTGCTAAGATCAAAGTAAGCTATTCAATGTGCGGCCCACACTAATATGCCACTCATTATGCGGCTGTGGTCAAGATAGTGACAAGTTTTGCTCAGTAAGCCATTTGGGTTGGACATACCTGGTTTAAAATGAACTTGTTGACACGCTGGCCGAGCACTTGTAAACACCGGTGAATAAACAAAATAACATAAATGTTAATTATTTCAAAATTCCCAAAAAGCATAGCGGGCTGCACAAAATGCCCTCGCGGGCGACATGCGGTCCGCGTGTTTGAGACCCCAGAATTGATTCTAAATATTTATTTGTTACGATTAAGCATGCATTGTGCCGGTTCAATCACAATCATGTGGAGTGTTAACGTTATCATCAATAATTTCACATTAACTTGCCGGCGAAAAAAACAGTTTTGCCAAGTAATTGTTACAGGCAAGTTTGCCTGAACAACGAGTTCTTGTACATAAAATCAGCTTTGCTGAAAAAACAATAAATCGGACAAGACAACAGCAACGATGAGAAGCTGCAACCAATGAAAATTAGTGTCAGCCCGTTGCCAGGACAACAGAGACTGACAGACTGTTACTCAAGGGCAACAACCCCAAGTCACCCCAGTAAAATTGCGGTGAAATACAGTGGCGTACGCGGAAAATTTTCATGGGGGGGTTTCATTCAGTGGCATAGGGTAGTCATTTGTATTTGGTGTGTGCTGTTTGTGACGTCACAATTTGACGTCATAGTCCTGTTTCCAAACCAACGTTTTAGCGAAGTTCGTTGACATAATATGCACGTTTTTCTAAACATCCACTCTCCTTATTTTAAGTGTCATTGCACTGAATATAACCTATTAGAGCTCCAAGTTAGGCTATCGGAGGAAAATACACCGAACGCTAGGATACACAGTTCGTAACTGCAAAAATATCAGGCGGCGCGTTAAAACAAGGGAGTAAAACACACTCATCAATTCGTCAGAGCAATTTACAGCGGAAAAATGAGGCTGCGCTAATGTCTTGTCGAATATGAGCAGTCGAGCATCGAGTAAATGCGGGTG
>Ga0210059_1004870_pt1 | contig 21625 bp, 17 predicted proteins | sample Ectturendosymbi2_FD_188042 | JGI IMG/M metagenome (GOLD analysis project Ga0210059, IMG submission 188042) | Ecteinascidia turbinata endosymbiont from Florida, USA - Sample 2 (SPAdes) (version 2) | ecosystem: Host-associated > Tunicates > Ascidians > Unclassified | place: Key West, Florida...
CAATACAATACAATACAATACAATACAATACAATACAATACAATACAATACAATACAATACAATACAATACAATACAATACAATACAATACAATACAATACAATACAATACAATACAACACAATACAATACAATACAATACAATACAATACAATGCAATACAATACAATACAGTACAATACAATACAATACAATTCAATACAATACAATACAATACAATACAATGCAATACAATACAATGCAATACAATACAATACAATACAATACAATACAATACAATACAATACAATGCAATACAATACAATACAATACAATACAATAATTATGGAAACGAAGAACGTTTCAAAAAATGAAAACTTAACGGTTCTCCACCACAGATTATATTGAAACTCATCAAACGCCCCGCATGCTTTACGAATCAATGTGTGAATCTGTTTGCTTTGCCTTCTGCCACTGGAAAACCATCACTTCATTTTACCAATATGAACATATATGTTATCTTTCATCACGCTGAGTCTTTCTGCCAGCATACCCCTACAGCAGATAGAATGACATCTGCCCAAACACCGCTACTCTTCTAATATGTTCGCGGTGCATTCAGGCAGATGTCATTTCGATGACGCCGTCCGACAAAGAAAACACGACAACGAATGTCAGGCCAACCAATGTTTGTGCTAGGTGCGGTTGATCAAATACATTTGTTGAAAAACTGTGCGCGTTATGCACAACGCGCTGTAGCAGCACAATTCCAGTTGAAGCATCTTTCGCATATTCAGGTTTTCGTCACTGATCGATTGGACCTTCCGTACACCAACGTCGTTTCCAGCGTGTATATTCAAGCCTCTGAAAAGTATCGTGTACTTGTTTATTTAACCATTTCGCACGTCATTGCTAGTTTTCACTTTCAACTCGAGGTACGACGTGGTTCATTTGTAGGGTCCACCGTATGAGGCACAGAGAACGATACATCAACTTCAGCTTTAACATCTACACGCTTTCTCACAGTAGTATCCATTCATCAGTACAGTCTGGCAAATGCAGACCTGCAACTTTCCCAGATTTCAGAGATATTATAATTACGAGGACGGAAAAGACGACTATATTGAGGGGTTTAATTTAATGACTTTGCGGTCTCTCTCCACCTTTATAAACTGTCAGTTTCCTTTCCAACAAGTTATACCATTGAACAACTAGTTGAGCCATTTGCGCTAAAGTTGTGCGTACTCCGATTTCTTTGAGTCCGGATCCAATCCTTTTTTGCAAATTTTGAATCCGTTTCCGTTCAGGATCCGGTACCAACTCGACAACCCGAATCCTATTTCATTCCGGATAAATAAAAGTCAAGCAAACAACCAGTATGTTTTTTTACAACAAACACAAAATCCAAATCCAATCTGGTTCCAGCTAAAGCAAAGAAAACAACACTCTTGATCCTGTTGGAGACAGCAGGAGTCCGGGTGCAAAAAATCCAAAATCGAGTCCATGCGCACCTCTGATTTGTGCAGTAACAGGGGTAACACGACAAAACGTTGTAACCGACACCTTTGTTTAGGAAAGATCTTGCAATGACCATAAGTCAGTATCCGGAATCATCACGCCAAAACAAAGAGGCTATGTTGCATTGTGCTTTTTGAAAAGACAGGACGAACCTTTTTTACTTCGTCTTCTTCAAATCTTCTTACGGAAAATCAGTCGTAATTCGTAAGAATAGTAAGCTCTATTTCAGCAAATTTGTAAACCAGACGTTCAACTCCTATGCGCAACATTTGGCAAAAAATTTACTTTTTTTCAGTCTCCACGTCTCCAATCTTCACGTATCGTTGGTGGTAATGAAGCTGTTGCCGGGTCATGGCCGTGGCAAGTTGGTTTGTATAATGTTACCAGTCAACGCCCTTATTGCGGAGGATCTATAATTGCACCCGGTTGGATCATTACAGCTGCGCATTGCGTCGCAGAACGCGTCGTGCCTTCGTGAGTGATTCAAAATACGTTTGAAGGTTTGAATGATATTTTCAAAATATAATGAAACAACGTCATCGCTTTTTGTTATTGAAAATTTCAACATCACTTCTTTAATGTAAATCAACAACAAAATTGTTTGACTCGCAACGTTTACCATCACTCAAGTGAAAACAGTGGTATTACGCAATAACAGATAACGAAAAAAACGTAAATATATCCCAAATAATTGTAATCTTTCATTTCATATATGTTAAATTATATTTCTGTTTTGCTGTGTGCAGTGTGCTAAATACCTTTAAAGTTAGTGTAACAAGCACCCGCAACTTCGTTTTTCCTTTCTTGGTTTTTAACATTTGCTCACTTGGTGGGATTGATTTAGGGCAAGACTGAATTTGCATTCGTTTGCCCGTTTTGTAATTTTGAAACCTTTTTATTGCAAGGATTTCAATGCTTCGAGTACACGCAGGATTGCACAAAATCAAGCTTGGAAGTTCACAGAACTCCACCGTGAGGAAAAGGATTATCCACGAAGAATACAATGGGTAAGTCTTTTAATACCACCAGCAGAGCATTCAAAATAAGGTACTAATAAATTTTCCCCAAGTTTATTCTTTTAAGACAGGTTTTTCTTGAAAAGTCATTTGTAACTTGAAATCTTTTTATTAAATTAGTGAATTTGAACAGCACGTTGGAAATGCCTAAAGAATGATATTTACGTATACTGAACATTGATATGTCAAGACACATGTCAAAATTCAGTGATGATTTTCTTTTGAATCGCACGAGGCAGTGATGCTATTAAAATCAAGTGCATTGTCATTTCTCATGCCTATATCATAATGATCAAGTGTGCTTATTGAAGTTATTCTAAAGTGCAAAGCCTTTTCAAAATTTATTAAGCCCGAAATAATTTTTTTGAAATCACGGCAATTTTTTCCATAGAAATCATAATTCACTAAGTCCCGTCAAAATATTTTTTCTTCTGCTTTGGTCTGTTCTTAGCCACGAATATTTTGATGTTTTTTGCTGATTACGCATTTTTGCTAACAAAAGAGAGCAATCCTTTTGAAATAAATATTCTCTTGAAAATGCAACCAATGTCTGCAAATAATTCAATTGAAATCGAATATTTTGAAGAGCACAGTGCCATCTAAACCGGCATTATCTATTTGTGCGGTTGCTTCGAACTGTCACAGAAACTTGCAAGCGAATTGACATCTGTGTAGGCATACATTGCCATTAATATTAATCATCTGAGTTTGAAAATATCAATTATGATACGCATATTATTTATTAAAGTGAATAACCATTCCCGTGCTTCCCCAAATAAATCTTTTCAAACTTTGCCTTCTCACTCATAGACTGCCATGATGAAATGGTGAAAAGACTATATGTGGAAAAGAATCCATTCAAAACCAAGAATGAGCAATTATGATATAAACAAAGTATACATTTTGTCTATTTAATAGACATCTACGTTTCTTATTCACATAGAATTTTTGAAGCAAGGCATTAGGTAAATATTTTGAAATGGCATGCCCAATTCCTGAAGTTATTATGTGTCCTGAAAACGTAAGAAATGAATGCCTTCAATTTATGCCAAAGGAAGAAATAATTCGATAATAAAAAATAAATAGTAAATCTTTTCAACAACGTTACGGTAATTTCAGTTTGAAGCAAAATTCGCTTGAGGTTTGGTAGCAATGACTCTTCTAAAAATTGTAAATAGATAAAGTGTTTGGTGGAAGGGTAATGGATGATGACAAGTACTTCTTTCACGGATTTCTTCACTTTTTATTTATTTTCGTTGATTTATTGCTTTGTATGAAGATTTCATATTCTTACAATGCAAAACTCTCTCAGCACGAAACTTGTTACCTGCCATTGAGCAGTCATTGTAAACCGATCGTTTTTTCCGGAAAAAACGAAGAATTACGTTTGTGTTTATCAGGTGTTTCCCAAGTCATATACCTTATGATTTAGTCTCAACACTTTTGTACTGTAAAATCGTTTGTGTCTTACAGGAATATATACGCAAACGACGTAGCTCTTTTAGAGCTGGAGAATCCATTCGCCTTCGATTCCTTAGTCAGACCTGTTTGCATTCCACCTGCTTATCCGGTAGTGGCCGATGAAAAACAAGTTATTGCAACTGGTTATGGTTCTCTTTGTAAGTATACCAACCATTTCGGTTACTTTGTCTACCTCATTTTTTCATGTGGATATCTCTGTAAAATGTTAACCCCGTATTCATGCAATACGACGCAATTTCAATAAACCTGGTCGCACCAAACCCTTGTATGAAGTGATGGGATTCCTTTGTTCTCCAAGCGCAAGGTTAATAATGTGTTTACCAAACTGCAAACAAATTTCCGTTCCCATGCATGACTCATGACATCAACTGAGAACTATTTTCCGTCAGACATGGTATAACGCTTTGTTCTGAACATGCTTTAAAATTCCGTAACACTGTTGCAGTGCTGTACTAGTCTATGAGTGTCGACGTCTTCCGCTCTAGCTTTCACGTATATTTTTAAATATTTGAAAACAGCAAATGTTGAATGCCACAACGTTAAACCGACTTATTGTGGTGGCTTGACCTTGCCTGCAAGGGATTTTGCTTCAGTAAACCACATAACCACAATACATATATTATACTTTACACCCAGAACAAAAGCGTTTTACTTCCAGCTATAAACTGCTCCCTTTTCACAATAAGTAGCTTCGTCCTAAGAAGGTCTGCAGCCTAAATGACCCCTGATCCTTCGCAACCTCCCACTTCTCCATGCATTTTTATAAATAGGTGTACTTCCCTTGTAAGTAATCTCAGCAGTACATTTTAACAATCGTGAAGGCGTCATTCATGCGTGCACTCTTTGTGCTTGTTTTTCATCGAAGTAAATGTATTACCGTCGTCAAGCGTATGCTTTTCTACTAAGGCCACGTATATATTCTCGTATTCCTTCATGTACTTGTGTATTCCTTGTTACTGCGGGGCAAGATCAAGTCACCAGAAGAAAGCGGTTTAACGTTGTGACACTGAATATTTGCTGTTTTCACATATTCAAAAATATTCGTGAAAGCTAGAGAGGAAAGACGTCAACAGTCATAGGCTAGCACAGCCCTACAACGGTGTTACGGAATTTAAAGCATGTTGAGAACAAAGGGTCATACCACGTCTTTCGGAAAAAAATTATCAGTTCAGGAATATTTTTTAAAAATAACTCTGGCAACATTCCACTTGTCTCTGAAAATCAGGACAAGTCATTAGAACACAGGTTTCTGAAGAGTTCACCATCATGTTATCCATGAGATTGTTACTGTGTATTTTATTCTCAACAAACAATTGTACTGCATGGTTTGGTGATCCGAATGTCCTGGATGAGCTATTTGCCTCAGCTCAGGCTTCTGAAACGACTTGGCTACTAGCATTGACGAGGTGCTTACACGGTACTGAAGGTTATTCTTCATCATTTGAGCCAGTGGTGGTTTTCCATTGTTTGGCCGCTCGGGGCAAGAAGTTGAGGTCACGGGGCAGGTATTTAGCAAGTTTTCGATTGTCTCGTCATCCAGAACCATGGGCGCAATTTGGTGGAGGACATGGGGGACGTGTCTCCCCACCTTTTAAGACGGGGGGACATAATATGCCATGTCCCCCCACTTTTTTCTCTTTAGGTTTTGTATTTGCAGAGGTTTCTAAAATAAAAGTGATGTTTGTCACGTTTTGTGAGAAGAGCTTTTCATGTTAGATGGTAGGCCCCACATAGCCAAGTTGATGTTGAAACAGAGTTTGGTGTGGCGTCACTGATTCTGTTGGTTTACACATTTTAGCTTCGATAAAATAATTTTTAGCATTTTTCAAATTTCTACAGAGCATGAAGGATGTTTAAGTGCTCCTGTCAGACATTTTACCCTGCGTGGTATACTGATAGAAAGGTTATTTTCTTGTAACAGTGAGAGTATTACAGCTGCACACGTGAGAGACCACAGTATTACCATGGTTTGCTTCGTGCAGAAATGTAACTGGCTTTGCTGTAACGTTGGCTGTCACGCATGGGCGCAATTAGATGGGGGACTTGTCCCCATCACTTTATCAGACGGAGGGACATAATACCCTATGTCCTCCCCACATTTTTGTCTTTAGGTTTTGCATTTGGAGAGGTTGCAAAAATAAAAGTGGCACTTGTCACGTTTCATGTTAGACGCATAGCGAAGCCAAGCTGATGTTGAAATACTGTTTGATGTCATATCACTGAATCTGATATTTTTATAAGTTTCCGCTTCGATCAAATGATTTTTAGCATTCCGCAAGCTTCCAGAAGCCCCTAAAGGTTGTTAAGTCCTTCTTTCCGACATTTTATCCTGTGGGGTATCAGTTATTTTTATAGTAATCACTGGTTGTGTACTGCAAGAAAGATCATCGTCTTTAAACAATAAGAGTTGAACAGCTGCACGTGTGAGACCACAGTACTGTACAGCCGTGATCTGTTTCGTGCAGAAATGCAACTGGCTTTTAGTTTTTGCTGTAACGTTGGTTGTCACGTAAATTTAAAGATGCAAATTTATAATGTTAAAAAGTTGCATTTGCAGGCAAATCTCTGCGAAGTATTTGCCGAAAACAAAAAGCAGAACTAGTGTGGAGACGTAATTTTAGTTCAGGATTGGCAGTTTTGCAAAAGACTTCAACCATTAGTAAACAGAATTTAAATCAAAACGTTGGAGAAATATTGACTTCGCTACATATTGGCCTATAACTCAAAACTTAGGGACATGCTTAGAAATCAAAAATAGGCTGTACCAGTGCAGTCAAATCAGGGCCCCGACATGGGGCAGTGCCGCCCCGGGGGAGTCGAAAAGTGCCTCCCCTCCACCACCAGGTGGTGGTAAAGACCATGAAAGACCAATTGCTATTCCTTCTTTTCACCAAAAGTGCCGCCTCGCCGGAAAGTGCCGCCTGGAGCATTCCCCCCTTGTCGGGGCCCTGGATCCAATTACAGGCACGCGGGCCCCATGTAGCCCGCGGACATAATTTTTAAGGCCTGTGAGCTTTGTTGGTACTGTTTTGTGTATGTGTTGTAACAGGTAATTTTAATTAGAGTACGCATAACACCTTTCAATGAAAATGCGCAATATTTACGGCGTTAGGCTAGACCAGTGGTTTTCAACCTGGGGGTCGCGTCTCCCGCGAGGGTCGTTTGCCATTTTTCTGGGGCCGCGAAATCTTCTGATAAAAATATTCATAATTGTTTTTAGATTTTATATTTCGTATATGGAACCACTTTTCATGGTAGCCAAAATAGTAGGATCACCTGGCAAAAATGATAACCCACAGCCTACTTTTCCAGTCAAAATTGTTTTAAGTGTGATTATAACCATTACAGTACAGAGTACTGTTACGTTTGGTAATGCACGGATGACTTTGTTGTGCTGTGTTTGTAATTTAGAAGAATCTGCTGTGTTTGCGGTAGCTCACTTGCGAGTTGTTCAAGTGTGCAATGAATTGTGCTATGGAGTGATTTGCATATGGCACGGGTCTCTCACTGATGCTGCCACATGCATCAATTTAAATAATGAGTATTTGTTCACCATAGTGATATCGTGCGTTACTTTTTCGTCATTGTGATTTTCTATTGCGCAAACACAACTGTATTTCATATGCCTGACTGGATATTTTCGGAAGAGGGGCGTTAGGTTAAATGGGGTTGCAAAATGGATCGATGCATGAAAAAGGTTGAAAATCCCTGGGCTAGACTGTAGAGAGCCACTGGAAATAAGTCAGTAAAGATAGATTTGACAAACTGAAAGATTTCGCAATAAAAATATGGTTGGAAATACAGTACATACGTGTTAGAATACGTTTTCTACAATAAAGCACGGAAATGTAAAAACAGAAATCGAATGGCAAGCGAAACACTGGACGATAGTCTCCGACTTGCTAAAACTAACATTGGTATTGATAAAGGAACGATCGTGTCAGAGAAGCCTCGATCACATGCATCACACTGATAGGGATTTGTAATAAATTGCTACTTGATATCGTGCAATAATTTCAATGACGCACTCACTTATCTTCTTTTTTTAGTTTTAAATCTTGTGAACCCTGTTTTTTTAGTTTTAAATCTTGTGAACCCTACATCATTTTGTCGACGTGGCCCACAAGTTGCCATGGTTTTGTAAAATGGCCCGTAGGTCAAAAGCAGTGGGATCACTCTGGGCTATACATCTAGCCACATTTCTTTTAATGCCACGACAATGGTGACCAACCAATCCAACAGATTTTATTCCGTGACTCTTTCACTTTGTGCCTGCGCTGAATGCATGGGTTCACAACTCATTTGATTTGTGTGAGTTTAACCAAACCCACAATGCATCAATGTTTTCATCCAAGTGCTAAACATTTGCTTTACAGGTGCGTATCACCTAGTTTAGCTGGACATTCTTATCGTGTTAATGCAGGTTAAACTTGGTACTTTTTTGTCAATTCACCGTTGTGCAGTGTGATTTTTGTTTAATCTCAAATATATTTTCGTGTCCTTATGCAAATATAACTCTCAGAATGGAGCTTTTGGCATTAAGTTCATCTAGTAAAATTTGATGTTAAAAGGATAAAGCAAAGCGTGATTAGTGTTGCTTTCAAAACACCTCTGAAAAACAAGATTGGTTATCTGTATTCATAAAACTTCACTTCTGCATCAACCGGATGAATATATTGGTTTCACACCAAGCTCCCCCCACATTTTGCAAGAAAATGGCGCCCATGTCCAGAACCGTCAAGCATGCGCTTCACAGTGATGTCAATTTACTGGAAAGTGAAGGACAACATCGTCAACGGTTGGTTCCTCTGCCCAGCGCTCACAAGCCGCAGAACGGACCACGACCCATTTGTGTAAGCAGGACCGGAAACGTCCAGCAATAGTGTGGATGCTGTTATGCCGTACCCGTGCTGTTCTTGGCAGGGTCATTCCATGAGGATTCGTGCCGATGTCGGGGATGAAAGCACAGAGACTCGTGTTGCAGGCCATCTCTCGCAATAGATGCATTTCTCTCAAAAAAATGCAGAACCGTAGGTGAACAGACACACCTTTCATGGATGTAAACAGAACGTAGCTAGGGGGCTTCGCCCTCCCTGAAACTTTTCGACCCCTTGGAAATATGTGTTGGACATCGTTTAAAACCATTTGAACATAGTTTAAAATAATGGGCACCTCCCTGAAAACTCTTCGCCCACCCTGGTGTCCCGAGCTGGTTACAGGCCTGATGTAAAATGTGGTGTGAAGATTTCAGGGATTGCTGAACAATTTACGTACAGTGTTGCTGCAAAGTCGTATTGAACAAAATAGCCACAAATATTGAGAAGATAATATTTAATTTTATTTTAGGCTTCTTGATAAGCCATCCTCAGGAGAAAAAGTAATAAAAAGGTTTCATACCACAATACCCGTTTAGTCAAACCAGGCACGCACTCAATTAACCAAAAATATTTTGGAAAAAGGGCTGCAATTTCACTTCATGCTTTTGAGCTTGTGTTGAACTACTATCACAGAAATTCGGAAATTTGTTCCCATTGACGCTTTGAGATTATTATACTTCAGCTTTGTTCATTGTCACTGACAATATTGCGTTATTTCGTAGGGTAAAGCCAATAACTCTGTTCTACAACCATTGCCAGTGTTACAAAACAACCTATTGCGGATGAAGACTTTCAGCAAGTATAGATGTCACATAACTCCTTTGTACAAGAACTTATAAATATTGAAACCGAATGATATTTACCAATTTGAATAAGCAAAATTTATGCACAAATTCAACCACGGAAAATTACCAGAAATATAGAAGGAATGTTGTCAAGAAAACTCTTCTGTTCATTCCTATCAAACCAGATTTGCTAATATGAGAAATTACGTTCTTCATCGAGTTTCAAGCAATGCCGATAAAATATCAATTTCGCATAGAGGAGCTTCTCTTTGGAATAAGGCAGAACAAAATTTAAACGCTGTACCCTTAAGCAGTTTTTGCAATCAATTACAAGAGTTCGTATTCTCACAGTATTAAGTAAGCAAAACAAATTTCATTTTCATTGACTCCTATTAAATTTCATGATGCTTTGCTTTTATTTAAGTGTTTGTTTCTTGGTAATTATTTTTATGTTTTGGAACGTGTGAGTTTCTGTTTTATTACTATTTACATTTTGGTCTTTTCACAGGGCATCTTGACCAGATAACCTATTGTTTGCTTTTTTATTTTCTTCGTCGTTCTGTGAACATGTGTGTACTTTACTCACCGTCGCAAAATACATCTCTCTCAATAAATTCATTCTTGCCCTATTACAGTTTGCATCACTCATGTGTTTTGTAATAGGGTTGTAGAATATGCGCTGCAAAACAAAAAAGTTGATTGTGATTATTTCTAAGGAACAAACGCGACAATATCTTATTGCATCCTGCATCACACTGATGCTGCAGATGTTTTATTCAGATCCGGTTGCGGCCATAGCTCTGCATTTGTTACATGTCTCCTGTTTTCAAATAGCAAAGTTTGAAATGGATACAAATTTCAGTAATACCTAAATTAATGAAAAGTATCTATTCTGATTCAACATTAAGCATGGTTTTCAACAGCAGTCAGTACGTGTTTGTCATGAAATTTAATTACATTATATCGCAGTTCCTTACAATGGAGTTTATACTTGCCAAAGGATTTTGAAACCTGAGACAAGGCTTCATCTAGTGAACTTTTTGGTGCTTTCCTGGTTTCTACAACTGCGAACCACCCTCTTTTGTCGTTAGTTCGGTTACGAGGTTTGAGATTTTTTCGCAATATTGCTAATGTATATTCTCTTGATGCATTTTCTTCCTCTAACTTCCTTCTGAATCATTACTAATTTTGAAATTTTGTTATTCTGTCCCACAAGTAAGATTGTCAAAAAAGTTTTTTCCTGTTCTGTGTTTTTAACATTGGCATACCTAATTATTCTGTTTTTTTCTGTAAAACATAAGTCATACCTCACATTTACAAAGAATACATTTGCAATAATGAATGGAACAACCAATGCTGTAGTTTTTGCAACATTTTGAAGAAGCAGATGTTTGAATCTGGAGTGATGGACAACTGTTATGTCTAAATAATTTATGGAGTTTTTTCCTTTGCCAAATCCATATGATGACTTTCAAGATGCTCCAAATATCTTTTCTTTTTGTAGTGTCTTTTAATACAGTCATTTTTTCTCAGCTCTGAGTCAGCGGCATAAGAACAAGTGTTTTTTCAGATTCCAAGGGAAGTCTTCCGAGATCATTATATCAAGTACGTTTGACTACAATTAGACTGATTGACTGCATTTCAAAATACTTCCCCAACAATTTAATTCTATCTGTCTCTCAACTTTGTGCTGGCGACATCGAGATGGGCGAAATTGATTCGTGTCAGGTAACGTAAGAAAGAACTGATTCAATCGAGGAAGCAACTGATAAATTGCCGAATTTATATTAGATAGATTAAGTGCTTTTTGTATCCTTTCAATGCAGATCTCTGGTCACATACTGCTAGTTGTTGAGATATACCGTATGCTACATGTGGGTCCGACAGAGCAACGTGTTAGAAATCAATCTTAAAATTAAGTTATTTCAAACAAATCATTTTGTGTACTACTTTATATAAGCCACAAAGATTTACTTTAACTATGAAAAATAGATTTACTTGCAAGTTTTAATCGTCGCATAAGAATGAAAGCAGAAAGCAGGCAGATTCCTCAGAATCTTGCCGTAAGGCTAAAGTTTGCTTACTGTTTATATAAGCCATGTAACATTATATATTTTCCAATCGGAGCACCCTCCTGTTGCACTAAATGTCCGTGCCTTACCGTTGACTCTTGCACATACGGACAAGATACGAGTGAGCACACAAAATCAGCCCAGTCTACCTTTTCCAACCATAACATCAAGTGAAGTCGCAAACTGCAGTTGTTTTAAATAGGATTTAAAATATATCTCTACAGCTTCCTACACCTAAAGTGAGACCGGAGACAATCACTCTTAGTGTAGTGTCATTTTGCCACGCTAAGGAACGAAATGTCTTTTTCATGTTTAAGTCTAAATATTTACAGGGATGATAGATAGATCAGAACTCAACGTCATGTTAAAGCCACAACATGACTTCAAAGCACAACGTTATTTAAAACAACCTAGAAATACACCTTTGGTAGAAACACACAGGAGAAAAAAAACATGTAAAATCGTATGAACAACATTTGCAGCAAATTATAGACCTGTAAAACGTGAACCGAAGAATTATGTAGTTTAACAGTAACCCATCCTTCAACGCACGCTCCGGCCACACATTGGCCGGTGCTCTTTTCCCCATACGTCGTCAGCTGCTAGAGCTAGAGAGGTGTACAAACCATCTGCAGATTCGGCAAGTCTTCGAGTTTCGACTGAAAGAAACGTTTTTTCATTTTCCGTCTCGGGACACCTGTGGGAGACGTCAAAAATGTTTTTTTTGCCTTTTTATGGCTTACTTTATCCGGCCCTAGGCGCCAATCCAATGAGCCAAATTTTGGCTGAAATTCATCGAAACTAGACTATCATCCGAGTCATTAGATCCCTTGATTTGCTTTCTAGCATATCTGGAGCCACAATTTTGGATACAAACCAAAAACTGGTCAAAATTTCTACCCCTACAAACTATAATTGGGGTGGATTACGCCCATAATGTACACGGCCATAACTCACCAGCAGCTTATGCTAGAGAGCTATTTAAAGCCTCCAAACACTCGTGAAGTCTTGTAGTTCAAACTGAAAAAAAATTTAAGCTTGAGTTCTCGTTTTTTTGTTGATGTTTACACATTGAGAGGATGTTTATGCATTATTGTTTACATTTGGATGACGTAAGCATTCCCTGGGAGTCGTTCAATCGATCCTATTTTGTAACTCAAAGTTTGTTTGGATTCTAGGTTGCAATACGAGTTTTTAGAGAGTTTGAAAGACTTTCTAGCCTCTCTTGTTCAAAGGTTATGTCAAAATAAGCAGAAATTATTGAGGGAAATCACCACAAATTCTAGGGAATTTGTGAAAAATGTGGTGTCTTTTGGCCGTAACTTTGGCACCAGAAACGCTAGGAATTCGATCAAGGGATCTAAACACTCATATTACAGCCTAGAATCCAAAAAAGTTTGAGCAACAATGGCGGCTCATTGTCTTGCTGATGACGTCATAAAATAAAAATACAAAAAACAAAACATACCCTAACGACATCCACCGAAAACCCCAAACCCAAATCTCCAAGCTTTTTTTTCAGTCTAAGCTAGAAGGCTTCACGAGTCTTTCGAGGATTTTAATAGTTCACTAGTATAAGCACCTGGTGAGATATCATTTGCCGAACTAGCGGTTAGAGGGAGACTCATGCTTTTTCTGCAATTTTTTGATTTTTGTGCAAAATAGGGTTTTTGAACCATAATTCAAAGCTAGAATATCAATCCGAGGCTCTACAGACGCGGATGATCGTCTAGTTTCCAAAATAATTTTGAGTAAAAAAATGACTCATTGGATTGGCGCCGAGGGCCTGGTAAAATTGGTCAAAAATTCAAAAAATGCCCTTTTTTGTTACGTCACCAAGAGAAAACTCCAAACCCAAATAAAATATTTTTCTTTAATCGAAATTAGAAGACTTTCCGAATCCGTGGAGGGTTTGAACAGCTCTCTAGCTATAGCGGCTGGCGAGTTATGGCCAAAAAGAAGCTGGCCACTTTTGTGCCAGGTGCGGGCGTAAAAGGGTTTTTGCTTCGCATGCGGCACCTTAATGTTTGAAGCTCAAGCAATATTTTCACTGATGGCGATGTCAGACGCATAATAATTTGATGGAAACAGGAATAGTCACATTCGACGTTATTGCGACTCTGTTTCAAAAGAGTTCGCAAGAGTAATGTTTCTAGCCTTGTTACCGCAAATGCATTACAAGGTTGAACTATTTGTAGTGACAATAAGCAAATATAACGATTAAACTTTAACTTTTGGTTATGAAGAGTATTGGTCAAAGCACGTCGAACGATGTATCAGAAGAAACGGAACAAAAATTGTGTTTAAGTGAAATAGGGCTTAATTTAACGGAATTAATGCAGATATTTCAAACATAAGACCCATTTGAAATACTGAAGCTGAAAGCGAATAATATTTTGCACTTATGCGAGCACATTATAGCAAAGCAGTGTAGCGTTTAAATCTTTAGAAGGCGTTTGCATATCCGAAGGTGCACTTCCTCCTTTCAAAAACACATTATACGTGCTTTAATTAATTTTGCTTCGTCTAACTAGGGTGATTCCGGAGGTCCATTAGTATCGCTTTTCAACGAGCGGACGTGGTATTTAGTAGGAGTGACGTCGTTTGGCTTCGGATGCGGTGATCCGAAATACCCTGGAATCTACACAAGGGTTTCACATTACAATTCATGGATTACTGGTACGACCACACTGTGAAATGTTTTCGAAATATCATTTGTTCATGATCGTGTAAATATTTGGAAAAACAACAAAGACTTCAATTCATTGTGAAAAATGAGGTGTTTCTCTCCCTTTCTGCGAAAACAATGAAATTTACCCTCTTTTCAGCTAATTTCGCATTGGTTAAACCGAGTAGGTTTTTGAATTTTTGTGTAAATAAATTCGCTGCAAGGATAAAGGATTTTTTCATTTCTTATCAAGTCATTATTTTCGTTAGCGCTACAGGCATCAAATTGTCTTTGAAACCAGTTTGTCGCACAAAGTGTTACCAGCTTTATTCAATTGGCATTTCAGCGCTAAGCTTTTCATTTGGCAGAAAAAACTGACTTGGATTTAAGCAACCAAGCAGAAAATCTTCAAGAGGTTCAACCAATCCTATTAAGAGGAGAAGCAAGTCGCAGCAACAGCAGAAAACTGATGATCATCATTTTGATATTCTCAAACTTTTCACCGATTTCATCAATAAACCTTTAAAATTACAAATTAGTTTGCCTGTTGTCGTCGCTCACGGAATGTCCCATGGATAAACGAATCGATGGCCATGTGAAGCTGCTTAACAAAGCGAAATGAATTTATAAAATGGACCTGACGTGAAGAAATTGTATACGGTTCAAAATTGTTTCAAACATTCTTAGACTTGCAATACACTAAAATGTCCATTCGATCCACCCTGGATGTATTCACAAAATTTCTATTATATGACAAATTCATTCCAACATCTCCAGGTTTTACGACCCCAGTTTCTTACGCAGTTATGGAACACATTTAATGTTTGCTCGAATGAATGCTAAGCAGCTAATTGTTTTTGGATTGAATGAATCACAAAGCAATTTTAGTCAGATCACAAGCAATACTCTTTTGTGCCAAAACAGAAATTTAAGCAATTTGTTGAGGACGTGTGCGAAAGAAAAGATAGGGCTATTGCAATGACGACATCACTGAACAACCCGATCAGAAAAGTTTTCGCAACCCTTGAAAAAAGTCAACGAACGGTCCAATAGCACTGAGCAAAATATGTTCATATTTAAAACATTGAACATTTCCAAGATGAAGACTGGGAGTTGTTGGCAGCCATAAATAACTTTGATATTGCAACGTAACACCAGGTATGCCCGATATCTCTCATGTCCGAAAGTGTACGGTAAAACCTCGTTTTTGCATTTTGTAGCATTTGATTTGAAGCTTTGCATTTGATTTCAATCCCGGTATTTCCAGTAAGACCTTCTATGGTCGGGTCACACAACAAAATCAAGTTCAGCTTACGCAAAGAAGCTCCGCCTGCATTATTTGTGGAACTATTGAAAAATGAAACTACATCCTGTAACAATAGTAACTAGTGTCTGCGAAACAAGCTTCAGGCTAGCGACAAGCTTCTAAGGAATCTGCCTGCTTGCATACTTCTGGGATGGTTGAAACATGCACGTATCTATTTTTCGATAGTTGTAAGCCAGAAAGATGTCAGGATGTAACTTGATCACAGTTTGCTTGACAGGGAAACTAGTTAGCCGTTTTTGAACTACTGTATGTTCATTCCTGCAAAACCGTATGACAAATCTTACAGGCGTAAAGTTGGTACCAACTGCGGCTGATTACAATGAACACTAAATTCGCAATGTGAATAGGCTGACATTCCCAAAGCTTCATCAACCAGCCGCTGCTAAGAAAACCTGCGTTTGGTAACGGCTTAAAAAAGCATTTTTACCCTGAAGATAACACCACGTGTGCGATGATGGGAGCCAGAGTCAAACCACACGGTTAAACGGAGCGTAATAGTCCACGAAAGATCAAGAAAGACCAAGTGTTTCAGGGTTTTCCGAAATCTACTACATAGCCCGTCAAAGCGGTTAATTTCGATGAAATTGAACAATTAGCTTTACCAAAAAGTTTTTTATTACTCTACTTTAGGTACAAACATTCAATCGATTTGTAGCGTAAATTGAAGCATTTTTCCAGTTATTTCTTATGCCACAGACAGCTTTGTTGTTGTTGGTGCGATTCCTCAGTTGTTCCTTGTCTTATCTGTGATATAGTGGTTGGTTGTTGGTGCTTTACAACTACAATGGTTTTGTAGCGCCTGGACTTGGTTGGTACAATTTCTGCGTTCATTTTCACTCGGTTTGTTTTGTGTTCTGGTTGTGTTCTCTGCAGCTCTTCCGTACACCGTGCGCCTGGTAAGAAGATTACAGTACTAATTCACAAGGTCTTGGTAAGACCTTACCGAAGCGGACGCACTTACCACTAGACCACGGGCTGGTCCTCTTGTCTTATCAAATAGTTCTTTCAGTGAATGCCAACATTTGTTGAAACCAGCAGTAGCAGTGATTACCTCCAGTGATCGAAGAAAACAAAACAAACTTTTGCCTGACGGCAAGCTGCAGAGGAATCTGCCTGTTTTCCTATTTCTGCAATGATTCAAACGTGCAGGCATCTATTTTTCCATGGTTGTAACTAGCTTCTGTTGTCTTTTAGTTCAGTTTCACTGATTCAATAACATCAGGTATTTTCGAGAATGGTCCCAACATACTAGTGAGTTTATGCAAACTCATTAATAAACTTCTGGTGTTGCAAGGAATCAAGCACACCATTTGCGTTATTCACCATGCTCGTGATATTAGATTTGAATTTTGTAGCATCAGGTGCAAGCGGAAAAAAACTATACTTCCCTTTCGTAACACCATCTTTTTATGTTAAGTCTATACATTGATTGATGTATAGACCTATCGTAGCAAAGATGGTGGACTCTGAATTTCTTGAAGTTGAATTGTCCGAGTTGTCCATATGAATGAAATACTTTCCTTTGCCAAAACTTTGAAGTGAGTCAGTTACGCATCAGCTCTCAAAATTCTAAGCCAGAAAGTTACCAAAAACAGTTTCCTCATTTTATATATGTGTGTTTTCTGTGACACAGTACAACAAACGTTTATTCATACACTAAATGACAAGGAAGTACAATGATTTATTAATATTATTAGAAACTTGCGAAGCTATTACTGTATGCCCGAATGTTATGAGATTTTGCCCGAATTCTTGACAAATCAAAACTTTTCGTGATGCGCTTTTACCCCCTTCACCCCCAGTTCCTACACCACTTATTCCGTCGTTGTTCTGATCCTCACATAGGGTCACAAATCTTGTGTAATAACTGAAAGAAGGCTAACCAAAGTGCTAGCGGTACAGATGAGGATTTGTAAAGAGTTCATGTTGTGACAATCTGCGACGAGGTCCGCAACTGTTAGTATCGCAAAGGTCTGTGTTTCAAGCCACTTGCTTGATTCTAGACATTTCAGCTGCGTTGGTTCGGCGATGTGTCCAAAATTCTAAGGGAAAAGTTTGCAAGGCACATCCGGCTGGCTGCACTCATGGGAAAGCCACCCAGGAATCAGGTAAAGTGACTGCACCATCCAAGAACCAGGTAGAATGACTACATCTCTGAATTTCGTTTATCTCCCCTTTGTACATTAAAGGTAGAATCACCTGAGATTGCTGAAAACCCTGAGGTATTTCGAGATCTCCTTTGGATGCCGCCCTCAACCACCCCAGAACAAAAGCGAGCATGAAAATGATTAAATGAATTCGCTCTATTTTTAGGATCAAGTAGACGTTTTCCAGGGTATTATCTCTTTGCAGAAGTTTCCCTGTTTGGATACGCTCTTTTCATTTACCCTAAACAAAAACTCAAGATCAATTAATACTGCATTTTATAAAAATATTTAACATGCAATTTAGATGTTATACCACTTAGCGCAAAACCTTTTTTTAAGTTATGCGGCCAGTGGAACATCACATAGCTTCGTACGTTCACGGTTGTTTCGATCAATATTTTCGATTGATAAACATTCCTTCCCCTGAAGTGGGACACACTACACATGATGGAGAAAAAAATATCCAAGTTATTGCATCACTTTACCGTGGAAATATTTCATTTCTTTGCCAAGCATTACAGATTTGATTGTTTGAATGAACTTTGAGTTGCGAGATCATATTTGCAGTAGTCCAAAGCATAGCCGCAGCCAAGGGGAGACTAGAGGCCCATGGTCCACTGAATGTTTTAGCATATCTAGTAATTTAGTGCTATGAGAAGCGGTGTCCCAAACAAAAACGCTGTTGCTCGCCAAAATATTTCGGTGGTGCCAAAAATTTTACCACCAAAAAACATGTTGGACTGGCTACGCCACTGGTCCAAAGTGTATTTGGAAAAAGAATGTGAACAAGATTGCTGGAGGTAAAAGTACACATCGTTTCTAAAACATCTCAAAAATTTCTGAACACGAAAAGCTATCCTCGGATCGATTAGATGATGGTTAATGTTTGATGAATATCTGGTAGACATCGAGTAGCGATTTCAAATGCAAATATTTGTCGAAAGCGCGTCACCGATGAAAAACCGCGGGAATTTATATAAACGTCACATCGTCAAGATTCACTAAATTGTTCTTGCAGCGAAGACAGAAAGTATACTGATATCGGACTTGGAAAAATAATATATAGTATGACAGGGATTCCCAACTCAGGCGTCGAACATTGGTTCAAACTAATACTAGCATGGCTTATTATAAGTCAAATTTCAGCAATCTTTATTATTTTCGATATGTGAAGTGAGGAAACATCAAAACATATCATTGTTTTCAAAGTATTCTACTTAAATTACGAAAAGGTATCAAATTTCAAAACGTGATAAGCAATTTTGAGAAAAATTAATCAGAAAATGGTGTTCACAAACGTACTATACCATCTGTATTAGGAAATGTTTTTTATTACTACCAACTGTATGTTTATATAGGCAAATCATTGATATTGTGGTTCTCGTGGTTTTTGCAGTATTTATTTATGCTGCACTGGACCTATCTATATATACTTTTTCTCCTTTGCAGCATGTTTCGTTACAATCTCGTATTTTTTATTTTCGTTGTGACAATGATCACGTCTGCAAAGTATTTTACTGAAACTTGGTTGAAACTGACTTTTTTCGATATAAAAACTCTTTTTCAACTAGATGAAACAAACATAACTTTTAGATCTTATGATTATAACGTATAGGCTAGTTCCGAAGATTTTACGTTCAGGGAAAAATATTGTGTAACATCTCTTCAAACAAAAGTTTTGAAATTTCTGTAGCAAAGTAAAATTTTTGAAGGCTAAAGGATGCATTTGCAATGCCATTATTTTCGTTTCTTTTTAGATTTTGGGAACGTTGTGAAGTAAGAATGACAACTCTCCTTTTTTATATTGCAATTGCTTTCTGCATGCACATATTCAGAAGCACAGCCGATGGTGAGTAAAAAATTGTAAAAAAAACAATTGTTCCGTGAATAGGTTTTTCAAGGTGCGCTGATAATTCTTATTTCAACAGAAGCACAGAAGAAAAACCTTTGCAATAGTCGTTGTTTTCAATTACACTTTGAAGAAACAATCACATATTTTATTTCTGCATATACTTTGCTCAATTGCATTAAGAACATCTGTTCATTTAGTACATTTCAAATTGATGCTTGGAACCACAAAACGCCTTTTAAACCATACTGCACAACATTCATTGACATTGAAAGTTGTCATAGTGATAGCGATAACTTTCCACATTCTTCGTCTTTCGTATAAACAATATAGAGCGAGTAGTCCTCAAAAATCAATGTTCAGGAGATATTGAAGGAGGTCTTCTCTGTTCATCTTGGAGATGCTGCACGGAGGTCTCAGTATATGGCATTCTTGCAACATGTATTCCGCGGTCTGGACAGTGCTTCACTGACATTGGTTAGATGCTGCCAGGTCCATCTTTACCATGTTCGCTTTAAAGCGACCGACTGCAGTACGAAGCCGGTTTAGTTGTACCCAAGCTTTTGTGGGGTACTGATATCCATCTGGTTTTAGTGTCAGTTCATTGATGTATAGTTTCAGGGGTGAGGGGACCTGTGGCAAAGCAATACCTTCTCTTTCGAGATGCTCCACATATAACCGTAACAGCCGTCTTGATTTCAAACGAGTTGGAGTAAGTTGTATATACAACGTGCGATGCAATAGATGATCAACAGGTTTAGCTTTGGTGTAGAGGCTCAGACATGAAGTGTCATGTCTGAGTTTTGGAGGACTGATTTCAGCCAGAAAGGGTAAGTAACTTACTTGGGTACTTTTCAGACATCCTGTGATTACCGATGTATTTTCAGACATCCTGCGACTTTCCACGTTAAACATGTTTATTTACTTGCGAAGTTTCCCATTTCCTTTCGCAGTTTGTGGAAATTCATCGAGTGCAGATAATGGGTTAATTTCCTCTCCGAATTATCCATTGATGTACCCCTCGTCCTTGGAATGTTCATGGTCAATAACAACGACTCCTGACAAGGTAATCAGACTTTTCTTGGAAATTATATTTAATTATAATCGTTTTTAGGCAAAGAAAATGTTCTTTTCAGTGTAAAACTTTTGTGATGTGTTTTTCCTCTTACGAGTTCATTGTGTTTGCTAAAATCCTTACAACACTGTCTGATCGCAGAAATGTTTTATTGATGGTAACTAATAAAGTTATAGTGTACAATCTCATGAAACAGTGGGCTTTGCTCGGGATGTTGTTTATTTTCTAAGAAAATTTAGTATTTGTTAATAGGTCAAATAAACACAAAACTGAGTTGTTGTACGTTTCACATTCAAAAGAATTGTTTTAGTATGTTTAGAAGTACATGCGATCAATATATGCAATTTAAAACTTGGTGGGGTAAGTTATGGTCATCAGAGCTTTGAAGTAACAGCTGCAGCAAATAAATCTCCAACTAATCTTTTCCAGAAAAAAATCTAGAACACTCATGTTTCCCATTAGATCATATGCTACGTGAATTAGTCGGTATTGGAAAAAGATACTTGCGCGGCTTTTTAGTAAAATCATGAAAAAGTGTAATAAAAATGCAATGGAATTTATATAAATTTTGCAAAAAATTCCAGGCAATCCATGTAACGTTTTTAACAATGGCTACAGACGATGTTCGACCTTGCGACACAGATTACTTGGAGGTTTATGACGGCCAGGAACTGGTAAGGATACAGTATATTGCTACTTCTTTCTAACTAGAATCCTCTCATGTCCTTGTTTTGTGTGTTTTTGTGAATGAACCTATGCTTTCAGTACGCCGGAAGAAAGTTTTGCGGATTAAGCAAGCCAAGAGATTTTGTTTCGATAAGCACAAACGTA
>Ga0210059_1004871_pt1 | contig 21625 bp, 16 predicted proteins | sample Ectturendosymbi2_FD_188042 | JGI IMG/M metagenome (GOLD analysis project Ga0210059, IMG submission 188042) | Ecteinascidia turbinata endosymbiont from Florida, USA - Sample 2 (SPAdes) (version 2) | ecosystem: Host-associated > Tunicates > Ascidians > Unclassified | place: Key West, Florida...
CATTTTGGCACATGTTGCCCGGCCTAGGGCCCAACTGCTAGGCCAAAGTTTTTCGCTGAAGTTTTCATTGGAAACTAGACTCGAGTCCGAGTCTTTTGAGCCTTTGATCGACTTTCTAACGTTTCTGGTTCAAAAGTTATGATCTAAAATAAACAAATTAATTAATTATCTAATTATCTAATTAGTCTAATATTTTTACTAACTAACATCACAACTTTTGAACCTGAAACCACAGCAGGTCGCCCAAAGTATCAAAAGACTTGGATTGTAGCCTAGTTTGCAGTAAAAACTTCAGCGAAATACTACCACCTAACGGTTAGCGCCCAGGGCCAGGAAAAGTAGGCCAAGGTGGCCTAAAAGTCCTCCACTTATGACGTCACTCACAGACAACCCCCACGCAAAAAAATTTTTTTGAGTCTAATATACTAGACTGGCCGTGTTTTTTAATACTTTTACCAGGTCTGTAGAGCATACAGGAGCGGAGAAATTCCCGTGCAAAGCCATGTGCGAATCAGCTGTTTTTTGCGAACTGCTTGAATTAACCCAGACGTCAAAGTGTTAAGTGTAAGATGCCAAAATTCTTAGTCTGACATTGCAAACCCCACACCAGAAACTGGAGCGTAGTGCAAACATGACCTCCAAGACCACGACTTTACCAGTGGATGTTCACCCTACTGTGATGTAAAGGAAGTCTGAACCTGCTTTTTGTTTGTTGTGTCTAAACATAACCATGTGCTTAATCATGTCAGTGCTGGCTGGCTAGCAATTTACTTTGCGTAGTTGTCACCAGCTACCTAGACACTTCCATTCTTAATTTGTTTGAAAATGTCTGACATGTAGCAGTAATTTCAAAACTTAGTAAATTAAGTTTATTTTGTATTGAAAATACCTTGGCATGTACAGTATTTTGATGCTTGGGAACAGATTGACCCATTTTATGCTCATATTTGAAGTATTGTTAGTGGTTAGAGTCAGAGATCAGCCGATATGGCTTTTTTAGGCTGATACCGATATATCAGCCATTCATAGGCCAATATATTGCCTCATACCAACATTTCCAAAACTTTCAAATCTCGTTTTGTGCTTCATTATAAAAAATATGATGTATTTTATGCCTTACAGTTTTTTCAAAAGCTTAAAAATCAGGATTTATAAGCTAAAATTTTTGAAATTGCAGCAGTTTCAATATTTGATTAGCCCAACTTGTTAGCATAGTATACACTGTTTGCAAATAAACACAGTGCCATGAATAAAAAAATAATGTTGAAATAACGAAGCAATAAGAACATAACACTGAATGGAAGAGAACTGCCTACAATGTTTAAACCCGAAAAAGCAAAAACAGTGCTTGAAAGTTGAAAGATGCTGAACAATGAAAACGAAGGAAGTACAAAATGGAGCATCAAGTTAAGGAGGTTAAAATTAGTGCAACACTATTCAATTCACCATTGCTAAAAATGAAAATATTTCCAAAACAGCAATAACTTTTTTGGTCTTTGATAGTATGTTTGTTAGCAGTTACTGTACTACATAAATCTTGTGAAATTTTGTTTTTGTATATATTTCACAAATCAACCTTTCAGACTCTTCTGCAACTCAGTGGGTTTTCAATTTGAAAAATCAATCCATCCCAGTCGTAAAGAACCAAATTTGGAATTTTGATGTAATCTGACATTAAATAACTGCATGTCCTTAAAAAAGAAAAACTAGTTCCATTTGTTGCTGCAACTGAAATTCTATCATATAAAATGAAATTCCTCAACTGATTTGTCAATTCTCAGTAGTTCTGTATCAACAGTTTAAGATTGTCATGCAGAAAGCACAGTTTTTTTGCATTATAACTAAATAGCCTGCAATACGTTAGCCAGTCATCTACAACCTAGCCCAAACAAAAGCAGCATTAGGCTATAACCGATTACTACCCGTTCGACAGAAGTAAATTCGGTAAAAACAAGTCGCCATGACGATAGCTAAGGGGCACATGTGCGCATTACGCATCCGATGATTGTGCAAATGCCCTGGTAGTTCTGATCCAATCACGAACACAGTGCTTTTAAGTTGCGTTGCTGCAAACACTGCTTTTGTTAGTCGTGTTTAACAAACGGATAACAGCAATTATGTTGCAAAAATAAACACTGACTACCCCACTGCCATTGAACCAAACACCAAATCACAACTTCGAAGTATTTGTGAAATGCTGCAGTAGCGCTTCCGTAACTTGTGTGCCACATCTATGACCCAGCACCTTGCAACAGCTTGGATTGTGAGATTATCATTATCATGCCTTGTGGAAATGTCGATTAAGTTAACCCACGAACACGATATTTCAGTTTGCATACAACATAAACCAGCGTGCTAGGCCTAACACATCAAGTTAAGAAAAGTAGAATCCTTTTAAGATGTAACGTGAAACTGCTTCACAGCAACAGTTGTCGTCACTAGTAAGTTGCTATTGCATTTTTAATCATATTCATATCACCATAAACTAAAGGTTAACATAACACAATTCATTTTTCATGCAAACTTGTTTTAAATTAATTGGTGCTAAACTAGGCACCGATTGGACTTCTGCACCTCAAGTTACGGTCAAACTTTTCATGCTGCAGAAGTACAACGGGAGATTGTTCGTACACAACAGTATTCGTACACAACATCTACACGTGGTAGCTTCAAGCATTGCAAAACTCCGCGATGATGCTTTTATTTCAGCTGCGACGGCCGACACATGCTCCATAGTTGATCTTGTCAAATTGGTTATGAAACTGCACCTGCTAACCTTGCTGTAAGATAACTGTCTTGACTTGCTTTGTTGTGCTTTCTTGCACAAGTTGTCTGGATGCGTGAAGAATATAACAGCTTTTTGTCAACACCTACTGAGGCTGATGAAATTAGCTGTTTTGACCGATGCCGATATATCGGTAAAATCCAAATATTGGCCGATATATCACCCTGGGCGATTATTGGTCGATCTCTAGTTGGAGTCACCACTCCAAAATGCAGAGCCAAAATTCTTGTAGAGTTTGAGACATAGTTTACTCCTTGAATGCTGAGGATATATTCCAATGAACCCAATGTGTATGTTATGTTATTATGTGAATTGCGAATTAATCATGAGTGTCTCTATAAGGAATATTGAATTCTTTTGGTGCTATGAACTTCAGTTCTACCTTCGGTAGTTTTTAGCAAATAATTTATGCATGCTGTGATTATGACAATAACTCGAAGTTCAAGAAATCAGTCAACAACTTTTTGATCATAATGGATCACACAATACTTACGGAAGCAGAGGATGAGGAAAGACGAAACAGTTTAATAACATCCAAGAGGAAACATAGCTATTGGCTTCATGATTATGAAAGGCGGTTATCATTGTCGCAAGATGCAGGTCAAGGAAAAGCTGAACCTCTTGCTGAAGGTCAAGGTGTAATTGGGTTTGAAACAGGTGACAGTGATGGCAATAAACCCCTGAAAGGATTGGACTATGGCTCATTCTGCAGTGAGACAATCTCTATATATGATCCCTGGCTACGGCATGCAAACTCAGTTGCATCTTTGGCAATGTTTGCATTGATGTTTATTGTATCCTACATGTTCTTTTTTAGTGCATCTGAAGAAATTTATCAGAGCACTATATTTTTAGATACATATTACTCACTGATTGTATTTTTGCAATCAAGAACTGGGTATATGGTTGATGGTGTTGAGGAACGAGATCTTTTGTCAGTGAGAAATAGATATCATCGCAGCTGGCGTTTTGTTTTAGATGTGTTTTCATTATCACCACTTGGCCCTCTTGCATACCTTTTTCCAGGAAGTGACCAAGTCTTTTACGCATTGGTGAAACAAAAATCTTATGTGCGTCTATACTTTGTGATGTACTACCTAGGTAAGTTGTGCTTTTTTGCTCTTTAGGAAAAATACATAATTTGTTGCTTGTGCTTATTGATGTTGAATAGTCTGTGTCAATTTTTGCATATGAAATTGTTGCAATTAATTTTTTTGCCGTTTTATTTTTGGAAGTCGCTATAGGTCCACCGGCATTAATGCGGTTAAAATAAAATGCTGAGTTTGTCAATGTACCGGCACTGTCATGGTAGTGTAGCAGACGCGTCTACGTCTGCTGTGCGAATGATTTTTGATTTGGCTCTCACCTTGTGCCTTTCATTTTGTTAGCAATGGTTGCACTTTTCATGGGACCACCTTTTCTTTGCTTTTTTCAAAAGTTTCCAAACTTTTGTATTCAGATTTATGGTTTACGTTTAGGAATTAGGTTTAGGGTGTAGGTTTAGGTTTTAGGCATAGGTTTAGGGTTTAGTATGTTTGTACCAAGCCTAGTACACTCTACTGCACACATATTGTGCATTACTTTACCGTCATGTTACAGGTGACGGATGAATAAGTTTTTAAATATGGAGGTCTATTGGCAGACACATAGCCACTGCTTTTTTGCAATGCACATACTTGAGTTGCTGATCACTTTTAGATGTGCCTTGACATTGTTTGCATTTAATTAACATTGCAAACTATCTGCAGATGCTTGCTTGGGTTTTGATTATAAAACCAGTTTTTAAAATGGGATTTGAATTGAAGAACATGTTAAATCATATTATTCACATGAATTTTTTATTCTACTTTTTTTGAAAAACTAACGCGATTCAAGTTGCTAGTGTTGCAATCGGAAATCCTGAGCGGCATGTGCGCAAAGCTTTGCACCGTGGCAGCAAGCAACAATAGAGATCATGCTCGCAATCTCTCTTACTATTGCTTGGTCGTGCTACACATATGATGGTGTTATTCTTCATGCACATCCCGTTCGTGGTGAATCACATAATCAATGCAACACCACCGGAGAGGTTGCAACAACATCCCCTCCTTTTTACAATGAACCACACCGATTGCATGTTCTTTGTGTGAAGGCTGAACTCTGCACGATCTTCACATCCTGGTCACAGCACCATTTTGTTGCGATCGGAAATCCTGAGCGGCATGTGCGCAAAGCTTTGCACCATGGCAGCAAGGAACAATAGAGATCATGCTCGCAATCTCTCTTACTATTGCTTCCTCACGCTACACATATGATGGTGTTATTCTTCACGTGCATCCCGTTCGTGGTGAATCACATAATCAACGCAACACCACCGGAGAGGTTGCAACACCAGTTTAGTTTAGGAAGTGACTATAGGTCCACCGCATGTGACTTGGCTAGAACAAAATGCTGAGTTTGTCACTTTAACACAGTGTTTCCCAAAGCGGGCACTACCACCCCCTGGGGGTGGGGAGAAACTCTAGCGGGTGGTAAAACAAAAATGGGTGATTAGGGGGCTGTGAAGCAGAAATGGGCAGTTGGGGCTGATAGGAGACCCAGTTATTAATTACATTTATGTTATCTTAATAACTTTGAGTGACCAAATGTCATGAAAAACAGTATGATCAACAAACATGTACTGCATGTAATTTGTAAGCAAAAACTTAGCGTTTTGGAAACAAAACAGAGGTGAAATGCTAGGAGATAAATCGATTAACTCCAGTTTCAATCACTAAAGGTAAGCTGCACAGTAAAACTGTCCTCCTTTATAATGAAATGATTATGATTGGAATTTTTGTCAGCTGTACTTCTTGGCACGGGTAAAGTGTGACTTAATAATGCCTGTTTTATTACAGTGACTATCACTGGTCAGGTTTGAGAATGCACGCTTACACTTAGACTCAACCTGTAACCAAAAGCGTGAGCTAATTTTGGATGGGGTGTTTTAATGATCACAAATATAATAATAACCTTGTACGAGTTCAATTCGAAAGTAGAAAGGCAATTCATATTTTTTTACAGATAGTGTTAGGTGCCAACAAGAATAAATTACCTAAAGGGAATCAAAAAAATTCCGAAAAAAGAAGTGTGTTTGAGAATGCACTTTAGCTTGAGCAGCACCAAGGAAATCCAGGGGGAGAGAGAGATGGTTGAGCCAGTGGATGGCTGCAAATGTCACAGCTAAGTTCAAAAACTTTTAAAATATGCAGATCAAACTCATTCTGCACTGCTCCGAACTCAAAATTTACTAAAAATGTGGCAGAGTACTAATGGATTGATTTATCAAAGGACACCAAGGGGTTGAAAAACGTTCTGCTAAGTTTAGGCAATGTGGTGCACTCGGATAATGACGAAGAGAGTTTGTACGCCTGTTGCTGCACACAGAAGGTGACTGTCAAAGGGTGTCATATATACAGTATCTTGGCTGTCACAGTCCACAGATATCTTCACGAAGTTCAATGAAGTCAATTGATATTTGCAGGAGAATGGTGTTAACCTCATTAACACTTAAAGAGCCAGTGTACGATGTATTTGTACTTCGGTTTCAGCCTAAAGAACAGCAGTTTTTGGTTGCCTTACCAACGCCCTAGCTCCTCCGCTGATTGCGCTAGAGAGCTGTTCAAGGGCTCAAACGGATCGGCCAGTCTAGTAGACTGCACTTGAAAAAAAAATTTTTTTGGTTGGGAGTGCGGATTTTTTGTGACTGACGTTATAAATGAAGTAGTTTTGGGGTCATTTTGGGTAATGTTGCCTGGCCTAGGACCCAACCGCTAGGCCAAAGTATTTCGCTGAAGTTTTCATTGGAAACCAGGCTCGAGTCCGAGTCTTTTGAGCTTTTGATCGACTTTCTAGCGTTTCTGGATCAAAAGTTATGATCTAAAATAAACAAATTAATTAATTAGCTAATTAGTCAAATATTTTTACTAACTTACATCATCACTTTTGAACCCGAAACCCCAGCAGGTTGTCCAAAGTATCAAAAGACTCAGATTGTAGCCTACTTTCCAATAAAAACTTCAGCGAAATACTACCACCTAACGGTTTGATCCTAGGGCCATGTGAAGTGGGCCAAGGTGGCCTAAAAGTTCTCCACTTATGACGTCACTCATAAAAAACCCGCACCCCCCAAGCAAAAATTTTTTTTGAGTGCAGACTAGAAGACTTGCAGTGTCTTTTGATGCTTCGACCAGGTCCGTAACCCGGACAGGAGCAGAGATGTTCCCACCCAAAGCCACGTGCATTAGGCGTTTTTTATCCTGTAAATCCCCGAAAGCAGCTGGACGCCAAAGTTTTCAAGCCGAGTCAGCAATCTTCACCTTCTTGTCCAAGTTTAATGCTATTTAAATGAAATCAAGCCCTTCATGAACTTTAACAGTTTCCAAATCATTAACTTTAACAGATTCCAACTGCTAAATGAGTTAATTTAATAAATTAAGTTTTATAGTGAAATGCATCTTTGCACTCATTCTTGTTTTCATCATTTTCAAACATCCCAAATATAGAATACAAAAAAATTGTGTTGATATGTGTGCTAGGGATGGTAGGGGACAGTGGCATGCAGGGGGGTGGCGAACAGGGCGACAGCCCCTGCCATCCAAGGCAGGAAGGCATCGAAAAAATGAAATCACAAAAATTAAAATGCTGTGACTAGATTTTTCCTATTGTGATGGTACCAACACATGCTCCATGGGTTTAATTTTTTGAGACTTGTTTATTTGTCAACATTAGTTTTTACATATTCAAATGCCAGTAAAATTTGCATTCTTCAATACCAGGGACCTACACTCTAGGTGTTTGGCGCACAGCCTATCAAACTGGTAGTGATCGAAAGACGTGTGGCGTAACTGACGGGCAGGGAGCGAGCTGCCCCCTGTCAAGCTAAATGTAACAACCGGGCCCTCATTAGCTTACATTTTGATATTTAGTATTCTTGTGGTTTCCAGTAGGTTGCTGTTGTTTTGTTTTTTTTCTGGATGTTTTAATTTTTTAACTCTTTGGCGTCCGCTAGGATTCGGGGATTTTCGGGAAAAAACGCCTAAACGCACGTGGCTTTGCGCTGGAATTTCTCTGGTCCGGTATGCTCTACAGACCTGGTAAAAGTCTCAAAAGACGTGGCAAGTCTTCTAGTCTGCACTCGAAAAAAAATTTTTTGCTTGGGGGATGTGGGTTTTTTGTGAGTGACGTCAAAAGTGGAGGACTTTTAGGCCACCTCGGCCCACTTTGCCTGGCCCTGGGCGCCAACCGTTAGATGGTAATATTTCGCTGAAGTGTTTACTGGAAACTAGGCTACAATCTGAGTCTTTTGATATTTTAGATGACCTGCTGGGGTTTCGGGTTCAAAAGTTGTGATGTAAGTTAGTAAAAATATTTGACTAATTAGATAATTAATTAATTTGTTTATTTTAGATCATAACTTTTGAACCAGAAATGCTAGAAAGTAGATCAAAGGCTCAAAAGACTCTGACTCGAGCCTAGTTTCCAATGAAAACTTCAGCGAAACACTTTGGCCTAGCAGTTGGGCCCTAGGCCAGGCAACATGACCAAAACGAGTGTGTTTTATTCCACTGTTTCAATGCACAGCCTTACATTTTTGCAGTCGTGAAATGCGCTGATGTAGCACTGATTGTGTTCTACTCCTCTGTTTAACTCGTTGCAGGATAATTTTGCAGTTGTGCACTGCTCTGCCGTAGCGTTGAGTGCTGTGCTTTCCTCCAGGCTCCTTACTTGAAGCGCTGATAATGTTCATCACAGTAATACATTGCACAATAACGTGTAAGGAGAGTGCGTGTAGAAAATTATGCATGTTGTGTCAGCAACAGGGCTCTCACAAACGCAACTCAAAAAATCCTTAGAACAGTATAAAAAATCCTTGAATCTGTGGTGGTGCAGTACATAGAAGTAGAAGCAGGCAAAATTTTGGGGGTGCGAATGATCTTTGCCCAAATTCACCCTAACTTGCCTGAAAAATTCCATAAAAAAGTGACCTACAAAAAAAGTGTTATGTTATTTCGGGTGCCATTTTTGCTCATTTTTTCAGGTGTTTGCTAAAGATTTTGCCCAGATTTTCACTAAATCAAAACTGTTCATTCGCAACCCCGCCTCCTACACCAGTGGTGCAGCATAAAATCGGAGTGCTGTGATAAATGTTGAAAATAGAACCAAATTTGATTTCCAAAATAAACCGAAATAGTTCATTTTACATATTTTCATACTTTTCCAAAAATACCTGAAAAATCCCCAAAGAGGGCCAAAAGTTCTGATCTGGGGACAAAATCCTAAAAGTGAGACCACTGGCCAGCAAACTTTGCCAAAACATTGGTTTGCAAACAGGAATATGACGTCGTGCTGTGATGTCACCAACAGTGTGTGTCCAGTAACAAAGACCACCATTCACCACTGCTCAACATTAGCATTTGTTAGGGGGGCATGCAATCAAGCAGTCGCCCCGGGCATCACCAGACCTCTGCACGCCACTGGTAGGGGGGCAATAGAAATTTGTTTGTCAGAAAAGGGGCGCTAGCCAAAAAAATATTGGGAAAGACTATTTTAACAGCACCATCATGGTAGTCTAGCGGACATGGCTACGTCGGCTGTGTGAATAGTTTTCGGTTCGGCTCACACCATGGCGGCTTTCATTTTGGTAGTCGTTTCTGTTTAGATTTATGGTTTAGGTTATGGTTACGTTTTGGGGTTGAGGTTTACAGTTTAGGTGTAGCGTTACTTATAGGTTTAGGGGTTAGGTTTAGGGGATAGGGTTAGGGTTTTGGTACAGGGTTTAGGTTTACAGTTTTGGTTTAGGGTTACTTTTAGGTTCAGGGATCAGGTTTAGGATTTAGGTTTTGGGACTAGGTTTAGTATGTTCCTAACAAGTGTACTCCAGTCTACTGTGTTACTGTCATGTGGTGGATGAATAACTTTTCAAAAATAAAGGCCCTCTGGCAGATCTATAGCCACTGCCTTAGTTTTATTTATACTTGTTTTTGCACTCCATTTGGAGTGTCACAAGTGGTCTGTGGCCTCCCTCCATTTCTGCTTGCATCAGAGCTGCATGACTGCTTTTGCAGTAAATGCTGCATTGGTGGTGAGTCAGCACTGCACGCGAATTGTTTCTTTGCATCCACTCACCAACACCAAGTACAAGGTTGCAACTATCAAATGTGATGTTTTCAGTATGACATGGCTAGAACCCAGTCTACCAGCCTTGGTGGAACATGTTCAAGTAACTGTACCACTGGACAGTTCAAGCTATTAGTTGTGCTACATGTTCAAGTAACTGTAGCACTGGCCAGTTCAAGTTATTAGTTGTGCTACCTACATATTTAAAATTAAATTAAACCTGAAATCCATGTTGCATGCTAGTTTTTAGAGTTGTACTCTTAATTCTTTGGCGTCTGCTAGGATTAGGAGATTTTCGGAAAAAAAACACCTAAACGCACGTGGCTTTGCGCGGGAATTTCTCTGCTCAGGTATGCTCTACAGACCCGGTAAAAGTCTCAAAAGACGCGGCAAGTCTTCTAGTCAGCACTCAAAAAAAATTTTTTTTTGGTTGGGAGTGCGGGTTTTTTGTTAGTAATGTCATAAGTAGAGGATTTTTAGGCCACCTTGGCTCACTTTGCCTGGCCTTGGGCGCCAAGCGTTAGGTGGTAGTATTTCGTTGAAGTTTTTACTGGAAACTAGGCTACAATCCGAGTCTTTTGATACTTTGGATGACCTGCTGGGGTTTCGGTTCTGAAGTTGTGATATAAGTTAGTAAAAATATTTATTTGACTAATGGGATAATTAATTAATTTGTTTATTTTAGATCATAACTTTTGAACCAGAAACACTAGAAAGTCGATCCAAGGCTCAAAAGACTCGGACTCGAGCCTAGTTTCCAATGAAAACTTCAGCGAAACACTTTGGCCTAGCGGTTGGGCCCTAGGCCAGGCAACATGAGCCAAAAAGACCCCAAAACTACTTCACTTATAACGTCATTCACAAAAAATCTGCACTCCCCAAGCCAAAAATTTTTTTCAAGTGCAGTCTACTAGACTGGCCGATCCGTTTGAGCCCTTGAACAGCTCTCTAGCGCAATCGGCGGAGGAGCTAGGGCGTTGGTGAGGCAACTGAAAACTGCTGTTTTTTAAGCCGAAATCGAAGTATGAATATATCATAGACCGGCTCTCAAAGTGTTAATAATTATGTCAAAGAGTCTGTTTCCATCTCTTTCTAATGTTTAAGTGGGTATGGGGCAGTTATTTATTATCACAGGCTGCGGAAATGGTAGAATTTCATTGGCAGGCTGCAAAAATTAATTTTATCTTTTAAATTCTGGCTTTATCTTTCTGATGAAGATAAGAAACTCTGTCATAGAGTGAGAGAAACTTACTTTTCTTGACTTGCTGTATATGTGTGTACCTGTCATGGAGTTTAGTTTTGAGGCGATGCTGTGTTGTAACTTGGGTATGGAAATTCTGATGCAGGTTTTGTTAAATGCTCAAATGGGCTGCATTAGGCCAGGAGATTGCAGCTTCCCCACCACCAGGGCTGTGGAGTCGGAAGTCCTGTCCTCAGACTCGAGGCAATTTCAATTATCTGACTCTGGACCGGCTCAGCTATATTAGTTACTTAAAGTGATAATTCTTTTCAGATGAATTCATAAACCCTACTTCCACTTCCAAGAATACGGAAACTTGTTTTAAATCGATGTAAATGCACTTTCATCTCTCACTTTTGCAAAATATGATCAAGCAGTAGTTAGTCTTTTAATTGTGCAGAAAAAAATACTCATCTAGAAAAACACAATTTGAATTATTAGAGAAGGTTGATAAAAAATCGATTTTAATGCAGATAACTTGTGAACGTAATGATTAAACAACTAAAATTTAAAAATAATTGCATTCTGCCGGTGTGCATGTGCACATATTGCGCAACGTGGGCGAGAAACGTGCTCGGGATTTCGTGATACCATGTTAAATGACTTCATTGACACAACTTCTTGCGGTCAAACACTGTCGAGCTTGAGTTCTGTTGACCGTGCATGTGTCGCTATATTTTTCCTTAGATGGCCAAATGAACATGTTGCAAGTGAGCTCTTATGCAGGTCAAAATCCACAAACTGCCAACCATGAAAGAAAAACTAATTAGTTCAAGTTTAAGCTTAACCACTTGGGAGCGTACACGTTTCTTTTCGTTATCTAAACACTTCATACTGCCCTGCTTTCACTTAGGTACAACAAACTTGCAAGGTTTAAGAATTAGTCAACATGGATTTTTTAACACAAAAATGTTGTGATAGAACGGCAGAACCTGACATGGATTAGCCTACTGCTATGAAAATCACTACAGTTCAACTTCCAAGCGAATACGATTGGAATTGTATGACAAAAGAACCGAAATTTGTTTGGGTGTTTTAAGCAACATTTGTTTGTTTTAAGGAATTTGTCCGTTTAACGTTTTAAAGAAGTTTGCTACTGTATGTAGAAGACCAAGCGAAGCTGCTGTGTCGTCTTCAACAAATTGGATCAAATCATTGCAAATCAGTAGCAGAAGTATGACCAGAAACCATAGGTCGGATTATCGTTCGCGATCAGACAGTCATCGTGCTTCGCCGATGCCGTGCAATAAAGTTCATGGTTACTTGACAACGTAACGACATCCGAGTGTTTATTTTACAGGGGATTAAGGTCACAGTGCATTTTTGTTTTGAGTTACCGCTTACTTATTCAAATTGAATGGGACTGTGGAGTGCCAAGTGTTGAAAAGTCGATTAACACCAGTACATGTTTCTGGGGAAAAGTCTTTTTGCAAAAACATTTAAATCATGTGTCGGCAGTGGCGATTCCAGCACTCGGGATTAACCCGAGTCTTCGACTACGCTTTATATTGTAACAGGACCTTGCTTGCTTTGCATGTTTGTGTCACCACCCACTTCACTGATTACGGTTGTTAACTCAGGCTTTTTCCATGGGGTCTTGTCAGTGTTCATATTTTCGTTTCATGTCGGTCTTCCGCGTTCAATTTGCAGCTGACGTGAATAAAAAGATATCGTTTGTAGAAACGGTTCTCTCGAATACGTTTGCTTGCTCTTTACTCGGGCTTATCCATTGGAGCCCAAGCTGCCCTCTGCAATTAATTGTTTTTCAATTTAATTCATATCAGATTGAATGTTTTTTTGAAGTGCAGTGGGTTTGCATAGAACATTTGGATTTGAATTCCAATCCAATGGACAGTACACATTCGAGAATAATTTCAAGTGAACGATAAACTGTCCAGTAACTCGGGCTAATATGAATGAGCCTAAAACGTAGAAGATTAACTGGCGTTACCATTGTTCTGTGACGTGCGTTACATAACAACGGAGGAGTTCCCATGATAATTTCTCATTCATTGTTGCGTAACCAACGTCACGGAGCAACGATAGTGCCAACCAGAATGAGCAAATGAAAATTTCAGTGATACAAGCCCGGAACGGTTGCATTTACTCAGTGTAGGTTGCGTGATGAGCCCAAAGGACGCTGCTGATCTGGAATGGCCCCTGAGAGTAGGTATGAAGTTAGTGTGCTGCAACCTTTCTGAATATTCATTATCATCTGTTGTTGAAATGTCAAGCTGCTTAAATTGCCAAGTGTGACGCTTACGAACGTTTGTGGCACAAACAGTCACAATTGGTGAGCAAAAGGTCTGCCCGAAGACGGAGCCGTTAAGAATTTTTGTGACTCCGACTCCTCAGATTGAAAATCCTTCCGACTCCACACCCCTGCCCACCACTGTGTTAAAGTATGGAGTTTGTGCAGTACCCTGGTGTTAATTTATACAATCTTTGTAGGAATACGTGAAAAAGAACCTGGATCCAGTACCTTGCTTTATCGAAGTGTAAAGTTTGTTCTTATGACTTCATTGACCATTCATTTCACTGCATGCCTATGGTATAACATTGCTTGTGGAAGATATGATGATGCTGGTTTCAGCATAAGTTTGTGTAGCAGCCACAGCTGGATATTTTATCTTCCTGAAGGTAAATTAGTTATTTAAATTAAGTTACTTGCTGCATATGTACTTTCATTTTTCTGGAACGAATTATTCTTTAGAAACAGTATATGTCAGCAGTAATCAAAAAAATGTTTCATATTTTTGCGTGTTTTCTAAATGGTTGCTGGCAACAATTCAGTTGGTTCCTTTTCTCAATATTTTCTGTGTGGGGTTCAGTGCAATCCTACTGGATACTACTTTCAAGTTTTGTTGACTGCCAAAAAAATTCAATGTGGAGTCTATGGGTCAAAAATATTACTAAGTTAATTTGTCAATTTACAAATATTTATTGGCTGGTTTTTAACATCTTAGCTGCCGGGCATTTTCAGCCTAAAATCCAGCAGTTTGTATGTATCTCAGTGCTGACATAACTTGGTGCTGAAAGTGCCACAGAGCTATTTAAACACTCAAAAGACTTGGCAAGTTTTTGTGTTGCAATGAAAAAAATTTTTTTTGGTTATGGATTTTTTGTGAGTGATGTCATAAGTGGAGTAATTTTAGGCCTTTTTGGCACACTTTATCTGGTCCTAGGCGTAAAATGCTAGATGCTAGTATTTCCCTAAAGTTTTTATGGGAAACTAGGCTAAAATCCTTTTGATGCTTTGGATGACTTGCTCGGGTTTCGGGTTCAAAAGTTATGACCTAAATACAACACAATTAATAATTAATCCACTAATTGGATGATGAGAACTTTGCAAAATTTAGATCATAACTTTTGAACCAGAAATGCTAGAAAGTTGATCAAAGGCTCAAAAGACTTGGATTTTAGCCTAGTTTCCAATGAAAACTTTAGTGAAATACTTCTGTCTAGCGGTTTGGGCCTAAGGCCAAATGAAGTGGGCCAAAAGAAGAGAACAGTATTGTCATTACTAGTGGTATTATTATGAGTAACACTTCCCAAGAAATTGTTTTGTAACACTGCCTCAGCATTATTGCAGAGCAGTGCCCATTTCACACAATGCTAAGTTGCAATGCATATCAAACCAACGCACAAGATTATTTTTATGTACTGTTTTGGAATGTTTTCATCCGTCATGGCTACTGCAGCCAATAGTCTAACTTCAAATCAAGCGTGTAAGCGAATCCACAAACAGACAAACATGTGTTGCATATAAGTACCAGAAGTGATATACTGATGTGGTTGGAGGTGATATAGATGTGATATATTGATGTGGGAGGGCTGCACAGTGTTAACAGACTTTGTGGAACAGAATAGGGAATTTGCATTAATCAGTCTGAGAGGAAGTAGCACCTTTGGCTACTAACACTGCAAAACAATATTGGTCAATATATATCGGAATACAAATGCATTGCTTGAGCTTTAGTTCCAACTTCACGTTATGTCTAGATTTTTTTTGCTGAGAGATTTGTCAATGAGACATTTCAGTCATTTGTCCCATAGTAGTATTGAAACTTGATGCAACAGTGTTCACTAGTCAGTGTTTTAGGACATAGTGACTGAATTGACTTGATGCTTTTTGTCATTAAAAAGAATTTGGTATACAACTGAAAATAAGCCTAGCTTTATGCTAGCCTACATGTTCAAACTAGTGGCATTCAAACAGTTCTGACATCTAAGTCTACAAGGGTTAGTGATTTCAGTCCATTTGTCATTTTGGCAGTAAGTTGACATAGAATCTATGAACTCACAAAAGCTATGATAAAACTTGTGTTTGTCATATGCACTCTCCTCTGTCTTCTATATGTTAAAATCTAGTAGAATGCTAAATAAATGTGTCATAGAAATCACTCAAAGCTGGGCCAGTCTGTGTCAATTCTCAGGAAGGGGTCAGGTTACCCTTTCCAATTTTTCTGAAATTTTAATCAAATTGTCATTACCCCATGTGATGAACATCTGCAAAATTTGAATGAAATCTGTCTGGAAATGGCATGACTATAAAGCTTTTTAGTTGGGGATGTTTAGCCGGGGGGCCCAAATTGTTAATATTTGACCATGTTTATAGCCTTCTTACTGCCAAATTACATTAGTTAACAAGCCAAATTTTTCAGGGATGCTAGCAACTTTGCCAAGTATTGAAAAAATAACATTATCTACATTGTGACTTGCAAAGGTCAAAGGTCATGGACACCCAAATTTGACTGTTTCTAGATCTTGCTACAAATTTTTGAAAATTTTCAAACCTCGCCATGGCTTTATTTCTTGATATTTTTTGCTCATATTTGGAAGAATTGTTGCTGATAAAATTATCTTTTACCTTATGAAATTTTATTGCAAAATATCAAACGGTTTGTGAGATATCTTGGGCCAAACCTGGCCAAAAATGAAAAAACTAGAAAAGTGGTTTACCTCTGTCACCTCGGTTACCCATCACCGCAGTGAAAATTTACGTTGAAAATTTTTTACCAAACGAAATTCATGAATGATTCTCAATGTTTTCGTAGAGAAAAAATCTGGCAAAGTTTGTGCAAAAACTACAAATTTTGTGTCATACAGATGTCTTAACACTTTGGCACCCGGGTGGTTTCGGTGATTTTCGGAAAAAAAACGCCTCAACGCACGTGGCTTTGCACGGGAATTTCTCCGGTCCGGTATGCTCTACAGACCCGGCGGCCAGTCTTCTACTCTGCACACGAAAAAAAATTTTTTCCTTGGGGGGTGCGTTTTTTGTGAGTGACGTCATAAGTGGAGGACTTTTAGGCCACCTTGGCTCACTTTGCCTGGCCCTGGGCGCCAACTGTTAGGTGGTAGTTTTTCACTGAAGTTTTTACTACAAATTAGGCCACAATCCGAGTCTTTGATATTTTGGATGACCTGCTGGGGTTTCGGGTTCAAAAGTTGTGATGTAAGTTAGTAAAAATATTTGACTAATTAGCTAATTAGATAATTAATTTGTTTATTTTAGATCATAACTTTGGAACCAGAAATGCTAGAAAGTAGATCAAAGGCTCAAAAGACTCTGACTCGAGCCTAGTTTCCAATGAAAACTTCAGCGAAACACTTTGGCCTAGCGGTTGGGCCCTAGGCCAAGCAACATGAGCCAAAATGACCCTGAAACTACTTCACTTATGACGTAAGTCACAAAAAATCTGCACCCCCTAACCAAAAATTTTTTTTCCAGTGCGATCTACTAGACTGGCCGATCCGTTTGAGTTGTTGAACAGCTCTCTAGCGCAATCGGCGGAGGAGCTAGGGTGTTGGTAAGGCAACCGAAAACTGCTGTTTTTTAGGCTGAAATCGAAGTACGAATATACCGTAGACCGGCTCTCAATGTGTTAATATTCACTATTTTTCAATATACCATTGTTATTCAAACTATCATTGTTACTTCACAAATTCATTATTAAATTCTAGAATTGTATTGTGTCTTGTACAAAGTCAATTGCCTGTTTAAGTGGAATGAAACTGAAAAATTTTCTTTCATTTCACTTAACACTTTGATGGCTAGTCTACGAATATATCGTACTTGGAATGCAGCCTAAAACCAGCAGTTTTTGGTTGCCTTAGCAATGGGTGAATGGGTTGGGCCCAGGGTCAGGTAAAGGTGACCAAAAAATGCAAAAAGCACCCCTATGTGTGATGTTCCCCCCAGCAAATGCCAAAACAAAAAATTTTTTTCTCCATGTCAACTAGAAGACATGCTGAATCCGTAGAGGGTTTGAACAGCTCTCCAGCTCTAGCGGCTGGCGATTTATGGCTAAAAAGGGCGAGTCAATATATTGGCTTGCGCTATCAATAAAGGGTTAATAATTTTTAAGATAAAATTTTTTCAGGTAAGTTTGAGTTTAATTTGGACAAAAACCCTCACACCCCCAAAAATTTGCTTGCCTTTACACCTAGTAGTTCCGACCCATTTTTACAAGTCTCAGTCTCAAAAGCTTCAGGTGTTGTCTCAGTCTCGAAGACTACAGGTATCGGTCCCAAAAACCTATTGTTTTGGGACTTTTCAACGTACTTTTTGTCTGTTGTATTTGCAAGTAAGAAATAACATGAGCAAGTATGAAAAATGCAGAAAATTCGCAAATTCCAACTTTGACGTGGTGATGACACTATGAAAATGTTTAGAAACATTTCCGCATAATCTGCTAATTTTGGAGTCTCAGACTTATTGAAGAAGTCTCTGTCTCGAAGTTTTAACCAGGTTTTGGTCTTGAAGTTCAGGTCTCAACCATGTCTCTGTTGTCTAGTCAGCGATTGGTGAGGTATACAGGGTTCTTGAAAATCGTAGATGCATATAACATATAGCAGCATTAAGCATGAAACGAAATGTTACAACTATTTTGCAACAAAAGAAGCAGTTGCAGAAGACCGTTTGGAAACATGTTATCAAACAAAGAAAACAAAATGCAATGTACAACAGTGTTATGCGTGTAGTTTTTTTGTTTTGTTTTTTCAATGCTCTAAACAGTCCGACCCACAGACAATGATAAGGTTGCGAATTTGGCCCAGCATCCAAAAAGTATGGGGACCGCTGGTTTAAGTCATTACTTTTGAACCCAAAACCCCAGCAGGTCGTCCAAAATATCAAAGACTCAGATTGTGACCTAATTTCCAATCGAAACTTCAGCTAAATACTATCATCTAACAATTTGGACCCAAGGCCAGGTGAAGTGGGCCAAGGTGGCCTAAAAGTTATCCACTGATGATGTCACTCACTAAAAAACCACACTCCCCAACCACAAAATTTTTTTCTTTTTTTTTAATTTTTTTTTAAACAAGAAAAAAAAAATTTTTTATTTATTGAATACATTTGGTTTAAAATTAAATACATCGTTTTGGTTTCATGATCTAAAGAAATAAAAATATTTGTGTACTTAGCTCATCAGATAATTAATTAATTTGTTTATTTCAGATCATAACTTTTGAACCAGAAACGCAAAAAGTTGATCAAAGGCTCAAAAGACTCGAACTTGAGCCTAGTTTTCAATGAAAACTTAAGTGAAACAGTTTGGCCTAGCGTTTTAGTTTTTTTCATATTTGACCAAGTTTGGCCCAAGATATCTCACAAATGGTTTGATATTTTGCAATAAAATTTTATAAGGTAAAAGATAATTTTATCAGCAACAATTCTTCCAAATATGAGCAAAAAATATCAAGAAATAAAGCCATGGCGAGGTTTGAAAATTTTCAAAAATTTGTAGCAAGAGCTAGAAACAGTCAAATTTGGGTGTCCATGACCTTTGACCTTTGCAAGTCGCCATGTAGATAATGTTATTTTTTCAATATCTGGCGAAGTTACTAGCATCCCTGAAAAATTTGGCTTGTTCACTAATGTAGTTTGGCAGTAAGAAGGCTATAAACATGGCCAAATATTAACAATTTGGGCCCCCCTGGCTAAACACCCCCAACTAAAAAGCTTTATAATCATGCCATTTCTTGACAGATTTCATTCAAATTTTGCAGATGTTCATCATATGGGGTAATGACAATTTGAGTAAAACTTCAAGAAACTTGGAAAGGGTGACCTGGCCACTTCCTGAGAATTGACACGAAATGGCCCAGCTGCATGTAGTTTTTTGCTTGATTTTTTTGTTTTGTTGTTTGATTGAAATCAATCAACTATGATCTGCAATTTGTTTTCATTGTCTACGCAGCTATTATGGAAAAGATTAGTATTGTTGCTGGAAACACCTCAGCTGCTATACCCAAAGAAGTGAGCTATTTGTATGACACTTATGTCACAAGCTTGTATTGGGCTACTGCTACTGCAACATCTACTGGATATGGAGACATAACTGCTCAAACTGTTTTTGAAAAGATGCTTTCAATTTTGGCAATGATGGTTGGTAGGTATCATGTTTTTCTTGACACGCTTTTTTATTGTTGAAATACAATTGGCTGTATGCAGATGCTTGCAATTTGTATAAACAATGTTGTTTGCATTTTCATAAATATTTTCTCTGCTTTCTTTTTTTATTTTCTTTTAGGATGCTTTTACCTGTCAATAGTCATTTACAGAAATCAGGCATAGCATTTTTTTTACATCAGTAATGTGTTAAGTAATTTTGTGTTCAATATATATAAAGGAGTATTAGGAGTGTTTTTTTATGAATTTTTTAAATAAAGTGGTTTTGTTACTTTGCCACATTTGCTTGTAAATGCAGTTGTCCTTAAAAATGTGACAAAAAGACATTTTTGAGATGTTCAACAGTTTAATTTCAATAAAGTCGGAGAAATACTAAATTCCAATCATTGTTGAATTGCCTGTATGGCAAAAAGTTGCCTAGAAACATGTGATAAAATCTTTGTGGTATTCAATCAATTGAATTTAAATGTACAGTATTTTTGAACCACAATATAAATGTTTGCATGGAAAAAATATACACTGCTGATTCAGTTAAGACATGCACTTCAGTCAATTTGAGATACCGAGTGCGGCTCCTGCAATAGGGCCATTGGTTCAGAAGATACCTTGCAATAAAGGAAGTGTTATCATTTTTGAAGATCCGGTTGTCATTGTGTATCCTTTGTACCTACTGTAGCGGACCTCAGCTCAGCTTGCAGCATAATCATTGCGCTGATCATTTCTTGAACGCAACTCGTGCGACGTCACGATGCGCCGTCTTAAAAGCAGTCGTCGACCTGCGCAAGGTTGTTGAGGTTGAGGATCAGCAAGCATGACAGCGAGTGTGAACTGGCCAACGAGACTGTTTGTGTCTGACCTATGTACTTTTGGGTGAGAGCGTGTCAGAAGAATGCCTAGATGATTCAGATCTGATAGCTGCCTGAAGCGATGTTTTCTGCGTTTATTTGCAAAACCAGCATTCAAGCACAAAGCCGTTATTGATTGGTCTACGTGTTGGTGGCTTCTTGTCAGACAGCGTTATGTGTTCATTATCCCGCAAGAATCGGCCCCTCGACCAGGAACCCTTAGCCACCTCAATTGGTTCCCAGTCCAGGAACACTAGCCACTACAGATGGTTCCCAGATCGGATTTCTCTTCTGTCGCGATTGTCCGCAAACTGGAACCGCCACACTACCATATTTTTGCAGAATATATTCTGTTCTGAACAATACTGATGTGGGAGCTCCTAGGGATAGGTATTTAGGAATCTTTTTCTTTCCCCATCTTATAGAGGGTTTTCTACAGCTCTTTAGCTCAATAGGCTGGCAGGTTATGGCCTTAGCCGAAATGGCCAAGGTTGCCGTTTGTGAGACTTGAATTTTTATCCAATTTTTGTTTTTTGAACTATAATTTTGGCTCTAGATATGCTAGAAAGCCAATCAAAGGCTGTAAATACTCAGATTATAGTCTAGTTTCCAAAAAATACTTGAGCCAAAAATGGCTCGTTGGATTGGCACCCAGGGCTAGATTAGATAAAAAGGTGAAAACATGCCCCCATTATGATCACACACAGAAAACCACACACCCAAAGCAATAACAAAATGTTTTAAATCTAAAGTAGAAGACTTGCCGAATCCATAGAGAGTTTGAACCAGGGCTGATTGATTTAAATCAAGCAATAAAATTCAACAAAATCATGTCATTTTAGAGCTTTGTGTGATGTCTATGGCACATTTAATTAGCATTCTGATAGGTTTTCACATTCTCTGAACATGTACCCCTTTAGCATTTCCATAGATGAGTATGTACCGATAAAATTTCCTATGACAAAACCCTGAGTAAAATACTAAAATTCTGTTGAATTTTTAATATAACTTTTAGAATCTTGAAAATGGCATGTCTCAAATTTAATTTGTTGCAAATGTACAATAAATATACTGTTGCGATTGGACATCCCGAGCGGCATATGCGCAAAGCTTCGCACCGTGGCAGCAAGCAACAATAGAGTTCACATGCCATGATCACTCTATTATTGCTTGTTCGCGCCACATATATGTATGGTGTT
>Ga0210059_1004872_pt1 | contig 21624 bp, 7 predicted proteins | sample Ectturendosymbi2_FD_188042 | JGI IMG/M metagenome (GOLD analysis project Ga0210059, IMG submission 188042) | Ecteinascidia turbinata endosymbiont from Florida, USA - Sample 2 (SPAdes) (version 2) | ecosystem: Host-associated > Tunicates > Ascidians > Unclassified | place: Key West, Florida...
AGTCTAGTAGACTCAAAAAAAATTTTTTGGTTGGGGATTGCAGATTTTTTGTGACTGACGTCATAAGTGAAGTAGTTTTGGGGTCATTTTGGCTCTTGTTGCCTGGCCTAGGGCCCAACCGCTAAGCCAAAGTGTTTCGCTAAAGTTTTCATTGGAAACTAGGCTCGAGTCCGAGTCTTTTGAGCCTTTGATCGACTTTCTAACGTTTCTGGTTCAAAAGTTATGATATAAAATAAACAAATTGATTATCTAATTAGTCAAATATTTTTACTAACTTACATCATAACTTTTGAACCCGAAACCCCAGCAGGTCATCCAAAGTATCAAAAGACTCAGATTGTAGCCTCGTTTCCAGTAAAAACTTCAGCGAAATACTACCACCTAACGGTTGGCACCCAGGTTCAGACAAAGTGGACCAAGGTGGCCTAAAAGTCCTTCACTTATAACGTCACTTACAAAAAACCTGCATTCCCCAAGCAAAAAATTTTTTTCGAGTGCAGGCTAGAAGACTTGCCACGTCTTTTGACGCTTCAACCAGGTCCGTAACCTGAACAGAAGCAGAGATATTCCCGCGCAAAGCCACGTGCGTTTAGGCTTTTTTTCCAAAAATCCCCAAAAGCAGCCGGACGCCAAAGTGTTAATCACGCTGCTATGGCTCAGAGATGAGCGGACTGTGAAATTTTTCAGTCCGAGTCCAATCCTGATCCTTAAAAATTGAATCTGACCCAGTCCTGATCTGCAAAATTTTTGAAAATCATCAGTCCAATCCAGTCCTGATCCACCTATGTAAAACCATGTATTTTATTTTGCCTCATTGAAAATATACACAGCCTTTTGACATTTCAAAAATTTAACATTTATACTGACACCTCGGTGCAAAGCTGATTTTTAGTTTTTTGATTTCTAATCTTGCCTATAGCGTAACATCACCGTTTGGGAGTTTGTACCATACATTCGTTATCATTGTAGTCAGTATTCAAATGGTCTCAGTAGCTTTAAACTAAACATTGGTTGGCTACTGTAAAGTGAAAGTAAGTCATTCAATGTGTGGTCCTCACGAAGTTAGTGATACAATATTTGGCCTAGTGGTAGTAAGGCATTTCTGTTGGAAATAGCTCCCTTATAAATTTAAACGATAACCCTATGCCCCAAACCCAAAACTTTTTGAAAAGGCAGTGGCTACAGATACACATGTGGACCTTAAAATTAGAAAACTTATTCAGATGCCACCTGTGATGTAATAATAACGCATGACGAGAGTGCAGTAGGCTTGATAGAAACGAATTAAACCTAAAAGATAAACCCTAAACCTAACCCTAACTATAGCCTTAGCTAACCTAACCCCAATCTTAACGCTAATCCTAACGCTAACCCTACCCTTACGTAACCCCTAACCTAATACTGAGGTCATGCTAACTCTGGCCTAAGGTAACACCAATTCTTAAACGTAACACCTAGCCTGAAAAAAAGTAAAGAAAAAAACAAAATGAAAGTCGGCAATAGGGTTGATTGATTTAAATCATTTGATTTAAATCAACCAATAAAAATCATGACTTAAATCAAACGATAAAAATCAAAAAAATCATGTCATTTTAAAGCTTTGTGTGATGTTTATCACACAATTAATTAGCATTCTAATAGGTTTTCACATAGCCCATACACTATTAGTGTAGAAGGCAAAGAATTCTTATGACAACACAGGTTAAAACCACGAGGTCACAGATTCTATGTCATTTAACTGCAAAAATGACATGTGGAAAGGGACTCACTAACCCTTGCAGATTCAGAAGTCATAACTGTATAATGCCACAAGTTTGAAAGTGTAGACTGGCATGAAGTGAAAGTTGCATATAAATTCCATCAATTATGAAGGTCGTTGACTGTAAACATAGTCATAGAATATATTTTTGATTCATGAAACAGATATATTATTATAGGTTTTTACATTTCATGCATGTGTGCCACGAGTGTCAACGAAATTACTAAATTTACAGTCGCTGGTACTGGTGTTATGAACTTCTTTGAATTAAGGGATGTCGCATAAGTGCAAAAATTTTTGAAATGATAGTTCAGCTATTTCTAGTCAGGGTTGATTGATTTAAATCGTTTCATTTAAATCAGTGATAAAATCAAAAAAATCAAGCAAAAAATCATACGCAGTTTTGAAGCTTTCTGTGATTTTTATGACCTATTTAATTGGTATTCTAATCGGTTTTACTCATTATTAAAGCAGGCAGAGACTTTTCATGACAACACAACTTATAAAAGCAATTAAAGTTTTATCAATCATAACAACTGTGAGGTCACAGATTCTATGCCAACTAACTGCAATAATGATATGTGGACTAAAATCACTCATATTTGCAGACTCAGAAGTCAGAACTGTCAGAATGCCACAAGTTTGAAAGTGTAGGCTGACATAAAGCAGGCTGCGGCCCTATGCCAAACTTGTGGCATAAAGCAGGCCCGTAGCCAGGTTTTGAGGTTTGAAGGGCAAAATGATCTGTTGGGGAAGAAGATTTTTGTTTCATTACAGTATATGTTTAAAACAAACTTTTCTGGGCACAACAAAATTCAGTTGGCACAAAAATATGTAGGGACACTGTCCCCGAATGCCCCCATGGCTATGGGCATGGCATAAAGTAAAAGTTAGATCTAATTTCCAGCAAATACAAGGTATGTAAGCTGTTGACTATAGAAATAACAGTTTTAAAACATATTTTTGATTCAGATTTAGGGATGGGCAGCTCAGAATAGTTTACTATTCCAGAATAGCTAAACCGAATGCAGAATACCGAATCCTATTCTGGTTTTTCCTTGCAATGCATTGCACCTGAGAATTGCTAAAAAAGAAACGCCGTTAACTCAAAAACTAAAGAGGCCCACACAGCGCACTTTCCTTAATCCGGCACTAGATATCAACAATTCAGCATTTTATCACACAAACATTACATTTCGCAACACTGAAAAACAAATTCTTTAATTCTATTGCAGTGGTGCTTTTTTGCCACGCTAAAGTGGCTACGCTAGGAAAGGCCAGATTTTGACAATACTTTTTAGAATAAAGCTCATTTTTCTAGGCTATAGATGTCCTTACACCAATCAAACTTGGCTAATAGCCTAGCACAACTACAAACGACTTCGGCTAATTTCATACCAATTAAACACATAAACTGCTTTATTGCATTGGAGTCCAGAATCCTAAACTGAAACCACAAATATAAGTAAATAGTGCGGTTATTCGCATAAACCGTATGGAAACGTTCTTTTCATTTGTAAACTTAAATTAAATCACTTAATCGCATAGTTAGCTTTGAAGGAGTGTGAAGCGCACTGCTCAGATAGTGTGAAACCTGAGTGCAATTTATCCACAGCAACTGTTGCCGAAATGACTCCTTCACCGACGTGCCAAAATCAACAACGCGCATTCAACTTCCAGGTTTCAGCACGCTGTGTTCGGCGCTGTCTAATCGTGTCTCGTCCCTACAGGTGTTAAGCTTTGTCACCAAAGTAGCACTTTTGAAGTTAACTTTATGGCATCGGGTAACTATCAGACACATGCGACTATGCTTAACACCTTTGTACCAGATGTGTTAAATTCTCTACAGAACAAAAAAATGTGCACCTGTACTGTACACCAATTTTGAATTTTAGTTTGTTTTCCGAAGTACTGAGCACAGTGCACTTCACAGTTTAAAATGCGGATATATGCCATACGTTCCACTGTGGACAATACACTGTTTCAACTTTGTTACTTATTTGACTTCACACTTTTTGTTTTTTCACATCAGTAAGATTCATTTGGTGAATGCCTCAACCGAATGACACATAACAAACGCCACTGGGATTATAAAAGTTTCATGACACCACAGGCTGACAATTCAGTTAAGCTTTTATATACAGCGCCCAGCTGTACCAGGACCAAGAGATTTTTGAACTAAATTAGGCATTTGAATATTTCGCAGTTCTACACATCTTCATACAGGCAGCTGTGAGATATAAACGTGTTCCTAACTGCAGTGTATGTATAGTCCAAAATAAGCAAAAAAATAATAGCCGCAAGTGTGTGAAACGTTCCACGACTAATATGGGCAATTATTACATCACATACGTAGTGCACGCGTTTAAGATAACATGCAATGCACAAGCCCACAACAACTTCGAATTTACATTTCAACTGATGACCATTGCTTTGCTAAAAACTAAAGGATTTCAGAATTCAAAATACTGTATCAGGAGCAAAGGATTTTTAGAACATCTAAAAGCATTTTTATATCCCACAGTTCATGAAATCTCCATGTTCGGTTTGTTGTCACGCTAAAGATATCAACAGTGTCATGTAGCACGCATGTGGAACGATGTGGTTGTTTTGTAATAATCGTATACAACGTTAGAAGGGAAATGCTGTTGCCTGTTCCAAAACACTTACATTAGAAACCTGCAGTGGCAGCATCTAATATTTGATCAGCATTACTGCTGAGTACCTATGGCACAAGGGGCCTGTAATGACAGTGAAGCGATGCGGCATGCGCTTCTGATGTATTACAATACATTAAGGTTTTCCAAATGTCTGCAGGTTAACAGTGATCGCGACTTGGTGGTAGTTACTATTGCACTGGAAAAATATCTTTTAGAAGCTGACGTGGCAAGTTATACAAATATTTTTTCAAGCCATTTGTGGAAGCAAAGGCAACTGCTCATTCGCAGTTTTCCTTTTTCCAGGCACTTTTCTGGCTGACACGTTAACACAACGGCCACAACTGATTTCAAAACATGCAGGAAACAATGCACTCAATGACTTACAAATGCATGTAGTCGGTTAACTGCACAAATCACTGCACATGCTGGTGTCTCAAAAAAGCTTATGTGGTAAACTGCAAAATGTCAGTGTATGCACAATAGTGCTAATTTCCACTTGCCCACATGGTGCAAGAGAAAAACGCATGTTGATGGACTGAAAAAATGTCTGTGCATGTGCAGTAGTGCTCTTGTTTTCACGCAGTGCAAAAGAAAAAAACATGTGAATGGACTGAAAAAATGTCTGTTTGTGCGCATTAACTTTCATGTGATAGAATCAAATACACCGTTGATGTTGTGGAGTTCCCAAACCGAATCCAATTACCTGGTTTAAATTAGCAATTTGGATTCAGATAGTTTAGGATCCAAATCTTTCTGGATTCAGTATTCCTAAATGTCCATCCCTATTCAGATTCATAATAACTAGAGAGAGACCCATATATCGGCCTGGCGGATATATCTGGCCGATATTTGGGTTTCACTGATATATCGGTATTGGCCAAAATGGCCGATATTATCGGCCTCAGTAGGTGTTGACAAAATACTGTTATATTCCTCAAGCATGTAGACAACTTGCGCAAGAAAGCACAACAAACCAAGTCAAGACAGTCATCTTGCAGCAACGCTAGCAGGTGTGTTTTCATAAACAAGCAGACAAGATGAACCATTGAGCACTTGTCGCTGTCGCAGCCGAAATGAAAGTATCATCCCTAGGCAGATTGATTAAAAATCATTGCAAAATATTGAAATTGCTGCAATTTGCAAATTTTAGCTCATATAACCTGATTTTTTAAGTTTTCTAAAAAAGGTGAAGCATAGAATACATTATATTTTTGATAATGAAGCAGAAAACAAGATTTAAAAAATTTGGAAATATCGGTTATCGGTATTAGTCTATAAAATTAGCCGATATATCGGCATCAGTCCCAAAAAAGCCATATTGGTCGATCTCTAAGAATAACACACATTGTAGGTTTCTACCATTTTATGCATATAATTTAGACTTTTGCAGAAGCTGAACTAGTGAAAGCTGTGTTAAAATAATCAATTTTAACAATAGACTTCGTACCAAAAAGGCTGGCAAGCTTGTATTTTTGTACAAGCTTCTTAACGTGCCATAAGTGTTAATGAAGTTAAAGAAATGATGGTTTGAGTATTGTCATTACAATAAATATGTCGTTTTGTACACCGATACTGGTGTTATAAACTGATTTGCTTTAAGCGTGATGCGTAAGTGCTAGTTTGAATGAGTTTGAATGCTAGTTTGAAGTTTGAATGAAAGTTCAGCTGAATTCTAGTTGCTGTGCTAGAAGAAACAAAGCACAAAAATTATATTAAAACAAACTTTTTAAAATTAAAACATTACTACTTGCTAGGTGGCCACCCTCTAGTCTCTACACATCAAATCAAAAAATCATAAAAATGAAAAAATCTGATTTAAATCAAAAAAATCCGATTTAAATCAAAAAAAATCTTATTTTTTTGATTTTTGAAAAAAATCATGACTTTTATCAACCCTGGTCGGCAAGGTGATAGTCAAACCGAAAGCCATTGGCATAGCAGCCGTAGCGCATAACCCCTAGGCTACAAGATCCACACCGTAGAATGACAAACTATCCGATTTATTTATTTCAATTGCATCAGGCCAAGCATATCCGTTGCCACTTCCTTTTGAAAGTGCAAAAAGTGTTCCCATCACGGGTATAATCTCTACTAGCTAAGCCAAAGCAAATGGTGAGATCAGAACCACTGAAGCAGGCATGCATGATTGACATTAAATAAACACTTGACTACGTTCACCTTGCTATTATGAATGCGAGCTCAACATCATACCAGTGTTGCCACTCTGAAGAAAAAGGAAGTGACTACGGATACGCCTGGCTTGACACAATTCAAATAAAAGGGTCACTTTGTCATTCAAACTGTGTGAGTAGTGTAACGGTTATGTAGTATGGCTGCTACGCCAATGGTTTTCGGTTCGATTCTCACCTTGCCAACTTTCATATTCTTTTTTTTTTATTTTTTTTATTCAGGCTTACGTGTTACTTTTACAGGTTAGTGTTAGGTTAGCATTAGGTTAGGGTTAGGTTAGCATTAGCTTAGGGTTAGGTTAGGGATAGGTTAGCATCAGGGAGGTTAAGGATAGGTTAGCGTTAGGTTAGCCTTAGCTCAGGGTTAGGTTAGCATTAGGTTATGTTAGGTTAACATTAGGTTAAGGCTACGGTTAGGGTTTATCTTTTACTTTTACGTTTACTTCGTTTCTACCAAGCCTACTGCACTCTCGTCGTGCATTACTGTTGCATCACAGGTGGCATATGAATAACTTTTCAAATTTCAAGATCCACAGGCATATCTATAGCAGTACCCTGTAAAAGGCGGAGCTCTGCAAATAGCAGAGCTTTGATGACATTACCAGAGTCGCTAAAACCGATATTTTGCATTGAGCAATGAGAACTAAACGGTAGTAAAAATAAATTTATTGCAAAAGGTGATATATTACATTATGGTAAAAGAAGTCTATTCTGAAGTTTAATAATTTTTCCTTATCTGAGTTTCACAACGGTTTGGGGACAAAAAAATTGGTTTCAACAGTTGTGAAAATATACATTTTTTAAATATCGCAAACTTCCATACATTACTGATTACATGTTTGCGTGAAGCGCATATTCAGTTGCAATGAGAAAACATTTTTCCTTTACATTCGTTCCTTTTGTTTCTTTCGCAACTCAACTTTTTTCCACTCCGGTTACGTCATCAAAGATCCGCCCCGACGGAGCTCCATCTTTTACAAGCAACCATTTATAGCCACTGCTAAAGAAAAACCCTAGAATTTACCTTGAAAAATCTCCAGACATACAAAATGTTCAATAAAAATCAAGATCAAACTTTGAAGTAAACACTACCAGTATTTGCACGTAAAAAAAAAACTTTTTTTTAAAAATTTAAAAAGTAATGCATCATTTGCATCAATAGTCAAGTGCAACAAGTTCACTTCAAGTCTATTTTAAAACAAGTTCAGGTTTATTTTTAAATTGTCAGTAGGCTATGATGCTGACAATTCACAATTTACAAGTGAAGTTGAAGTAATACTAATGTAATAGGCCTAGGCTAGCACTAAATCAAATGTATGCAGCAGCATATAATATGAAATAAAAGTTAGGTTGTGTCTATTTTACCGGCGATATTCTGGTGGCAACAGATCAACTGGAGCTATTGTGCGGCCAGTCGAAGATTCGGTCTCGTGGCATGATGCAATACTAAGAAAAAGGTCACTCTGCCAGGAAAACGCGCTGTCCTGCTTGTGGTGCAGCTGTTATGTGTTACGGCTGCTATGCCAATGGTTTTCAGTTCGACTCTCACCTTGCCGACTTTCCTTTTGTTTTTTTTCTTTGCTTTTTTTCAAGCTCCGCTTAGGTGTTACATTTAGGGGTTAGCGTTGTTAGGTTAGGGTTAGGATTAGGTTGAAGTTGGTTCGTGTTAGGTTAGTGTTAGCTTAGCATTAGGTTAGCTTAGTGTTAGGTTAGGGTTAGGATTAGGTTAGCGTTAGCTGAGTGTTAGCTTAGCATTAGGTTGGCTTAGCGTTAGGTTAGGGTTAGGATTAGGGTTACATTAGCTAGGGCTACGGTTCGGGTTAGGTTGTAGGTTATCTTTTACTTACATTTACTGTTTCTACCAAGCCTTTTGCTGCTGCCATCTTGGCGGCAAAATACTAAGACACTGACAAAGGTTAAATCTTTTCTAAAAAATGTTTATTAATAATCCATGTTTTCTTTTAGTTTTACATTCACGTAAATGCGCAAATTGAAATATTTACATGACACATCCAAGGTATTACATTTTTCTTATGCCATAATCGTTGCAATATTCGACTACTAATTTAACATTCAAAATTTTATATAACATTCATCCCTATGTATCATAATGCGCCTGTCAAAGATGTCAAACCTAGGTAAAGTGAGCCCGACATTTCCAGCCGCACTTTTTTCAGTGGATGCGAAGGTCGGGTGTAAAGATGAAAACCAACAGTTTCCAAACTTTTTTGAGCGCGACCCATAACATATTAAAAAAATAATTAGTGTGTAGATGATTTTTGACAATAAGGTCGTTTTTAATGTCAACAATACTCTTTTGTCATGTACCTAAGCTACAGGCAGACAAGCAGTGGTAACGATGAAATTGCACAACCCGGGTTGGATCGCCATCTGTGCTGCCCAGTTTTTACCCTCTCAACCTTGTTTGTGTGATTGCAAGAATACTTACGCATCCTTAAAGCATCTTGAATATCACAATCAAAAACTCACAAACTGAAATGGGTCTTGTTTTTAATTCTTGATTATGGGTTTTGCTTTCTTTGCTTGTTTGCCACCCTTCTCATCATTACTTTTCCTACTTTTTTCTGCCTTCTCTACACACAGTACTGGAAAAATTATTATGGATTTTTTGTTTTTCCATTACAAAACGTGTTTTTCATTCACAAAGTCAATAAAACAAACAAAACAACTTCAAAAATGTTACGACACTAACGAAGCAACTTTTAAAAAATTTTCGTCACATGCTGAAGCAGTTCAGAAGCTAGTTTGTCCTCCCTCGGAGGTGGTTGAAGCTTTCATCCTATCAGGCATGCTTTCCATAAAGGTTTTGCGAAATCTTGGCATCCTTTTGCGGTGAAACCATATCTTGTTCTGCCGTTCTACCAGCTCTCTTTTTGTGGTTACCAGTTTGTTGGTTGGTTCTGAATAAATCTCAATAGTCGCTTTTAACATTGATCGAGAGCTTTCTTTGGACCAATCTTCTGATGTCCAATTTTCATGCTGTACATCCCATTGATATCTCTCGCTTTCTGTGTTAAGCGAGACTTTTTTCTAGGCCTGTATGACTTCAGACTTTGCTCAAAATGACGGTTGTTGGTGGTTCTCCTGTCCACCATAATACCATCGTTTGCCAATTCCATAGAAAGTTCTTTGCATGATGCTCTTCTACTTCCCAATGCCATTGCCGTGATTTTTCGATCAAGCCTAGGTAGTGTTTTCCTCTTCCGTCCACATTTTCCTATCCCTAAACTGTCCATCTCTCTTTCCAATTCCAGTTTCTTTCTTACAGCAGTGTCAGCTGGAGTTGATGCATTTAATTCCTTGGCTGTGCCTTTCTGTTTGAGATCACTACACTTGAGTAAAACGGAGATTTGTCTTCTTTTTCTGGGACTCTCATTCTTTTCTCTTTCCCATCTTGCTAACTTCGTTCAAACACCTGCACTTTTGCTTGAGTCTATTCTTATCCCATTAAATAGTCAGAAAAACTTTTAAAATACATTGAAATTCTGGCTAAATACGAAGCTTCACAAACTATTTCAGACTAAAATGGTCCATCAGGCAGTAGAGACCACTCAGGTTCAGCCGAATTATTTTTTGATTCTAATATTCGCTCAAGTAGTTAACACGTCATAATAAGCAATTTCACACAACCTGAATCTGGCTTATGTGGAATTGCAGCTTCTTTTCTTTGAACCACCCTCACCTTCATTCATGTGCCGAAAAAAATCAGAAAATAACCTGAAAAATCAGAGAATTACACCAATTTCCTGGGAAAATAAAAAATCCATAATAATTTTTCCAGTACTGTAGCCTATACATGCATGTATGACTACATAAATAGCATAATTGGCACATGTCAGGCTATGGTTCAGCGGGAAAGTTTTATTTTTTATCATTACTTGTGAAACAGTTGGGACCGTGTATTTGATTTGTTTTCCGTGGCAACCACAAAGTGCACAGCGCTAACAAAGCCATGAAGCAACTTTGGATTGCCTTTTTGCCTTACTTGTCAGTTTTTTTAGCTGCATTCCCTATGTCTGATTGGAAAATTTCGGAAGGGGTCGATAGGCTGAAATGAGTTGAGAAATGGGTCGCTGCTTGAAAAATGTTGAAAAACCACTGGTTTTGGGCTTACATTAAGGGGTTACGTTTATGGATTAAGTTTCAGGTTTAGATTTTGGGTCTAGGTTTAATTTTGGGTTTAGGTTTTGGGTGTTGGGTGTTGGGTTTAGGTTTTGGGTGTTGGGCTTATTTTTTTTGTGTAGGTTAATCTGAGTTTAGGTTTTGGGTTTGGTGTCAGGTTTGGGGTTTTAGGTCATGTTACAAGGACTTTGTGCTAATCCAAGTGCATCTCATATCGTCCTTGTCATCTGACCAATCCAAATAATCGATTCTCCTAACAGAAAAATAACTCCAGCAGTGCTTTTGCTTCAAGAGGCAAAATAGACAGAGCCTTGTTAAACTTTGGCAATGCCAAAAGGCTATGTCTATTTTGTCTCTTGAGGTAAAAGCACTCCTACAACTATTTTGCCTTCAACCAATCATATTTGGCTGAAGGCAAAATAGCTTCAGTGGTGCTTTTGCCGCATGAGGCAAAATAAAATTTCACTATTTTTCATGAGCGGATCAGGACTGGATCGGACCGATGATTTTCAAAAATTTTGCGGATCTGGGCTGGATCGGATTCAATTTTTTCGGATCAGGGCTGGACTCGGACTGAAAAATTTCACAGTCTGCTCATCTCTGCTGAGTTGGAGAAAATCTCACTACTATCAACATGGTCGAGTGGGTAGTGACTAGACAATCCTCAGTTCGAGTGACTCCTTTGTTGTATTTGGTTTTTCGTTTGATGTACTTACACAAGATTGTTCGTCAAAATTATTGGACCCTTGTGATGTACATTCGAAAAGCAGAGAAGTGTTTATAATTAAATTAAGCTTTTGGACTAGGGTTATGTTTAGCATTTTAGGATTAGCGTTTTGTGTTAGTGTTTAAAATTACGGTTTATAGTTAGCGTTTGGGGTTAGGGTTCTGTGTTAGTGTCTAAGGTTAAGGCTTAGGATTAGCGTTTAGTGCTGATGGTTAGGGTTTGCAGTTAAGGTAAATGGTTAGTGCTACAGACTCGTGGGGGTGTCTGCATTTTAGGTCAATCCCCAAGAGCACTGGTTAATAAAGGAGGATTGGCCAAGGCGCGCCCAAAATTACAATGAAGAAAATCAGACGAGCCCGTTACACTCGACCCGCTCAGTTTAACACAAAAGAGTTGTATTCACTCATGATTTCATTAATATAGCTTTAAACAATGCGCAGATACTTTTACATGCATCACAGATACATTACGACGTCATATATAGGGGTTATAATGCGAGTTCAGGGGTTGCCGCAATCAGTTGGAATGGAGGAGAGAGTGACCCGCATAATCATAGAGCATCAGAGGTAAAACAAGCCAATAGGCTATAAATCTCTTTCGGTAGTCTAGTCCATTGGAATACCCACTTGGACTATTACAGCTTGGAATACCCACTGCTGTTTTAGTTGTACAGCTTGGAATACCCACTGCTGTACTAGGGGTTAAGCTTGGAATGACCACTGCTCAATTGAGTTTCTGCTCTGACTGTCCAAGTATTTATCACTTTTGTCATGCATTTTATTGGTTAAAACCAAAGGGATATCTGAAATTAAGACAATCTTAAAAGGGGGCTTTTCCATTCATGGCAACCTTAAGTCACATGACCTCAGATAAGATGATCTTAAATGCGACTCTGGTGTTCATACTTAACGTTTCGCCGAAGTTTGAAATCGTTGTTCCCAATTTAAGACCATCTTATATTCCCATAGGGACTCTAGTGGTCATGCTCCATACTTCGTCGAAATCCGAAATCGTTTTTCAATGTAAAGTGTTTTTATCAGTTTGAATCGCAAGCATCGATTTCGAATCCTTATTAAATGTTAATGCAAATTATTTTTGTAGTGTTATAGGTCACTCTCATCCTTAGTATGAGTTACAACTACAATGCAAAATACAAATACACAATAATACAATGAATGTGTTTTACAATGTCCATTTAGACGGAATATCTCATTCTTTACATTGTTCCAGTTTCATGTTGAAGTTGCAACGCGAACTCAACATTAGGGAATAGGGCAGGGTTTTTTAAGGCGTTTTAGGGACCCGATTCGGGTCCCTAGAATTTCAAATCGGGTCCCTAGAATCAGATAAAATTATCATTGGGTTCCCAAAAACCGGGAAAATCGGGTCCCTAAAATCAGTGAAATCGGGTCCCTACAGAACCATACCGGGTACCTAACATTTTCCTTAAAAAAAACCTGGTATAGGGTAAAAATAATTTTGGCCGCCTTAATCCTTGTTTATCTGAGAAGCAACTGACATGTATTGCAGTGATCAGCAAATTCGTTTGATACAGTTTTTTAGTCTTTTTAATGTGAAAACCGGATACGGTCGTTTAGACACTGCCAAAAGTTTAGATAATTCACTTTGGAGTTTGAGCAGGAGTCGGAGTCCAAAGCTTTAAAATGTGTCGGAGCGGAGTCGGAGTATATTCAGCCGGAGCGGAGTCGGAGTCAAAAATATCAGACTCCGTACACCTCTGATCATCAGTGGTTATCCACAGCCTGCCGGTTCGGAGCTCTTGTCTGTGACGTAGCAAGATATCCTATTCACGTGTTGATTGAGCCTATTGATAAACATTTCAGCGTGCTGGTAACAACTGCTTACTAGCCTTTGTTCTGATTTATTGGTCCTGTGCTAGTGGAAAGAGGTTACCTTTTGACATTCTGCATATGAGTGATGGAGTCTCGAGACGTGTCTCGAGGCCCGTTTTTTTCAAGTCTCGGTCTCGAAGGTCGCAGGTCTCGTCTCGGTCTCGAAGGATTTCCGTCTCGGTCTCGAGCTCTTAGTCTCGAGACGACTTTGCATCAGTTATTTTTTTATGAAGTCTTTCAAGAAGCAGCTCCTTAGAAAACGGATTTATAAAGTAATTGTTCAAAATTCAACCGTGCAAAGCGGTCAGTAGCTAAGCTTTCTTTGTTGTTATGCTACTTTGGAGAAAACAATTTACCCTCTACCCTGTTTGAAATTTTTACTGAATTCAATAAAAACAGTGTGTTTACCAGTGAAACCGCAGCGCATAATTTCTGCAACACTTTGCAACGAGACGTTAGGAGTACTTTGCTATGGAATATGTTTCAACTGTTTTTGCAAGCAGTTTTGTTATAAAAACCCATATTCAAAAGAAGTGGGAGAGTGCCAACAAGTTTCTTTTTTGAGAAACCAAATAAAGCGAGGTCTTTTCTTCGAATTTCTTTTCAAAGCAGTCTGTTGAAACACGCTGATGAGGATTTTTTCTGCGTAATGCCGACATTGTAAAGTTCAGAAATGCCTCGGAATTCTCTTGAGAAAAACTTTTGCTCATAAGAGTTCTATACAGAGAGCAAGTAGTGCCTCATGGCTGATCAGCTACTCTGACGTGCTGCTAGGCTTTACGACCTTTTTGCGTTGTCTAACCGACCTACTGTGTTGCGAACCTGTAGGTGATGGAGCGAAAACGGAAATTCGGAACAGTTGTGAATAAAGATTAGCGTTGTATTTAACGTAAAAACATGGAAATTATCAAAAACTTTAAAATAAAAAAAACTTGACAATAAAAAATAGCAAATCTAGGAAATATATATATAGCCATAAATTCAGCAGGAAGGCGCTACACCATTTCACTGCTAGTCAAATACAACGCTAATCTCGACTCTCGCTCATTCTGCTACACTGCAGGTGTGTCAAACTCATTTTCACTGAGGGCCATATCAGCATTTTGTTTGCCCTCGAAGGACCTGTTGTAACTGTTAAAACAGCGTAAATGTGGTTTTTGTCTACATGACCGCGAAAACCTGCAAACATAGTGAATACTTTGCTGCACATTCAAACGAACGTATGTAACTAAATAATGTTTATTTTATTTTTTCGCAGACTCGTGGTCCATTTCACAAGCGCAATCGAATAATACAAGAGTACAAAAATGCGCAGCCATAGTGGATAGAGCATTACAGAATATGTGTTAGCACACAACCAACAATGAGAGGAGCAAAACACTTTAGCAACGCCCCAGCTGGAATGCCCTTAACTCATCATCATACAGGGATTCGGCAGTGGAGAGAAATGAAAGCATTTTTACATCAAATTCTGGGGTAAACATCTAGAAGAAGAAATAAAGATCAAAATAAAACGGTTGGGGGTGCACATTGGCGCACAGAAGCATGCAAATTGTTTCGATCAAGTTTTCTTAGGTTTAAGTTTTCTTCCACAATCAAATACGTTAATGCGTGATCAGCATCTCTGTGACATAATGATTGTTATGTTGCAGCGAAAGGAGCCTAAAAACTGAATAACTTTTTTAAGAAAAAAATACGTTATGTCAGGAACATGGCTAAAATAGCAAAGTTATAACATGGCAAAGATCATCCTTTGCCTTTATAAACAGGTTTAAACCACTACTCCTCCAAAAAAGCAAAGTGGGCTGAGGATTAAAATTTAGGCTTTACGGACACATAAAACCACGTGGCGGGCCACATTTGGCCCACGGGCCACCAGTTTGACACATGTGTTCTACAGCATGCTGCAGCCCAACAATCCCAGTCGAATGCATCCCCTAATACTTTCTCTCTGTCAGAGAAAGAAAAAATTTCAATAGGGAGACAATGGTTACCTGCAAAAGAGTGCAAGGCGAGCAATGAATAGATCATCTGAAAAAAAGTTACATTTTCATTTTTCCGGCTGTGCAGGAAATCTTTTACTTCATTCCTGAGGATAAAAACTCTCTTCAGTGTACTACCCCGTGAAAGCCACCTCACAGCCGTGTAAAGTAATAAAGTGCTGTGCTCTGCATTTTCAGTCGAGCAAAGATCCTAGAAGAGTCGGCAGTTCAAATCTCTGGACTTCACAAAATTAACCACTTTCATTACTACCTGCATCACTTTATTGAACACAGTCGAAAGCTCTTTCGAAGCCAAAGCTTCCCGGTGAGGGATGCAGTGTTTGATGTGGATGTGAGGAAATTTTCTTTGAAGGATACCTCGAAATCCAATATTTCTTCCCATCATTGATGGAGCGCCGTCGATGTAACACTCTGCGACCAGGTGCGGATTTACTATTAGGCTAAAATGGCTTAAGCCGAGGGCCCCCCATTTTGGGGGGCCCAAACTTTTGGGAGTAAGGACAATTTCCAGCAATTTCGTAAGCAATTATATTTGTCTTTTTGTGTTGGTTCAACGCACGTTTTTTTTTCAAACTGTTTGCAATGGCCGTGAGAACAATCGCATTGATGTCTCCACCATTCTTATCGATCAGCTTGAGTCGGATGGAGAATTTCGTTACAATGCATACAAGAACACCTGCGATATATTTGGTGTAGTATTAGGCAATTAAAAGTTGCACGATGGAAATGACGAAGAGCTTATAGCAGGAGGGAAGAAGCTCATTGAACTGTATGATGATCATGAACCATAACAGTCGCCAGAAAATCTTCAGTAGGGGGCTTTACGTTCGTGCAGGGGGATTGACATTCTAAAATTTGACAAAAACTCTGCTTATTCATAGTGTTTCATATTTCAATTTGGGGTGTTTGCAGCTTTGTTTGGGGGGACGGACCCCACCAAAGCCTCACCGTAGCGACAGGACTGTCTTGAACCATCGCTTTTTTGAAAAGCTGGTAAACTTTACTGCTAACTTTAGGAATTATAACGCTGTGAAATCATCTTCATCTAAGCAAGATACATGGTCAATGGAGATTGAAGCGTTTCAGTACCTGATAAGTAATGAATTAGCTAAAGTATTCACAAACGTTCTTATCGTCTACCGTATGTATATATCACTGATGATTACCAACTGCTCCGGCGAGGGCAGTTGTTCTAAGCTCAGAGGGCTGAAACCATGCATGCGATATGCCATGGGCCAGAAAAGACTGCGAAGTCTTGTTATTCTGTATGCTGAACATGCTTTAGCTAGAAAGATAAAGTATGACAAAATTATCAGCGATTTTGCAGACAAAAAGTTCCGTTGATCGTCAAAAAGTAACAAACAGCGTTGGTTGACTAGATAACCGCCATGGTTCTTCACCAATCCTCTGTGACACAGTGACACTCTTTGTTTTCATTGATAATGATCAGTTGTTATGCCAATGTATTTTCATTTAATCTGATGTTCACTAACAATTGGTCTCCTTATTGCGCGATGTCTCTTTGTATTGATTGATTTTGTTTATTAACCAAGTCATATGTGTTACGGCGCGCAGCGACGACTCTTCCTTCGCCTTTGTTTGACCACTTCAAGCTGCGCATCCGGCGATCAATATTTTAATACATGCAACTCTCTACGTCCAACGAGTGTGATTCACTCTTTGAACGCCGCCTTAAAGTCTAAAATTAATGGACAGCCTTGATGGATTGCACTGACACTTCTGCAGTAGCAACCTTTTGCAACACCCTGGCGTGGGTCGTTAGAGGACACGTTGAGTTGAGTAACTGTTTATTTCTCCCATGTCGCCGTTTTGCGTCTGCGAACAGGATGTTGAGACAGACCTTCGTCTGCTTTGCAGTCTCTAACAGTCGTAACAAAGAAAGTTGTTTTTCTGTTTTGCCGCGCTTAGTACGATAAAAGTACAGCTCGGGCTAACTACAACTTTAGTAACATTTCGGCTCTCGCGTAACCAAATTCTGCTAACCAATTCAGAGTGTTTCTGTTGACCGAAAAGACCAGAGATCTGAGCTGTGGAACGTACACCGTTTTTTGGTATGTAAGTTTGTCATATGTCTCTTGGATAATTTAATTGAGCAGTTGCAGCTTGCCAATCGGCACTGAAGTAATACCTTGATCGCAATCAAGCGTTTTGAGTTGCATGTTTGAACGTACTGTAAATAGCCACGTTGCGCGCTTGTCTAATCGCTAATTGTCTGTAGCGCGCTTAGCTGTCGGAGTGAAGTTTTCTTGCTCAGTTGGCTGCGCTGGCAGAATGCTTTTAGTTTGTTTCTGTTGTGTTTCAGAAACCGTGCTGACGATCAATCGCCGCTGATGTTTGTTGTTTGTTTGTTGGATCTGATAACAAGAAATTGAGCTACCTTCCGGTTCCGTAAGCCTTTGCTGTAGGTAACAAGAAACTACAGTCCAGTTGATGCGCGGATTCGTAAGGGTCAGATTCTAGGCAAAAGGTTGTCAGGGCGCGTTTCTAAAATTTCTGCAGACTAGCTCCTCCACGGCTCGCGATAAAAAGGCTAGCTGCCGCAACAATATGAAACAAACCAATCAATCAAGGCACAGGGCACTCAATAAATATTCAATAGGAGTAAGGTCAAACAACTTCACCGCTGCCTTTTTCGTTAGTTTCATTGTGACTGTTTTTGTTCCTGATATTGAGGGAATTCAGAATAAAGTAATATGTTTATTAATTGGAACAACTTGTTCAGTGAATGCAACGTGCACGTCTAGTGCTAATTTGTATCATATCAGTCGTCGCAAACATTCCAGAAGGGCCCCCAATTTTAAATTAAAGTGCGGGCAGAGCCGAATTAAATGGTAGGGGGCGAAATGGTTGAGAACCACTGTTGTAGAAGTAAGAAAAACCTTAACTATCACAATGTCTTACTTTTTAGTCAGAATGATCAAACCGGGTCTGTAGTAGAGTAGCGATCTGAAAATAACTGAGCTGTAAGTAGGCCTACTCACTGCCACATTGGAATATAAATTTGTATTCTTGTAATCGCTTCCGAATCACAATTTTTCAAAGGAGTATTTTATTTAAAACAAATAATTATCATCACGGGGTGCCCCCTTGGAGTGAGGGGCCCGGTCAATTAACCCTGCTGCCCACCTTGATCCGGCTCTGAGTGTGGGTGCATTTACAAGCCAGCGTGAGTCACCCCAGGACACGGAAGGGCACAACCTTGCAAAATTTCAAATGAATAGTCACCTTGGAAAACTTCAGGTCTTCCACAAAAAAGTGAAAGGCAGATCACAAAAAGTGATACACAGTAAATCAAAACAGCTTCGCTTTAACATGGCGTAAAATAAATGTGATCTCAAATTAATCTAGTCTCAAATGAACGTGGCCTCAAATGAATGTGGTCTCAAATGAATGTGGTCTTAAATGAATGTGGTTTCAAATGAAAAAGTCTCAAATGACTGTGGTCTCAAATGAACAGGTCTCAAATGAACGTGGTCTCAAATGAAATGGTCTCAAATGAATAGGTCTCAAATGACCGTGGTCTCAAATGAATGGTCTCAAATGAATTGGTCTCAATAGTCATGGAAACGCAAATTTGACATACACTAACAACTGCGCTTCTGACGTAATATCAGTGGACTCGTCGGTGGCCAATGCTACAGAGATGATCACGGAGCCGGAGTGCAGGAGTGGACCCCCGCCGGAGTTTGCATTTAGGTCGGAGGACGAGCCGGAGTCAATATTTTAGGTTCGAGCCGGAGCAGGAGCCGGGGCTGGAGTTTACATTAAGGTCTGTGCAGGAGCCAATCAAAATTTTAAGGAATCTATTAAATTTTGAAATTTTTGTTATGATGCCTGCTGTTGTCAAACAATGGAATTAACTGAGATGTGTTGTCTAACTAACGTCGAGTTATATCACTAAAAGTGTGACACTGGGTGGGAGTACTGAGCATTTCACCACTGATGATGGTTTCAGAAGTCCGTGCCTATGCAAAATACAGTGTGTAAGTGGCAATGCTACGCAGTTCGGGAATTTAGAAATCCATGCCGTAATTATGAGAATATGGAACTAATGATGTGGTCAAAAGTACAAGACAGATGACAAAAACAATGGTTAACAAAGCAGATTATAAGGAAACTAACACAGTGTGCCGAAATGACACCTAAGCCTGCAGGCCTAGAGACACTGACACGGGACAGGATTTGATGAATGGTGTTGGAAGTAAGGTGCATAGTTTAGTAGTAGGCTACCGTAGACAATAATTTATTCACATCGTTCAGGTTTCCAGTCTAGTCACCGCTTGAACAGTCCAACCTCTGCTCACATTATTTTGAAGCCACTTTCTGAACAAACTGGGGTGTTTACGCTGATGATATAGTTCACTTGCAGCTTTAATTAAAGAAAAAAACAAAACCAGTAGGTGACCGGTCCAGCATAATTCAATCGCAAAGCGTAAAAACAGAAAGAGAACAACGATAGCAGAAAAGCCACATACAAAATAACAAGTGAACACATCAAATTACAGACCAGTGGCAATAGCCACAGAAGCAAGAAAGAAGCACATGCACAGAGAACAAAAAAAACAACAAAACAAACAGAGAATACAGCAAAAAAAAACAAACAAAAAAACAATTGACATCAACATAACACAGATGATGGTGGATAAGCAATGGGTGAAGAGTTGACACATGATGTACAGATGAGCAGGTGAAGCTTTAATTAAAGATAATAACCTATGTTTCCTTCAGCACTATTGGCTAATTGTAATGATAAATTTAACAGGGATTGTTTTGTAGCCTATAAGTCATGCATAATCATACTCATCTTATTAATTTTTTTGTAGGATTTGCTAGCATATTTATTTTAACGGCTCAGTTTGGCACAGTCATAGTTCAGAGTTTCGTTGGAGCACATGGTATGATGGTTAAAGTACGATTCAACATTTGTGAACAAGTGATCAGCTCCTGACCTTGGAGATTCAAAATGAGCCCTTTGTGTAAATTGAAAACTAGCATTCAATTGAAATGATTGTCATCTATCTGGTTAATTATTAAAGCTTAAACTACTTAACTTGTGTTTCAACGGTAACCACTTCATAACTTAAATTACAGTAGAACCTATAGTTTTAAAGGGTGTCCTGTAAAAGGCAGAGCTCTGTAAGTAGCGGAGCTTGGTTGCGGAGGTTTGATGACGTAACTGGAGTGGAAAAAAGTTGCGTTGCAAAAGGAATAAATGGAAAAAAGCAAAGGAAAAATTCTTTATTATTACAAATAAATATGCGCTTCCCCAAACATCTAATGCATGGATGTTTGCACTGTTTAAAAATTTTATACATTCACAACTGTTGAAACCTATTTTTTTGTCTCTGAAGCGTTGTGAAACTCAGATAACCAAAAATTATCAAACTTCAGAATATCTTTTACCATAGTGCAATATTACCTTTTGCAGTATTTTACTAGGGCCTACCGTTTAGTTCACATTATTCAATGCAAAATATCAGTTTTAGCAACTCCGGTCACGTCATCAAACCTCCGCAACCAAGCTCTGCTGTTTACAGAGCTCCACCTTTCACAGGGCACCGTTTTAAAGATGTGTATTTCATAAGCAGTGTCTATTTTGCCTCATGAGCCAAAAGGTGTTCTGAAGTTATTTTGTCAGTAGCTGAACCTGAACACAATTGTTTAAAGTGATCACATGACAAGTTGAAATGCATGACAAGTTTGGATTGCATGACCTACATAGCTGACCATAACTTTTAATTTAAGTGTTGGCAAGTTCATTGCGTAAAGATAGGCTAAGCCATAGCTTTAAACTTCAACATGTAGTGTCTCTCTGTATTGTGCTTGTCACGTGAACACTTCAACCATTTGTGTTCAATCAAAGCCAAAATAGCCACAATATATATTTTGCCTCAAGAGGCAAAATAGACACTATCTTTTCGATATGAGTTACTTGGAAGTTTTCGGAGTGTTAACAGGAGTCGGAGTTGAAGTTTCAAAATTTTGCAGAGTCGGAGCAGGAGTCTCAAAGCCAGAAGCGGAGTCGGAGTCTGAAAAAGGTGACTTTGCTCATCCCTGCAATGCTGTGTAAGGTGAAGAACAAAAATCTTCGTAAATCTATTCTCTTAGATCCTTCCCTATACTTTCAATTCTGCAAGTTATCGTATTGTTACTGAGAGCAACTTCAGTAATGGCATCTATGACTGTCTTCTGAAAGACCTCACCTTCAAATATCTCAACGAAACTCTAAAGCACAGGATTTATTACGATATCACCCTCCACGTATGGTC
>Ga0210059_1004873_pt1 | contig 21624 bp, 13 predicted proteins | sample Ectturendosymbi2_FD_188042 | JGI IMG/M metagenome (GOLD analysis project Ga0210059, IMG submission 188042) | Ecteinascidia turbinata endosymbiont from Florida, USA - Sample 2 (SPAdes) (version 2) | ecosystem: Host-associated > Tunicates > Ascidians > Unclassified | place: Key West, Florida...
ACGTGCGATGTCAGTAGCGCGAGAGAACGAGATAAAGCATAACTAGCATCCATGGCATTCTTCATAGAAGGCCAAGTCATCGTGCAACTTACCGATTTTATCGGAGGCTGACTTTTCAAACCTAACTGCTGTCTAGTACAATGGTAAAAGTTTGAAAGCACAGCAATCTCCCGGTTATGTTCGCAACTTGAATCTGAGCTGTTTGTGCAAACTTACGTGGTAGGTGCGAACTTAGCAGTTGTGCTTTTAACTGCCTTAGCAAACAGATGTTGATCATTAGGGCTAATGTTTGGAGACTGATTGATGCTTTGACTGAAGCTAACTATTCTTTTTGCAAGGCATATAGTATTCACTTACATCAGGGGTCGGCAACCTACGGCCCGCGGGCCGGATTCCGCCCGCCAAGCAAAATCATCCGGCCCGCAGCCCTTTCAGAAAATTGTAGTAACTGCATGGCCCGCTTAGCGGCATTATATTTTATGAATTTGCCCTCCTTGCAACTTCTTGCACTGAACACTTACAAGGAACTACTTATTAGAAACCGCACTATGCTATAAATGTACTGTGTGTCGCATTTTGGGATTTCTTTATGAACGGTGAAAATCAGGAGTTAATCTGATTAAACTTCTATAAATTCTCAAGTTTTAACGACATGATAAACAGCAAAGGGGAACCGAATTGTTGATGGTAAATTAGTACGGCCCGTCAGGCCTTGCAGAGTTTGTTTTTGGCCCGCTAGTAAGGAAAGGTTGCCGACCCCTGACTTACATTATGCTATTCACTTCACAAACAATGTTAGGCAAAGCCAAGCGTTTAATTGAGTCATTTTGAGTCAAACCATCCAACTGATCCAAGTTAACGAAACATCGCATGACAGTGCAAAGTGAAGCTGCTGTAGGAAAGTCTGTGCGAAGCGGGAAGTTATGTGCAAACGTTATTTGCCTAATGTCTGAAGACACACACAAAAAAAAGTTAGTGCGTCTGTCCGCGGATTAACAGAGCTGGTTAGGAAGGTATTTCTTTGGATTGATAACATGCATCGAGCAAACTGCCCCTTCCACCTTCACAAACCATTTTGAAAGCAAACGAACTTGCTGAACAGTTATATCAAATAGTGAACTTTAGCAATATGATGTTTCGTGTTACATTTTTTATGACCAGTTGTCACGTTTGATTTGCTGTAAATACCAATAAATATGCTGAAAAAGTTGAATCCAGATTTTTTCATAATTTTGTGCGAACTTAACTTAGATATTATTGAACATATGTGTTTGCCAACTCAGTCTAAAAAGCTTTTCGTATTTTATTGAAGATGTAACAAGTTTGTCCAAAACCTTGCGTTCTAGAATTTTGCTCAAAACATTATTATGGCGTAATAATTTATGACAACCAAAGCGCTTTGAAGAAACCTTAAACGGTTACGGTACGCTATGCAATTCAGCTTGATATTTGTTAGGCTAAGGCAGTGTTTCTTAACCTTTTTCTACCTCAGCACCCCTTTTGATCATGCCTAAGCAGTTCAACACCCCTACCACTGGCTTGGCTAACACCTGGTTACTGCAAGGATAAAGTAAAGACAAACGTATTCCTTTTGCCGCCACATATGTGTCCTTCCCCAGCACCCCCTGAAATTGATTTCAGCACCCCGTGGGGGTGCTATCACCCCATGTTAAGAAACCCTGGGCTAAGGTCAGGTTGTTGTAAGTGCTGTTTGTATTGATAGGTGTTGAAGACAGTTTTCTAGGTTGTGTTTTTTGTAAGAACAGAGTGGCAGTACCGTGCTGACAGATACTAACTTATGCGATCAGTTCAACTAGTAATGTGCCCTTGTAAATCGTGGGCTGCTGGTTTTGATAGTCATGCTTGTCAGCACGTTCATAGATGAGATAGAGCCCAGGCTTTGTTAGAGTCCATGTTCTGTTGAAAGCGGAAGCGATGGAAGCGGAAGCGGCAGCGATAGGTGTGGAAGCGGAAGCGGTTGACAAAATAGCCGCTTCCACATCCCTGGCTCAAAGTAGACTCAAAATGTGTTTTCAAACATAATTTTCTATAATTAATCTATATTTTTTTATTTCTTATTATTAAGACTGAGATCGAGACTCGAGACTTGAAAATTTGTGGAGTATGCCGAAATGTTTCTATAAAGTTTTTAAAAAATGTCATCGCCCCTTGGAAGTTGAAATTTTTCGAATTCCTGGCATTTTGCCAACCTACGTTGGTTGTTTCTTACCTGCAGATACACCAGACCAAAAGCACGTTGAATTACAGAAGTTTTACTCAGCCACGTCATTGCACTTTTCAAAGCCTCAAGGTATTTCATAGGCGGATCCAGAAGGAGCTAAGGGGGCTGAAGCCCCCCCTAAATTTTTCAGATGCGTTTTTTGATCGATGGTTCCCGACACAGAAAGGTCCATTGGGGTGATTTTTTGGATAGCCTTTAAATAAACCATTTCTTGCGCAGGGATAAGGACAAAATATTAAATGCAAAGCTTATTTTGTTGAATTTGGGCAGTCCGAATTTGTTTATTTCACTAAAAATGAAACTTCTAACACGCAAGTTTTTGTACAAAAATATGGTCTCATTGTGACGTAAACTGCACGTAAGTATTCAAACTCTTGTTTCATTTGGGTAAGATTGGGCTTCTTGTGGACAAAAATTGAATAAGCAGCAGACTGTGGACAAAAGTTGAATAAGCAGCAGACTATACTATTTTTTTTCCTGCGAGCTTGTATGAATGAGTGCAGCTCATTTTAATAGTTATTAACCGTAAAACGTAGCCTACATATCAGGTAGGCTGAAAATGAAGTGCGCTAGATTGGCTGTAGGCTATGCTAAAGATGACTATTGATTAGCATCAGACCTGCCAGCAACAATTTTTGGACAAAATTTCAGCTCAGCACGAAATTAGATGCTTTTTTGTATACCCATATTCTGCTGTCTCTATTAAACATTTTTCAACCTACTGTACAGTATTTCTAAAATTGCGTTATCGCGATATAGTGACATTTCGTTCAAAAAATTGAATGGATGAGAAGTTCGTCATTGGGTCGCTGCAAACTGCAAAATTCACGTTTCTCTCTGTGACGTGGAAAAACATTGCCTGATCATTTTCAATGCCCTTGTGATGCAATACACAATTTCAGGACAAAGTGCCAGCATTACTGCTTCGAGTTTTTTGGAATGTTTGTCTCTTTATCTACGCGTACCTGGTGACGTTGCCAGCCCACAAATTTGGGGCGGGCAAATTTTTTCACTTTAAGCGAGCAACAGTATTTCGTTTTGGACATAGCCTCTCAAAGCACAAAATGACAAGAAACCCTAGAAATTTGGGGGCTATTCCCCCAAATTCACGTATCCCAAGCGTTTTTCTCGGAGGGGAGAGCTGCGCTTGTTTTCGAAATAACAACCGTTTTCGGCCTCCAAGTTATTTTCTATGGTGAAATGGCTTTGATAATCAATAGCATTCTGTTTTAAATAGTTTGCCCCTGATTGGCGGGTATTTTTGTAAACAAGTTTCCCCATTGTAGGTAGACAATCTTGATGTGTAATAAAAATCGGAAAGTTTTCCGAAAATAAAAAAATGTTCAAGTCCGAACGTCATCAACTACTATTACATGCACATCTGCAATTTTGGAACACAATAGGCCAATAGGGCATAGGTCTTGATCAGACTGCCAACAAAGTTACTGGCAGCATTTTGCTTTTTTCGCGTATTGTTGCCCACCTGCCCCACGCTGTTTTTTGGTGCGGATCTGTGTTTGTTTTACTGATAATAAAATCTCGACAATCAACAAGTTACTTTTTTAAGGTTAGATAAGTTTGAGAATATTAGATAAGTTTGAGAAATTCCTGAATTTTTGTGAAGGCCGCTTCTGTTCCGGAAACGTCCCAGTAAGCCTGGTTAATGGTGAGAATGCGATTTGGTCAAAATGTCTGTGGGTATTCACCGTGTTAATTTTTGTTACAAAAGTTACCTGAGCAGTTGGGTCTTCACCGCTATGCAGTCAATACACATCTGGATGAATTTGACCTTGAGCCCCCTCCTTAATATTATCACCACATGAATTTGACCTTGAGCCCCCCCCTTAATATACTTAAAAGCACAAAAACTATGCAAATGTTGGGCAGATATTGAAATGTTAGAAATCAAGGTGAAGATCTAAAATTTTAAGTCTATTTGAGCATTTACGTTGTTATTTCAGCGCTTCTCATTCAAGATGCCGTGTTTTTCAGATCAAAATGGGTTAAATGAATGATTTCGAAAGGCATATAAAGGCAAAGTCATCCATACAAATATCAGTACGTGACACAAAATGTACATCTGCTGTTTTGTTTAAATATAGGCCTATATATAAATATAAAATAAAAAATATATAAATATATAAATATATAAATATAAAAAATAAAAATACACCACAGTACCCCAAACAGGTCCACTGTTTACACAGATACTGAGTAATAGAAAAATTGATGCCAGTGAAAACGCTGTTGAACAAATTGGTTAGTTTTTCCACTTTTCGGTTGGATTCAAATGCAAATCATTTTTGGTAATAGGTTACCTGGCGCCTGTGTTTCATGACTGTAAAAGTGGCTCTTGTGCTAAAAAATTCCCTCACACCTGACATTCTGGATGTCAAAGTGTTGTGTTTCTGTGGCGGCTTTCACAACAAAGCAAACGAACGAACTGATTTTGTCATGAAATGAATGTTTGATTAGACCTTGCTTTGGTGCAAACACAGTTTCTTCGCTTTGTTCTTTGAAATGCGTGGTTTCTCTTCCAAGTTTCTATGCTTCTTGTATAAGGGCCATACTAAAACAAAATTGTTTTTTTGCGATCTGCTAAGCATTTGTTGATGAACTGGAAAAAACAAATACCCGACGCATTTGAGGTCATGCGCAAGGGTTTTTCGGATAAAAGAAAACGTTTTGTACTTGTACGAGATAAGGATTTGTTATATCGTTCGGAAATAGCCTGTCATAAAGCAATCAGTGTTCATCATGACAATCATGAACCATGCAAAGCAATGAAACTTGTTTAAGCAACGTTGGTCACGTTAAACAATATTAGGGAGGTTATTAAAAAATCATTCAGATCAGGACCGCAACCAGCTGAAATTTTGGGAGGGTCTTGGTAAAATGACTGCAAGTTGTTGTTTTGAACTATCAACTAAAACGTAGATTTAATGTCTTGAAATTGTTTTTGCACTCATAGCTAACAGTGCATTACGTACACACAACATACTGTTGTATGAACATTACTTCTGAGTCCATTTTGTTCATATTTTGTCAAATAAATCTGGAACTTTATCACTGCTTATATGCAGGGATGCAGTGCTAACAAAAAGGCGTGCGAACGCATACAAAACACATGCCATTTTAAAACAGCTTCCAACTCATGTTAAAGCAAAATGAGAAAAAGGTGTGGGAACGCCGTTCCCACGAGTTCCCGCCCCACTACACCCCTGCTTATACCTGAATAAAAAATTGAAAACAATCCTAAGAAATTCATCATTGATACCCAGTCAATACTAGCAAGTCAGGTAACAGTCAGGTACATGATTTATGATAGAAAAAGTGGCAACTCTAAAATTGCAGCGCGCACGGTCAGGCAAAGCTTTTTCGATGCACGTTCAGAATAGGCAAACATCTGATGGTGCATTTATTTCAACTTTAAACATGATAGTAATGCAGCTTGCCACCACAAATAATAGCCGATACTGCATAATTTTAAGCCTCCCTTCCTTGAAATACGATTGGAAACAAGTACTGTTTTTCAGACTGCCAATATCTAGCCAAAAGAGCGTTCTCAGTTGTTTTACTTTCAAAAAATAAACGTAGGCCTAATATCCCAATGCGAAAATTTTGTTTATTCTCCAGATCATAGGTTCCCAACCTTTTTGACCCAAGATCTACTTTCCAAGTAGCCAAGCTACCGATATCTATTGTCCAGTCTTAATCGTACCGACCCAGACTGAGGTAAGCAGCCTCACAACATCTTTTCTTGCAGCCACACAACCACTAGACAAGAAATCACAATTCTCCCTCTCTTTCTCACACACGCACAGACCAATGTGCATGATAAGCAGGGACGCCGGAACGTCGGTAGGGCAGGGGGGCAGAAAAAAAGTTGAGGGCAATATAAACTTATGAAAAGCAAAAAAATCGTTACCAAGTATCAGGCCCGTAGGCTAACTAGGAGGTGCGCAGAGGGCTTAGTCTCCCCTGAAAAACTTTTTGCCCCTCCCTGGAAAAATGCGTTGGACATAGTTTAAAAAATGACCCCTCTCGGTAAACTCTTCGCCTCCCCTGGTGTCCCAATCTGGTTAGGGCCTGCCAATTATGCTTGCTACAGTTCAACAATAACGTTGACTTCAAAAATAATAAAACAAACTATAGACAACTTGTTTCAATTCGATCTTGATAAATCATAAAATTACCTATGAAAAGACACCTTTGCCCCAGTTGTCCCTCGTTTGAAAGGTCAGGGATTCAATGCCACTGCTCTCCGACGTCCCTGCTTGCCGCTATCAGCAATCACTGTCTCGCTACATTACCTGCCAAGATATCTGCGTTCAAGAGTCACATGCGACAAAGCGCCTAATATCGTAACTTGAAGTGAATATTTGAAGATTTGTTGCCATGTTATTATTACACGATAAAGACCAACAGCAAAACAACCCTCTCGCAAGTTTAACAACTTGCCCCTGCAGGCAGTAGCGTAGCCAGCCCAAGCATTTGGGGGGCCAAAAAATTTGGTGGGGGTCAAGATGTTTGATTTTAGGCGAATAACACTATTTTGTTTGTGATACCGCCTCTCAAAGCACAAATGACGATATATTCTAAAATTCTGTGGGGTGACATGGCTCCCTAGGCCCCTCTGGCTACGCCTATGGCTGCAGGCAAAGGAGCGGACATAAGTGAACTGCAAGCTCAGCACTGCACGACACCAGAACATTGAACCTGGCTCTTGCGCAGTGTGAGTGTCGTACCGGACAATAAACTGTTATTGCAAGAAATAAATCAATTAATCGAAATTGAGCTGCTGACGCCAAATTTCTAGAAAGTTTTAGTTCTTAGTCCCAATTTCCAGAGAGGGGCAAATGCAAGTTTTTACCCCGGGGCAGATCCAGCCAATAAGGTTAAGCGGGCGATTTCAGTAATATTTTTTAGTCAAGTGTCATTACGGGTTCACTACTTTAAGATGAAGTATACTTCACAACACTTCTGTGACAAAACAATGTATTTAGGGGGGAGCGATCGCCATGGTTTTAGGGGGAGTGATCGCCTCAATCGCCCCTCCAGGATTCGCCCCTGTTTTGACGCCCTTGCGGATGCCCATGGCTTTGACGTACCACGAGTTCAAAACTGTTTGCTTGAGTTCAGTGTAAAAGCAGACCCATAGCCATAATAGTCATTCTTTACGCATTTACATGTTTAGCAACAATGTTGACCTCAAAACTATTAACAGAAATTATAGAAAGCCATCCTGAATTTTAGGTGTGCGCGAATAGCTGCAATAAATTTGTTTCAAATTGATCTTGATAAATCATGAAATTACTTATGATACTGGTATGTAAGGGCACCTGTGCCCCCGTTTCCCCCCTTTTTAAAGGTCAGGGGGGAAGTGCCCCGTAATGCACCCCGTTCCGGCGTCCCTGATGATAAGCAATAGCTATATCCATGGGCGTCGGAAGGAAGGGGGCCAGGGAGATTCTGAAAATTTAAGCAAAAAAAGCTTGTTTTTTTAGCTTTCGAATGGGCCATATCTAACCATAACTAACAACCAAACAGAAAAGAAAACAACGAATATTGTGTAGTTGCTGAATAAACAGGGGTCTGGTGGCCATGCTTCCTAATACCGAATTCTATTACCTGACAGTAGAACCTTTTTCTATATTAATATTTCTAACGGTTGTACGCTAAGCTGCACGGTCGTATCTAAACCACTTTAACAAAACGCATCTTTGCGACTGTTTCCAAAAGAGATTTCAATCAGCTATGGTAGCTAATGTTTGTTGCGGCACATTAAAGAGTGGATGTGGTATTTTGAGTTTCAAAATGCAACTGAATTGTTGAAATAAGCGTGTGGCTTGATTGCCTTATTTACCTTCATATCTCCTAAACCTGAGCACATAGAGTCAAAGCTGCTTTTTTGGTCCTCGAGCAGCATGTCTCTGAATTCCATTCTGAGGGCCGCGTAACTGCTTTTGTCACCTCTGGGTTCAAATAAAACCTAAGTGGTTTGTCGTACCTTTGCAAAGTGTTTTGCAGAAGTGTTTCCAAGTATTAAGAACAGTAGCCTGCGCATAAACACTGGAGGCACTAACAAGACAACAAAATTTTCACAAAGAATAAAAGAAGTCTGATGATAGAAAAGGATTACTTTTACAGCTGGTACGGGCCATGCGCACCTTCAAAGCTACAGCATTCAACATATAGGCTGCAGTTTCAAGACATGCAGAGCGGTGATTGGTCAATTCACTATCAAATATCTAAAAAATAATTTTTGGTGCGCAGGCTCTATAACCAACGTTCTACACAAGGCTGCTTATGAGAATAAACTGAAACATGCAGAAGCAAGGAGCTTAGATTGCTGCTATTTGTATAGTAAGCTATTTGTAATGTAAGCATGTAAGCCATAAGCACATCTTGCTTACAATACAAGTAATCAATAATTTACTCAGGGGCTTTTCACATGAAACATAGATCAACAACGTCTTGTTTTGAACATGGAAAATAATGCATAACAATTTCGGGGGTCAATTGTCCTGTTTGCCCACCCTAGTTGCGGGCCTGAATCAGCTTACTCGTGCATAAAACCCTAAGAAAAATAGTTTTGATCGTTTTATTGCTGACCATTCACTTGGGTTCCTTATTCGACTCCATCCAGAAAACAGCGCTGATGAAAGCGATTTTTAAACATGCATCAATCCTTTCACAAAGCAAAATGCACTGTTTGGTTTTGTCTGCATTCTAAGCTTCATTTAAATGCGCGCACTCTGTAAAATAAAAATATCCTATATCGTAACTGTTTGATGACTTTAGTTATTTCCAGATCATGTTTTCAAAAAAAGAGCATCCGTAAAAACTGACGCTTTGTTCAAAAAATTACTCATTTGTAGGCTAAGTGTGGAAACATGTTCCCACCGGCTGGCAGTTGTCGTGGGTGTCAATTATCCTAGGTGTGGCAGTGGTCCGGGTGGTAGTTGTCCTGGGTGTCAATTATCCGAGGTGGCAGTTGTCCGGGTGGCAGTTGTCCTGGGTGGCAATTGTCCTAGGTGGCAGTTGTCCCATGTGGCAGTTGTCCAAGTAGCAGTTGTCCAGATACCAATTGCTCCATATCAAAATATTACACATGAAGACTCACAGAAGTCTTCCACAAAAATCTGGGAACAGTTTGAAACAGGAATATTAATTGGAATGGCTGATCGCGGTTGGTAGAGGTCATTTTGCGTTTTTGCCTTTTATTTTGTGGAACTTGCGATGCTGCTTTGAACGAATTAGTATTCCTGTTTTCATAAACTGTGACCAGATTTTTATGGAAGACTCCTTTATGTGTAATAAATGAATTCCAATTGTTACTTTGCACCATTTAGCAGAAAGAACAGGTAGTTTTTGTGCAGTTATTTGAAGTTAAAATGAGATCGAAACTTGACATGGCCTGGTATTTCTGACATACATTGGGTCCAATGATATTGAGGGAACATTGCCTTTGAGAAGAGTTTATTCTGGGTAAGTAGAGCTTCTTTGAAGTTGCAAGTCTGGTTGGATAGTTATAAACTGTCTGAATAGATTAAAGCTCGATTCAAGGCTACAGAGTGAATTGCTTAACGATGCTTGAGCAAGAAAGTTCATTTTAACCGCCATGGCATGAAGCAACTCTCAGTCTTCGGCCTGCACCCAATTACCGTCACCCAACCCAAATTTTAATTAAATGATGTGGTCGTTACTTTCATGAGCTCCCTAATGGACCTAATAATGATCAGTTGGTGGATTTATGTACCACAAAGAAAAAGTTTTAGCTTTCAGCCAAAAAGCATAAACAGTTTGAAACAAGATAATAAATAGAGTGAACTTAAGATTTCAAGAAAGCTTAGGAAGGTTTTGTGAAACAGGTATAAATTTCTGATGCTGCGAACAAACTTCTTGTTAAGTTTGGCTAGCATTTTTAAAACGGAACCGTTGTATGAAAATAAAAATTTTAAAATTCTGTATTCAACTTTATCCTCATCTAATCCAGATTTCTTTCCAGCATGAACTTGTCAGTGAATTCAAAACACAGCTCCCTCACCTGCTAAGACCACTAGGAGGTCTGTTGTATTCTTGATGAACATCTTGCTGCAGAATGTCGTCATCTTCTCCATCAGTAAACATTCTTTTCACAACTTAATTTAGATTCGAATGGTCAAACTTTGTTAAATCTAAAACAATTAAATTAGTTTTCTGAACAAGCTTCACACGCGAAGGAAAAAATAAGTACAAACTAATGTAAAATATCAAGTTTTGTGCTCATGCTTAGCTTTTGCTGCTTTGCTGTTTAGAGATCCTGTTTGCTGAAGGTTGTAATATTCATTCCACACAAATGAATTTTTGCATAGACAATTAATTTCAGGTTAGATATTACCTTGCTGTAAACTTTTCACGCGACGGTAGGTTTATTGCCTTGTGGTTTTATTTTAGCTGTGCATTTGACTTTTTTAGAATCGCAAAGCAGACACATGTTTGCGAATTTCCGTATAACTTATCAAACGTTTTATCCAAGAAACGTAAAACACATGAATGAGAACAATTTATACATTGCTGTAAAAGTTAAACAATGTTTAAACTATTAAATCATGTTGTTCTTCAAGTACCATCCTCTTCCTTCAGAGTAAATCAATTCTAATTGACTTTGCAGTGATTGCTCTCAGTATGAAAACGCAATTTTAATTCGTCCTTGTCCAACTTATACAAAATTAGATTGTTCCTAGTTATTTCTGCATTTCCTTAAAATTCAGCTTGGGCTGTCCAACAAAAACTGCTCGATCTTCCTTATACTTGTTGATCTGCTAATGGCGTTAAGATCACCACCAAAAGTCACTGGTCTATTTGTTCTTGTTGTCACGGCAAATGGTAACATGATGCGGTGTCAGGTAGCGTGATGGAAAATGCTTCAAAGTGGCAGTTACTTGAACAATGGGTATAGTATTACCCTTTTCAAAAGCATCTTCAGCCATCTTGAAACTATGTTTCCAATTAGCCTAAAACGCTTCAAAACATATTGTTGGATTTACCAACAAAGAATACAAGCGTGTTTACTTCAATCGTTCTAAAATATCGTCACGTGAAACTTCAAAGTACGACCAGATTTGAGTTGCAAAATAGTTAAATTTCTTCTGACTTGTGTTTAACATTCACTGCAAGATTTGATCTGCATTCACCTCAATCAATATCACATGCACTGGTGTCAGTGTTCTCTCTCCCATGTCTGGAACTTCAGAAAACGAATGCAGTTCAGTTGAATATTTTTGTGTCATGTATTCATCCGCAAGTTTCATACCGAGCTAGTTAGGTGTTATTTTCAAGCACGTGCTAGCATACAGCATGTTGAATAAAACTTTGAAATGAAGACCAGAACGAAATAGTTCTGGCTTACAGTGCACATACCACAACAGCAAGTCAAGTGTAAAGTATTCAAATTCATTCAATTTTTGAAAACTGATCAGGACGAAAAAGTTTTGAGTTTTTAATTTGCAAAAATCAAAAAATTTTGCGAGTGCTGGCAAAACGAGAGCTGCAACAGTAACCGCAACAAAAGAAGGAAAATGTGCCACAGCCCAATTCGAACCATTGAAAACAAGGACTAACTTCCGATAAAAAGTTAACCCTTTCTGAACGAGCTCAACCGTCCCGTACTCGACTAGAAATTTTCTGTTTGGTGCAGTGTCTATTTGTTTCCAAAAAATTCCTGACTTTCTGGTGCGGGAAACATAACAACGATAATTTATTTACATACCAACATTAATGTTTCAACCATGGGCGCAATTTGGTGGGACGTCCCCCGTGCCCCCCACTTTTTTAGACGGGGGGGACATAATATGCCATTTTCTCCCCACATTTTTCTCTTAGGATTTTATTTGGAGATGTTTGAAAACTAATTGTGACGTTTGTCACGTTTTGTGTAAAGAGTTTTTCATGTTAGATGTTACACATAGCCATGTTGATGCTGAAATAGAGTTTGACGTGGCATCACTGATTCTGATATTTTTATAAAATTTTACTTCTAAAAGTGATTTTTAGTGTTTTGCAAGTTTCTAGAGACTGCAAAAGTTAACTGCCTCCGACCGACATTTATCCAGTGCGGTTTACTGTAAGAAAGGCACTGTCTTGAAACAGTGAAGTTTAACCGCTGCACACGTGAGAGACTACAGTACAGCCGTGATTTGTTTCGTGCAAAAACGTTGGCTAACTGGCTTTACTGTAACGTTGGTTGTCACATATTCAGAAACAGACAGCGCAATATTTAAAGATGCAAGTGCATAATGTTAGAAAATTAAATTTTCAAGCAAACCTCTGCGAAGTTTTTGCCGAAGACAAACAGCAGCACTATTGTGGAGGCTTTGGTTTAGAATGGGCAGTTTTGCAGGACTGTCTTCAACCATTAGTAAACAGGATTTTCATCAAAACTTTAGAGAAGTATTGACCTAGCTACATATTGTCCTGTAGCTCAAAACTTAATGACTTGGCTAGGAATTAAAGGTAACTTATACATTTAGCCTTATCTCTTGTGTTTCACAACAAGGGTGACCAACAAATTCAAATGGTAGTTACACCCACAATGCAGCAATGTTTTCATTCAAGTGCGAAACATTTAATTTACAGGTATCCTAGGCATGGGTGGCGGAACTATTTTCAAAGTAGGGGGGCACAAGTGCACGTCAAAAAAACTAGAAAATTTTTGGGATTTGAACTGACAACTGTGTCGCCACAAGCACTGAAATATGACGTCATTTACGTTTGTCAGCATGTTTAAGCAATTTTATGCAGAATTTGATAAGCCCTCAACGACCTCTATTTACACAACACCCTATTTATCATACACTAAACTGACTTGAGCACATAAATGTTACTAGTTGTTCTTAGTCTTGCACAAAAACAATTTACTTCAACACTGGACCCAATACGAATTGTGTTACTTAAACTTATTTAAGCAAAATGCGAAATTTTAAAGTGGGGAGCCTAGACCCATGTGGCCCCCAGGTCCGCCACCTATGAGCCTACGTAACACCTAGTTTTGCTGGACATTCTTTTCGTGTTATTGCAGGTGAAACGTGGTAGCCTACTATTTGCCAATTCACCGTTGTTCATTTTGATTTCTGTTTAATTTCAAATATATTTTCGTGTCGTTATGCATGTATAACTCTAGAATAAAACTTTTGACATTAATTTCACCTATTAAAACTTGATGTTAAGCCTGAAAAATTTGTTTGTGAAAAGACTGAGCTGCGTGGCATAACTGACAGAAGTCACAAGGTAACAGTCACCAGCAGACCCGTAACCAGCTTGGCGCACCAGGGGGGCGAAGAATTTTCTGAGGGAGGCCCACATTTTACGTCGATGGCATGTACGAAAACAATGTTTATGAATACAATATATTCAATACATTTTTTCAGGGGGGCGACGCCCTCCCTTTAGTTACGGGCCTGGTCACCAGATGAATTTAGGTATGCAGAAATCACATTGTAGGCTAGATTGGTGTATGGGTATGTATTCAGAAATACTTCTGGTTCGTTTTCTTTTGGATATCTTGAAATCTTCTCTAGTTGACTTGCATAACTCTGCTGGGAGTTTGATTGATGTTGGGAAAGAGTTTTGGACAAACGATGTTTGGACAATCGAAAGGGTACCCAATATCATGCAGGGGCTGACAAGGGGAGATTGAAAGGATACATCCTCCACCCATCAGCAGTAAAAATAAATTGTAAATCATTTTGTGAAGTGGACTACGCTAATTTTAGCCAAACATTTTTGCTACTGTAAGAGGATATCAATGGAGATTTGGCTAGGGGTGGGGCTGCATGCATGATGCCCAGTAGCTAGATTTGTAGCATTTTTAAAGAGTAGAAATGTCCAAGAAAAATCTTTAGCTATCATACCTTGCAATATATACATCATACCTTGCAATTTATCGTTTTTTAAGGTTTAAGCAACTTAAACAAGACATCGAATCGCGTTGTAAACTACACGTCTTATAAAATGCATGAAAACCGATGTGTTCTACTTAAGAGTGATATGCACATGCGACAATGCGATTCACCGTTTTGTGCACTCCAACTGACAGCTCTGATAAAACTCAAGTGATGTATTCTACTATATTGCTGTGCTTGTTTGTATCATAGTCTGATAGTAGTGCAACCAAACTGAACTACAGTACCATGTCCAACAACAAAATATATTTTATTAATTTCTAAATCATTTGCAGGGATAAAGCAAAACGTGATTACTGTTGCTTTGAGAACATCTCTGAAAAACAAGGTTGGGAATGTGTATTTGTAAACCTTCACTTCCGCATCGGCTCGACAACTATATTGGTTTTACATCAAGAAGTCCCCCCCACATTTTACAACAAAATTGCGCCCATGGTTTCAACCTCAAGTCAGGTTGACCTCAACTCAGGCTGAGTTAGAAACTTACGCTCACATATTCTCTTCTCATTAATTTATATGTCTAATAACGCATCCTCTTATTAAAAAATAATTCTATCATTTTGGTTGACCACATTTTTCGGATACCACATGGCTAGCAACATGAAAAAAAACAGTAGAGTGGTCAGCAAGTTGATTTTTTTCATTGCAAAATAAAGAAGAAGGCTGAAGTCCTCAGTACCACTGCCATAAGTAGCCAACCACAAATATTTTTCAAACTATAGAGGTATTTTCAGCGTAATAGTAAAACCTTGAACGGGTACATTTTAGTCAAAACGTAAAACTAAGCAAGAATCGAGTCATTGAGTACAATCTAGTCGGGATTGGATTATGTTTTTGGATGGATCTACATAACTTGAGTAATTTTTTTTCTGCAATGACCCGAGCAATCAATGCCACTTTTTTGATATAACTCGGTGGCTCCGGCTAACTGCCTTTGTTAACAACTGCACTCAAAACTGCGAAGTGTAAGGGCGACGGTAGTTCATTGCTAGAGTGTCCGCCTCTCAAGTGGAAGGTTGGGTCTTCGACCCCGTGAATCGTGGTCAGGGTTGCGCCTTCCCGAAAAATATATACCCCCTCCCCCGAAAATATCAGCAGGTTGCGACAAAAATATCAGCAGGTCGCAACCTGCTGATATTTTCGCGGGAGGGAAATGATGGTAGCTTGTTGTTGTACCTCTCATCTAAACATGTTTTTGAAAATATCTGGGGACAATTGCCCGGTTGTCCCTGGTTCCTCTAAAAACCGCCCCGACAAGAGGCACCATCCAGGTTTCGGCCTGTCGCCGTTTGTCGACAAATAAATCTGTCGCATTCCATGCGGTCCAACAAAAAAAACTGCAAACGCGTTTGCAAAGAAACCTTCTACAACATATTTGAGAGTTAAATTCCACTCATTTCACCTTCAAACTACTATGTTGATTAAATTTTGTGATCAAAACCTTGAACGCAGTTATCAACACGAGAAAACATTGTAGTCTTTTTGAATTGGTGCACTCTAATACCCAACGCACCATCATTTTTTCACACGCAAAATATACTTATTTCTTAGGCTAGAAAGACATGTAAGTACTCCCAAGCCACGTGACCGAATCCAATACAAGCTAACAAGCACGACAGGCAGAAATTGCGTAAAAAAGTGTGATTCTATGAATCACTTGCGCATGCCGGTAGTGGCTTCATTTCGATGACTCACGAACTAAATCATAAGGATCTAATTTAAAGACACATGGCAATATTCCTTGGATTCAGACGCGAAGTGTTAAAGCAAACGAATCCACGATTTCAACGCCTATGTTGAGAACTATGCGGGTATGGAAAGGGCTTGATTAGTTACAGGCCAAAACACAAAAGTACATCCAACAGTGTTTTGTTTGTGGTTTGATAAGCGGCTTAAATATCAGACATTATGGATCATTTTTACAGAGTAGGTTTACGGATATATCACACTGACGTCGGGTTGACTTCATCACAACAGCTGATGTTAATAAAACTCAGTGTATCTTTTTCTTCTAAGTGCCTGGTAAGGGTTCAATGAAGCCGTCAATTTTGTAAGCTCGCTTCACTCCATCCCAAACACGTACATGACAACCATCCGCTTTTGCAGATCAATTGCAGTCAATTTCGTGTTATAGGAACTCTGCCTATATCAGGGTTCGTTTCTGAAGACACGTTATAGGATTAGAAGCATCCTGTCGCGTTGCTTTTGCAACAGCAAAAAAATGAAACGGCATACTGTTGGGGAGTGACTTATGAAACATCAAAACATACACTGTGGATACAATCGAAGAGAGAACAAAAGAAGAAACTTTAAGAAAATTTATTTATCAAACCATACAGTACGTTGTTGTACAAGTGTTGTGATATTTTAGATCAGGACTCGGCAACGTTTTGGTGAATGCGCGCCTATTTAATGTTCCATATCGTTCAATAGACCAACTGCACCAGTATTTTTGTACAAATCAAGGTCAATAATACTTCTTGTGAATCATAACAAAACTGATATGTAAAACTAGGAGCTTCTGCGTGCCATTAAAATTGCTTGGCGTGCCAAATGCGGCACGCGTGCCGCAGGTTGCCGACCCCTGTTTTAGATCATGTAGCAGATGAAACTCGAAGTAATAAGGCAAGAGTCACCCCTCAGTTAGATGAGTCAACTAATATGTCGAACTGCACGTATTTGTTATTTGACCGTCGATACATACATGCAGTTAAGTTCAAAAGATTGAGTTCTTGACGTGCGAAAGTTTAGAGACGACTGGCGAAGTGACTGATGACCAGGAAAAAATGAACAACTTCTATCAACAAAATAAACTCGTGAGATCACGTTGGCTTGCTATGCACAGATGGCGCCTCTTCTATGCTCAGTGAAGTCAGGTTTTACAACTCTGGTGGATAAACGGGCATTGCACATCATTTCTACCTCTTCATCAACATGCACTGGCGAGTAAAGTCCTTCCAGAATATTTGGAAATAGCTTTGAAACACGTAACTGAACGTATAAATTTTATCAGGGTGCGGGCTCGTCTTTTCAAAGTGTTTTATACTGTAAAGATGAATTAACTGATCTTCAGTGTTAAACAATGCTTTCGTCCAAATACATATCTTGCAACTGTGACTCCTCCAAATTCTGGTATGGATTGGGCGAAGAGTTTCCAACGCTGTCGAAGAGCGCCTTTGAAGTTATTATACCTTTTCAAAATACTTCTCTGTGTGACGCAGGGTTCTCCTCAATGATGACCATAAAATACAACATCGATCTCGACTGATTCCCAAGGATGACATGAATCTCTTTCAAGCACTGTTCCCAGAATATCAGATATTGTGCGTAGAAAACAAGCACAAAAGTCCCACTGAGTGACTGACTGGTTGAAATTGCTTGTCATTTTTCAATACAAGAAACATACATGGCTATGTAGGCTACTCCTTCTTCCCAATGTTTTGCTCCTTGATTCAGTGATATGCCGATTCGTATGAAACTATTTTTAGAATTAAACAACCTCAGCGAACCACTTCTAAGTATTCATGCTTGCTTATAAGAGCATTTCATTAAAGGTTTATTCCAGAGACTGATAAGGTTTGTACAAGCATTGATAGGCGTAGCTGGGGGGGCCTAGGGAGCCATGCTCCCCCCAAAACATTTAGAAAATATAGTCATTTTGAGCCTTGAGAGGCGGTATCCCAAACAAAATAGCGTTATTTGCCTAAAATCAAACATTTTGCCCCCCTTAAACATTTTGGGCTGTCTACGCTAGTGCAAGCATTACCCTAAGATTTATTCCAATAAGCAGAAAAATTCATATATCTGAGTGTAAGTTTACAACGTTTTTCCAGAACCTGCCCCGGACCCTTTCTACAAAAGTCATGCCTTGACACACTAAACATTGTTTGGCGTAAAATCAGTTTTTTTTTTATATTTTGTTAAAGGGCAAATGAGATAAAAAAAGGTTAAGAACCACTGCTCTAGCAATAATTTAGAATGTATTGTATAACGCCTTCACTCCCACACGCAACGCGCTAGACTTAAGCGTGCATGGCAGTAACAAGGAACACACAAATACACGAAAGAACACGAAGATAGGTACGTGGCGGTAGTAGAAAAACATACGCTTCATGGCGCTAGCACAATTACTTTGATGAAACTCAACAAGCATGAAGGGTACACGCATGAATGGCGCCATCACGGTTATCACCATATAAGTGCTCTAATGACTTCCAACTCCCAAGTAGACCGATTTATAAAATGCATGAGGGAGTTGGAGGCTGCGAAGGACCAGGGCCATTTAGGCTGCAGACCTCCCTAGAGAAAATCTACTTATAGTGTAAAGCAGTGATTCCCAATCTTTTTTTGGCTAGCGCCCCCTTTTCTGACAAACAAATTTCTATCGCCCCCCTACCATGCCTAGCACATATATCAACACAATTTTTTCTTATTGTGTATTTGGTATGTTTGAAAATGATTAAAACAAGAATGAGCGCAAAGATGCATTTCACTATAAAACCTAATTTAGTAAATTAACTCATTTAGCAGATGGAAACTGTTAGAGTTCGTGACGGTCTCGATTTCGTTTGAACAACATTAAAGTTGGACACAAAGGTGGAGATTGCTGAGTTGGCTTTAATGAGGTTAACATCATTACCCTGCAATTGCAAATTTGCTTCACTGAACTTCGTGAAGATATCTGTGTACTTTGACAGTCAAGATACTGTTTATGTGACACCCTTTGACAGCCACAAATTATGTCCAGCACATTCTTCTAGGAGGGGCAAAAAATTTTAGGGGGCTTCGCCCCTTCGCCCCCTCTGGTTACGGGCCTGCAAGTCGATTTTGATACACTACGAAATTACCTATGACACTGTTATGAAAAGCAGTGGTGTTGGAGGTGGGGGTGAAAGCGCACCCCCAAAAGTTTTGAATTGCTGAAAATCTGGGCAAAATCCCTGAAAATCCGGGTAAAAATTGCACCCAACATTGTTTGATTTCATAAAACGGCGCCCAAGGTTCGCAGAAAAACATATGAAGACCTATTTTGAAGGTCACACCAAAAAAAGATCTTGATGATCTTTATGGGAGAAAAATTGCAGGTAAAAGTTGCACAAATAACTTTTTGGGCAAGTTTGGGAACATGCGGGCAAAAATCCTTCAGGCAAAAAATCGCACCCGCAAAATGTGCCTGCTCCTACACCTTTGATGAAAAGGCCCCTCCTCCCACGTTGCCCCCCTTTTTGAAAGGACAGAGGAGGAAATGTCCCTGCCATTCCTCCATTCTCCGGCGTCCCTGTGCATATTATTCTACACGCACTCTTTTTACTCGTTGTTGTAAGCTGCAAAGTGTCACTGTAACGAACATAAATTGTCAGCGGTATCCTAAGACAGAGCAGTTCATAACTGCAAAAATATGCGCAACGCGTTAAAACAGGGAGTAGAACACACCCAGTGCTACGTCAGCGCAGTCCACAACTTCAAAAATACAAAGCTAAGCGAATGTCTTATCGAATAGCAGTCGATCAGAAGGTATGCCGCTGGGATGGCGGACACCCAGGGTTGACAGTTTGAAATTTGCAAACTACATATGAATTGAGAATGCGCATAAAGTACGCAAGAAAATTTTCTTTTTTGTTATGTGGCTGTTGTGTGTACAGTTACTAAGGAGATAGAATAGATACGGGCTTGTGTGCCAGAGCCATTATGATCAGTCCGCCTGAACTGCCAATTAATGATGAATCTCTAAACGAAGCACATATTGCACGAACAGGTGTGCGACTATATTAGCACAAAAAACGAAACGGGAAACTAGTGATGCATCACAAAATCAACTAAATCAAGCATGTTGAAATTGGACAGTTTTGACATTTGGCTCAGAAAATCAATTAAACGTCCATAATTATCTTCAGTGTTATGTAATTGGACCTAACCAAAATATCACTCGTTTTTGTTTTAAAAGCCCACTCAAAAAAAGTAATAAAACCCAATGGTGTAGGAGGCGGGGGTGCAGGGGGTGCAAGTGCACCCCCAAGCATTTTGATTATTTGAAAATTTGGGCAAAATCCCCTAAAATTTGGGCAAAATCCCTGAAAATCCGAACAAAACCCCCAAAATTCTTGAAAAAATCTCTGAAAATTTGGGCAAAAATGGCGCCCAATGTTGCTTTACTTCAAAAAATTGTCCCCCAACGTTTGCAGGAAAACAAGTGAAGACCATTTTTTAAAAGGTCACACTAAAAAACGGTCGGCAAAAGTTGCACAAAACTTTTTGGGTAAGTTTGGAAAAATTTGGGCAAAAATCCTTTGCACCCCCAAAAATTTGATTGCTCCTACACCTATGCCTCAAATATTCAATTGGTTCACCGACATTTTTCGAGTGAAAAATGCAAAGACCCTTTAACGCTGCCAAAATTTTCAGTGTCCATGCATTTCTTCATGGAATTTGTAAATAAGGCCACAGGTCTGAGGTTGCAAATTCCCAAGAGGAAAGTGAAAATGAACGTTTGCACTATTTGACCGTTTGCACAAATTTCGGAAGATTTTTTTTATCTTGATATTTGGCAATGTGCCAGGTATTTTGTTGCAGCATTATTCAAGGAATAAGCTTTAATCACCATCAGAGAAATATGAGGTCTCGAATCTCGGTCTCGAACTTCCAGGTCTTGGTCTCGGCTTTTATGACAAAGTCTCGGTCTCGTCTCGAAATTTGAGCCAGGTCTCGGTCCCGGCTTCGGAGGTTGCGGTCTCGACTACATCACTGAAATTTAGCATCCGATATCCATCCGTATCCGAATGAGACACTGGTTAAATACAAAACAAACAGGCAGTGGTTATAGGTCCACCAGTGGACCTACATTTTTGAAAACTTATTCATCCATTGCCTGTAACATGACAAGTGTGCAGTAGGCTGGACTACGCTTGGTAGGAACTTAGTGAATCTAAACCTAGCACTTACTAAACCTAAATCACATATCTGACCACAAAAGTTTGGAAACTTTTGAAAAAAGTAAATAAAAACCGGTACCATGAAACGTGCAACACCACTAAAACTAAAACAAACGGTCCCGATTATGGCAAGAGTCAGCACGAAAACCATTCACACAGTAAGACATGTCTACCTGACTGCCATGACAGTGCTGCCAATGTGACAAACTTAGCGTTTTCTTCTAAATGTGTGACTGCCAGCGGACCTATAGCCACTTCCAAACAAAAACACCCTGTCATTTTGTGACCCAAACCATAAAAATAACATCACATGCTGTGCGCTTTCAATTGTAAAAACAGAAAATTAGTGTATATTTCGCTGCCAGAGGTGTAGCTCTGCTGTGGTTATTTTTCCATTTGAACTGTAGTGCAGCATATTTGGTTTTGTCCACTAATAACACTGAGTTCGTGGCACTAACAGTCATGGGTGGCGGAATTTTTTTCAAAGTGGGGGGGGGCACAAGTGCAC
>Ga0210059_1004874_pt1 | contig 21623 bp, 11 predicted proteins | sample Ectturendosymbi2_FD_188042 | JGI IMG/M metagenome (GOLD analysis project Ga0210059, IMG submission 188042) | Ecteinascidia turbinata endosymbiont from Florida, USA - Sample 2 (SPAdes) (version 2) | ecosystem: Host-associated > Tunicates > Ascidians > Unclassified | place: Key West, Florida...
CATCAAACAAGCAAAAAATGTACGAAAACATACACAAACTCCTTTGCATAAGTAATGACGTTTTTGTAACATAGCAAATTCAAGGGGGGGGGTTAACCCCAACCCCCCCTTGCGTACGCCCTTGGTTGAGACGAGTTTAGCAGTGATTTGTGCTAACTACACTATTTAAACTCTATCTTGCTGTCTGAACAGGAGGCTCTATCTTGCTGTCTGAACAGCAGGCAGCAGGCGCAAGATTTGTAACTTTGGTCGTAAGCACCAGTCCCGTCGCCACGGGGGGCTTAGACCCCCAAACAAAGCTCCAAGCTCCCCCAAATTCAATTATGAAGCACTATACATCGGTGGACTTTTTATCAAATTTCAGAATGTCAAGTCCTCCTGAATAAACATAAACCCCCCTACTGAAAACTTACTGGCGACGGTTCTGGTAAGCACCAAAGGTATCTTGCTTCTGTGCAGTACAAAATATGAGAAGAGTACATGGGCTCAGTGGCGTAGCCAGCCCAAAATTTGGGGGGGTCAAAATGTTTGATTTTGGGCGAATGACACTATTTGTTTGGAAAAAACGCTTCTCAAAGCACAAAATGACTATATTTTCTAAAAATTTGGGGGGCATGGCCCCTTTGGCCCCCGCCTGGCTACGCCTATGCCTGGGCTAGGTATAATACAAATTTTCACAACAATCACTACACAAAATACGTGCAAGTGGAAGTCTGACTTCTGGACGTATACAACTAAGCATGCAGGCTAACTTCACGTTCAACACTCAAAGCAATGAATGCTGATTTTTGACCATTTACGCTCAAGCCTCAAATACGTTTATCACCTCACAAACGTATCGAAAATGATCAAGCGATGTGCGATGTGATTCTAGGCAACAACCAGGGTTGCGGAGCCTGAGGTTTTTTTAGTGGAGTCGGATTCCTAACAGCACTGGGAGTCGGATTTTTTTGTCCGACTCCCGATGCCCAATTGGATATTTTTTTACATCACGTTCCTAAATTGCGAATTGATACGGCTCCGGGTAAACAACAGCCCGCGAAATATTTTTGCGGCCCTCGTATCGAATTCGCATCAATAACATGTTACAAGTCGCTTCTACACGAAACTCATGCAGCATGAGAGTCGAGTTCATAGTGATCTTTGCACGCAAATGTAGATATATAAATAGAATCTAAATATACTGTGTTATATTTTACATGAAAGATTAATTTGTAGAAGCTGGTCTTTCGCTGAGTACTAACGGCACAATGTGGTCCTCACTGAAAAAGTTCGCCCAGGTAAAACCTGAAGATACCAGCTACAGCAATGTAAAACAAAACGACAGTGCAAAAGACGTGTATCGAGAAAAATAACCTTGTAGCTGACAACTTCAGCAGATCTGGGATTATTTTATGTTGGTGTTGCAAAACAGACACGATCTGTGCATGGTAGAAGACATCATGATTGTTTTAGTAACCCTTTGAATAGTTCATCGAGCATCGGAATTTAGCAACTTTAATTTATAAATATCTGGGGTGTGATGAAGTGATATGCAGTTCAATCAACACTATGAAACCTTGATAAAGATCTCATACGGTAAAGTTCCTGTTAAAAACTCGAAGTTGGTTGTAGCTTTCGAGGAATTAGCTAATGTCCTCGACACTAAATCAGAACACAAGCTTCGACAAATTCAATACTGTACTTGAAAAAATGTCTATCCCAAAAAATTGCTTGCATTGCATTATTACAGAATTTGTCCAATTCGTCAATGATCTTTTGTGTACATTTCTGTTCGTCTAATTCGTCATCTCTTGCTATCCTTTGGAAGCGTTTTGTTCAGCTAATACGTCATTTGCAGTTTTGCTTTTGATGTTTTTGAGCAACTAGTTTAACACGTGTGGGAATTCAAACAAATTAAAGATCTCATCCGAAAATTGTTGCACCTAGCAATTTGTTTATCGAATTTATACGAGGTGCGAAGCGCGACCCGACTACCCATTGTGAGAACGCGGGAAGTTTTTTGAAGTTTATTAAAGATTTGAAAGGTGTTAGATTACATGGATGAGTCTAGATAGAGTAGAGGAATTAATTGTAGTATTCAACCATAACGTCATAAATTTGTATTTTACTGCAAATAAAAGCACTATGTAATCTAGTTACTATACTATGACTATAAGTACTAAAACAAGCTTCTGTGATAGAAGTGTCACCTGTTTGCATAATTCGTCACTTTCTTCTAATCCCCTTGAGGTGACGAATTAGGCAAATTCGACTGTATTTTGGGATAGATATTTAAGCTTTTTATTTGTCGAAGTGTGTGTTCTGATTTAGTAATGGCTAATGAGTTTGTTTGGTTTTTCTACTCCTTCGCCTTTCACGTAAGCGTTGCTTACACGTTGTAGAACTGACGATGCGTAATGCTACGTGAAATCGATTTTCTATTGATTCGTACTCTTCACGTGTGTGGACAAATTACTTGAATATGTGTTACCAAAGAGGTAACCCAGGTTACTAATATGTAAAAACATTTAAAACAGTTGTTTGGACACCAACAAGCGCATGCCTCTACTACAAGCAGGGTCGGATTCAACTGATGCGAGGCCCCAGGCTAACCCACTTGTGGGGCCCCCTCTCCCATTGTTACAAGAAAAAAATGGAAAGCGTTAATCAATTTGCGAAAATCCGAAAATGACGCTCTGGAAGTACGGTCAGTAAAAAAATTCTAAATCATTACTTGAGTGCCTACGATCACTGCGTTTGTTGCTGCCTTCGACGCAAAAGCGTTAAATTCCACGGAATTGTTGAAATCGTGTTTGGCTGGCGGGAACAGGATTATTAACTGCCACAGGCAAACCAGCCGAATTCCCCACAATTGCAAAATTTGACAAAACACGTAGTCTACGTTTTTTATAAGACAAACACACTGCACCGATATAGTATGTGTGGCGGCATAAAGACTTTCGCGTGTTTCTTACTTTAAGATTCGCGTGTTTCTTACTTTTTCAGACTGGTAAGAATCGAACGCAACTAAACTATCGCGTGAAAAGATGTGGTGAAGTTTAAAAACCAGAACCGTGGCCAGAAAGTCTTGAATAGGAGGTTTAAATTTTCGCAAGCGGACTTGACATTCTGAAAATTTGATAAAATCTTTACTGAGTGTTTCACATTCAAATTTGGAAGAGCTGAGCTCACCAATGCCCACCGTGGCGACTGGACTGGTTTCAATTTCGCTTATGCTGTCATTAATGAAATACGCATAAATAAATAAAAAGCTACAATCATTGAATCAAGTGAAGTTGAACATAACACAGTAAACAGTAAAAAGGTTTTGTCCTGCCTTCTTCATAACAAAATTATCTAAGAATTCATTACAATTTGTTTGCCTAAGTTTGTCACTTTTAATGTACGGAATGCTTAGTGTGGACAACCTCTCCTGGAACATTGTGACCCTTTAATTAATTTTTAATTCTTTTGCATCTTGAAAAGGATTTTTCTCCTGAGCAGTTAGTGACCATCAAATTGTTGGATAAACTAAGAACCACTAATCTAAGGCATCAGACCCAAACGTACTTTTGTCATTTTCGTGCTGTTTCGCTGTCCGGTGTGGGATGAGTTCTGTGCTTGCCAGTTGGCAAAGTGGCTTTTGCTTGCTATTCAAGGTTCTCAAGATCTTCCTTGATTTGCTTAGCATGGGAGCAGTACACACTTGCGCAAGTACTCAATAGCAATTTGATTTCTGAATGAGTTTACTGAAGAAAATTCAAATGGAAAAAAATCACATCTAAAAATACCAATCGAGCTTTACGCAATACAAACGCTGACAAAACTACAGTATTGCTCAGTCACCTAAGAAACAACTATGCTTTTATTGTAGGATACTGCTGGTAGCCCTACACATAGATAGCTCTTACCTGTAGTACAACCTTGCTTTGATCAGGTGCAGTGACGTAACTAGAGATTTGAACCAGGAGGAAACTAGCTGAAGGGAGCCCACTGGCTAACACTCAGAAAATAGTTGAGAAACAATAGCAAATCTGGTATTGAACGGCTATAACAAGAACCTGAATATACCCGAAAACACTCCGAAAAAACGCAAAAAAAAACTATCTACCGCAATCAAAAGAATAGTAAATACCAAAACGCAAGTTAGGTAGGTGCCCGGTTTTTACATTTAGCTTGACAGGGGGGGGGGAGATTCGCGCCTCTGCCACCCGTCAGTTATGTCACTGATCAGGTGCATATCAAACATGAACAGCCACAAGTTCTTTTGATGGAGTCGCACATAAGAATCGACAATTCAGCAAACGCAGGACGCAGCCAGCGTCCTTTGAGTAGGCTATATCGACACAATAGTTGGCATGCGACTTGACCAACCGTCATGTTGCGGTTCATGGGAACTCGTTGGAATACTCCCAAGACAAATTTTTGAGGAAGTTTAATCTAAATGATCATATACCGACCAATGACTCATTGCGTTTTAAAGCAAAACGTGAACAAGGTGTTGGAACGCTGTTCACACGCGTTCCCACCCCACTACACCCCTGTTCTGCCACAATGCCTGCAGTTAGTGGTTGAACTGCCTTAACTTAAAAGGCCATGTGTCCAACACTGCAGATTTTGGCAGCACCGTCTTTGAAGGTATTTGTCGAGAATCTCACAACGACCGAAAATATCCAATTCCGGTAGTTAGATTATATCCAGGTGACAGTTTTAGCCAGGGATGCGGAAGCGGCTATTTCGTCAATCGCTTCCGCACCTATAGCTTCCGCTTCCAACAGAGCCTGGACTCTATCTCATCTGTGAACTTGCTGACAAGCATGACTATCAACACCAGCAGCTTTTGATTTACAAGGGCACATTACTAGTTGAAATGATCGCAAAGTTAGTATCTGTCAGCACGGTACTGCTACTCTGCTCTTACAAAAAACACAACCCAGAAAACTGTCTTCAACACATCAATACAAACAGCACTTACAACAACCTGACCTTAGCCAAGTGGTTCTAACCTTTCTACCCACTCGTACCCCCTGAGCTTTCTTTAAATTTTCTCATAGCCCTTGTCTGAAATCAAATAGTAATTGATACACAATTTCATTGCAACGGTATAACAATACAATGAAGTTACAGTTAAGTACACCAACAATCAAACATGGCTCTGTTGCTTTTTTCGATGATCATGCTGCAGTGAGGCTCTTTGTTTGAGGGCGCCACTCGCATGTCTTCATCGGGCTCTGAAAGATTCCTGGCCTTACTTTTGAGGTGTAAGAGAGTTGAGAAACTGCTTTAACATAAGTTATTTGTTGTAAATGGCACAAGCACTTTCAAAGCTGCCTTTGCTAACTGCGGGGAAGCGTTGAGTTGCATGCACCAGAAAGTATCTAACTGCATTAAATGGAAATTCATTTTAATTTTTCTACTGGCTTTTATTTCAACTGGATCTTCCATCATTCTACCACTGTCATCCGTAGGATTTAGGTTAAAAATAAATGGGTCTTGCATCCAACAGTGTGAAACAGAAATCCTGCCTGAAAGTATCTGCGGAATGACTGCTGTATAACACCTGCAAATGCTTTTATTTTTTAATGACAATGGGTTTCAACATCAAGTTGTAGAAAATTAGCATAGTTGCCTGATCAAATGAGATAAATACAGCTTGAAAGTTTATAAGTGAAGGTAGTCATCTTTTCCCCAGCTTCGATTATGTTCATTGCCGTTCCCTGGATGGAGGTGTTAGATCGTCGAGGTGGCTGAATATATCTGAAAGGTAGCCAATGCGAGAGACATAATGAACTCGTTTTCAAGGTGCTCTGCTATGCCACTACCTCCGTGTCTCAGATACTACTCGATTTCTTTGCGCAGCTCACGAACACGAATAAGCACTCGAACACAGGATAGCAACGGCACTTTCGTGTAGTAAAGAACATTGTGTTGACCTTAAACTTCGTTACAAAAAAACTCTGAACAGATCGTGATTCAAGGTGTGGCCTCTGACAAAGTTTACTGCACTCAACAATCGAAAACATCTTCAAAATTTTCAGGGCGTGTCGGCTATGCCTAAAATGTTGGCGATTCGTACTTCTTGCTTCGGTGTTTGGTACCCTCAAGGGGTACGTGTACCCCCGGTTAAGAACCACTGCCTTTGCATGGCAAATATCAAGCTAAATTGCATAGCGTAGGCTACCGTTTAAGGTTTCTTCAAAGTGCTTTGATTGTCATGCATTTTTACGTCAAAATAATGCTATGAGCAAAATTCTAGAACGCAAGGTTTTGGACAGACTTTTTAAATGTCAAAAGGTTTTTTAGACTAAGTTGGCAAACACATATGTACAGCAATATCTAAGTTACGTTCGCACAAAGCTATGAAAATATCTGGATTCAACTTTTTCAGCAATTTATTGGCATTTACAGCAAATCAAACATGACAACTGGTCATAAAAATGTTAAACACGAAACATTATGTTGCTAAAGTTCACGATTTGATAAATTGTTCAACAAGTTCGTTTGCTTTCAAAATGGTTAGTGAAGGTGGAAGGGGCTGTTTGCTCGATGCATGTTTCAATACAAAGAAATAACTTACTATCCAGCTCTGTTAATCCGCGGACAGACGCACTAACTTTTGTGTGTGTGTGTGTGTGTCTTCAGACATTAGGGCAAATAACGTTTACACATAACTTCCCGCTTCGCACAGACTTTCCTACAACAGCCTCACTCCATACTGTCGTGCGATGTTTCGTTAACTTGGATCAGTTAGATGATTTGACTCAAAATGACTCAATTCATAACATTGTGAAGTGAATACAACATGCCTTGCTAAAGGAATAGTTAGCTTCAGTCAAAGCATCAATCAGTCTCCAAACATTAGCCCTAATGATCAGCATCTGTTTGCTAAGGCAGTTAAAAGCGCTAAGGCAGTTAAAAGCACAACTGCTAAGTTCGCACTTACCACATAAGTTCGCACAAACAGCTGATTCAAGTTGCGAACATCACAGGGAGATTGCTGTACTTTCAAACTGTTACCATTTTAGTAGAAAGCAGCCAGGTTTGAAAAGTCAGCCTCCGATAAGATCGGTAAGTTGCACGATGACTTGACCTTCTATGAAGAACACCAAGGATGCTAGTTATGCTTTATCTCGTTCTCTCGCGCTACTGATATCGCACGTTCATTCAGACTTACAGTGCAACTTCGCCGTTTAATCCACATTGGGAAATGGACAAAATTTTTCGCAAGTTACTCATCAAGTCAAATAACCTATGTGGAAGCGGAAGGATTTTCGCGCTTCCGCTTCCACAGAAAAAGGACCGCTTCCGCATCCCTGGTTTTAGCGTCAGCTCGTGAGATAATAGGGCTTCCCACAAGCCGCAAACACGCAATACTTCTTACGTAGAAACCGCCTTTGGTGAAATATGAGACGTCTGTAATGCGTGGAAGTGAACTGCCCGACGTTAAAAAAAGCCATACTGTCCAGGAAGTGATGGTGCGCGATTGGGTGTGAGCATTTGCCACTGAAATCAATAATTCATAACCGCCGCAGCGGAAAGCCTTGTTTTAGAGTAACAACTGTTCTCAAAACTTTGACAAATTTTCGATATCACGTCGCGCAAGCGACTTCAAGGAAACAGCGGAGCTCGCATCCGAACGCCGGTTCACGAAATGCGTTGATTACCTGCAGAGATCACGAACGACAGACAATGCGCGATCGATCGTAGTTCCGCGACCTTGCAACCGTACAAGCAGGTTGTTCAAATACCGTAATCGTCGACTCGAAATCAGTACCGTCTCGAGCAGTACTACTTAGTACTAACTCGTTCCAGGTCGATTGTAGTTTAACCACGACCTGTTTACGCAATACGCAACCAGTCACGAGTTGGTCGTAACAGGCAGGCGTTGTTTGGTCAGAGCTGCGCAGCGCGAAGCAAACACTCAACTGTGCGACGCAACAACCAACGTGTCTTCCAAATATTTCAACCGCTCGATTTCGACTCAACACAGCGGATTTGCTGCAGCGCAAGTTCCGCTGTAGACTGTCCTTGCCGTTGAGCAATCAAGTGTGTCACAACGCTGCGATCGGCTTAAACGGTACAAAGCACGTTCGTTTAAACCATTACGAACAGCAGCTGGTGTTTGACAGTATAGTGCAAAATGCATCAGAGCTTTGGGAAGGCTGTTCTGAGTCCCACTGTGCATTGCACACGTTTGCAACTCAGTGTCAAAATAGCATGTACGCTTTTCCGCATCAATCGTGTTTACGCAGCGTGACTGCCTACATGTCACGTGACCTTTCTAGACAGGAAGGAAAACTTGTGACGTTTCCCAGAGTTGCGTTGTTCAAATGGCGCTACACCAGGCAATTGTTGAAGCACGCTTTTATTGAAATGGACTGTTCACAAACAAACAATCTCTGGCAAATACGTGTGGCGCATACAGTGCAACACTGACACGCGATCTCAAACGAAAGTTATATAACACGTGTTTCACTCATGCAGTTCACATTTTTATACGAAGCGTATCAATGTATAAAATGCCAATCAACACCCGTCTCAGCTGATTCACGTAAAGAACCCTTTAGCATCTAGTTCGCTCTGCGGTCCGTATCATTGCTGTGGAAGGACCCAAGTCATGAAGGTGTCAAACTACAAACTGTGTAAAATGCAGATCAGCGTGTTTTTATAAAGATTGTCGAAAAAGCACACGTTCAATGATGTCGACTAAATGTTTCTTTACAGCAGACATTGACGACAGGCTCGAACGACTCAGGTACATTTGTTTTGAAACCTAAGCAGACTTTCCGGGAATGGAAAAGACAAATTTTATATGGCTTGATAGGTCTGCTTCACACGACGTCTTCCAATCAAGTATGCAACGAGCACGATGATTATGAGGCCGCCGAGAGCGCAACCAACAGCGATTGGAATCACCATGTTCGTTGTTTTGTCCATGTCGCAGATTTGTGCTGTGTGTCAGCAAAGCAAAACAGAAGTCAGTATCGTAAGCCTTATGTAAACAACGCAAATGCAAGCCACTTTGCAACCAATGCGAAGAGGGGAAAACTTAAAACGAAAACGGGCAGAGACTTTAGCATGTCAATACCAAGACAGACACGGAGAATGCTTTGACCTTCCGCAAATCTAGACAAAGTTAGTTGCGCAGAGCACTTGACTCAGGTCGCTACATTCAAACAGCCCTCGGCGAAGATGAGACTTCGCTGAGGCTCCACCACTGCGAAAAATTTCCCGATCACGCACTGGATATTACGCAGTTGAACTCGTCAGTGCGAGCCGCACCACGCCCACCACATGCAGCAGTTTCGTTTTTGCCGTTGCGGAACAGCCTGCGCTGGCCAGCATCTTGTGGCGGAAGTGAATTTCATTACTGCGACGCGCTCTGTGCGCGGACCCCTTCGAAAGAACAAAGTCAACTAATGGCATTTATAACGGCGCTTGTCCTCTACAAATGAACGAAGTTTCCGTTGCAGAATATGTTCGGTTAGTGCAGGGGTCGGGAAACTATGGCTCGCGAGCCAGATGTGGCTCTTTTGATGACGGCATCTGGCTCGCTTGACATTTTCTTAACACGAATGGTACGGATGAAACTTTTTTGTAATTTTCCGACAAAGCCATCAGCAACACCATGCAGCACCACAAGTCGCATTAACAGTAAGCAGCATGTTATTAGAGAAAATTCAGACATTTATCATTGTTTGTTGAAATTGTTGATTTTGCTTAAAAATGCACACGTTAGTTAAGTAAGTCAGTTGTATTAAGCGTTGAAAAATATATGGCTCTCACGGAAATACAATTATAAATATATAGGTTTCATGACTCTCTTAGCTAAAAAGGTTCCCGACCCCTGGGTTAGTGCATTAAAAGCGTGATTGCAGTCGTGGCAAATGGACTCGTTTTGGCTGCGAACGTTTTAACGGAATGAAAGTTAGTTGGATGGACGCTGCAATGTTGTGAGATTGCGTGGAATTTAAACACAAGAGGTTCAACTCAAAATGGTAACGAAGGCGATGCACAGAGTCAGCTGAAGTGATGACACAGCACTTTAATTTGCTGATCGGACAAGATTGTACCTAGACCCAACGTGAACCGGAATGAAGGAAACTGCTAGAAAGCGCGGCGTCATTAAAACGGCGCCCGGGATTACAGGTGAAAAATGTAGCATTCATTTCGACTGTTCATGTAACCAAATGAAAACTTGTTCTTGGGTCGTGAAGAAAGAAAGACACTGAGTAGAGATATGAAGACCCATTAACCGCTGTTTGCAGCGCACAAATCGCCACAGCATTGCTGATGGCAACCATTCCAATGTAACAAGATACCTGAAAAAGAGCACAAATGCAGATTCGACGGCCAACAAATCTCATCCAGTTTGATGCTTGCGACACAACAGCGAAGAAGAAATGACCAACAGGCCGCTAAAGGATTGTCGAAACAAGTCATAGGAAAAGACAAAGACGACGAGAAACAACCCAGTATTGTTTGTGAAGGAAGACGAGCAAGCGCTGATTGGTTGCAGGTCCAAACGTGTTGTCACAATGAGTGCTGGAAGCAAAGTCTGAACGAAACTGGGCTTTCGCGCTTGCGCAATCACCACCTGACGCCTTTACCACGAGCGAAGGCATGCGGCTCGGCGCTGCAGTCCTAACCAGTGGCGTTTGAACCTTTGCTATCAGCAGAAATTTAAAAGAAAGCTAATGAGCTGGGTAAACACGTGGCTTTTTGTTTCTTTGTTTGAAAGGTTTGTGACAGTAGCGAAGCAAGACAAGTTTGACAATGGGCTATTCACAAAGAGAAGCCGTGCGGCAAACAATGGTTTCGGTGCTCTCGTCTTCAGTGTCAAAACGTGTGCGAATGACAAGCATATTCCGTAGGGTCAGTTAATGTTTGACACAGCTCAGCGCAGAGTCACAAGACTTCATTATCTGAGACTGTCAACCTCGCATCACGTATCGAAAATTCTTACCTAAAACCAATAATGTTCCCAGTTGCCGACAAAAGTAGGCATGCAAAACTTGCGTGCGCAATGTGGGTAAACGTCCTCTTTCCTAATCCGCTATCTACCATCGCCTTTCAAGACACAGCAAAAAACTGCAAAACTTCACCATTAAAAATGTATTTCCACAGCATAGAAATGGTTTGCTTGACATGAGAGCAGTTCGAATGGCCAGTGTTGCGTAGCGCGTTAACGAGCGCGACTGAAACACTCGCGAAGTGAATTATGCCGTGTGAATGAAAATCGGAGAAAAATGTACAGACGGCCCTGAAACGGAAACTGGTATCTCGCAGCTGTTCAAAGCCAGCAACAACGGTCAGATGGGCTCTACTCATGTGACCAAGCAAAAGCAGGTCCAACGCTTTGGAATGAAAGAGGCGTTGTGAGCTCTGCGTCATTCCAGATGCAAGGCAATGTTAGGGAAAGTACAGCATCAAAATGAATGCAACAGTGTGAGAAGGGCGTTTAGAAACAAGTGCCGACGCAATCGTGTTGCTAAGGGACATTGTTTGAAAAACTGTTCAGCAACCGGCTTTGTTTTTTTTTAAATCTCCTCGTATCCTGTCCGGCTTCGACGTCGACCAATAATGTACGCCACTACCACAACCAAAACGAGTCCAGCGAGAACGGAGCCAACGACAATCGGAATTATTGGATTCAAGTCCTTGCAGTCCACAACTACATCAAACAAAACACGCTGTCAGCACATTGTCGAAAAAAAGAAAAAAACAAAGGCATGCATCTGGTCTGCGGTAATGATGACACGCGTGCAAGCGTCAAAAACTGACACGGGTGGTCAGAAAAGCAAATTCTTGAGTCAAGAGCGTTAACCTTCTTGAAAACTCTCCAATTTAAGTCTGGCGGTTACCTAGTTTTTTAATTACTACGGCAATCATCAGTTGAGTCTTGCCGCTGGTCAGATGTTCACAAACGCTTATTCTCATAGGGATTTAATCAAAGGCTATGATGTTTTGGGACTATTAAAGAACAAATCTAATGCAAAAACTTCGTTCAAATCAGAACATTGCGCACCGCCATCTAATTTTCCTGTAATAACACGCAACTATGGCACTGGCAACCAGGCATTTACATTTTCCAAGTTTGAATCTACTACAGGGATACAAGACAGACACTTCAACATGAAGCATACCCGTGTTAATGACATGAAAAAAATGTTCATCGAACTAAAAATGTTGTTGAGGGCATGAATGATTAACAAATAAATTTAACAAAACGAAGCATTACAACATCAGCATAGTCCCACTAACCTGTGCCGAAGCGATCCATGTCAATTTCAAAGGCTTGGAATTGTACAGATTTGGCATACATGGTTATATTATGAGAGAGGGCAACAGAAAAGCCAGCATCACATTTGTATGAGGCCTTCATTGCGGCTTTGCCAATCTCAACACTTTTATTGCCACTCACTGAAATACAAATTATTACACAAGTCAAATGTCGTTAAAATAAATTGGGTAAATGATCCGCACAATTACTTCATGAGTTGAAATTGAACATCCACTGCACACGTCGAAGTCTTAAGTATTTGATAGCATTTTATAAGAATGTAGCTGAGCTGGTTCGTAAATATGATGTGCACAATTTGCGATCAAGTGAAAAAAAATTCTGTAGATCATATGTGAGCCCAGATGCATGTTGCTCAAGCAACTAATATTAACTACAGGACATTTAGAGTTAGCTGTGCCACGGGAACTTGCTTTTACTTCCACGCAATGAGATTGCCACTGGTGTGGTGAAGTATTGTGAAACAACATGAATTCAGAATTTTAAATGAAACTTTTCACATAATCTAAAAGCTGAAACGCAATTGTGTTATGCCAATAGTGGATTATGAGGGAATGCAGTATGTTTATGGTTGTCAGAGCAAGAAGTTAGTTACCAGTCTCCAGCTGCTTTGTGATTAGCAGTAGCACCACACAAAATAGTGGGTGTAGTAACCAAAGTGAGGTTGAGGCAATAAACCCTGTGCATGAAAGGTATGTGCTGAAACCAAACGCTTGAAACGAACCTAGCACATTTCCTTCTATGTCAAAAACCAATAATGCATTCCGCAGTTGTTTTTTGCCTTTGATAGTGTAGTTTTCTTTTCAGTAAGCATCAAGCTGATGCTTATCGTAGTTAGAAAAAATCAAGTTGAACTGCCATAATCTTTTAACACTCATAATGAAACACATACCTCCATTCACAGTAGCAAAAACAGTGCTAAGGTAAAAAGATGTATTTTTCTCTTCAGTAAACTCCAACAAAAAACTGCTTTCATTTTTATTTCCAAAGGTAACAGCCAAAGCACTGCAAGAACTTCCTTTACCATCAATATCGAAGGTTTTTGTCACATTTGTTACACTGTGATTAGGCTGAAAAAAAAACAGCAATTTAATGCAACGAATGTTGCACAAACAGCGTAATATTGCATTTCTATGTGGATAGCAAAAAGTGAGGCAACTCAATCAAATGTTTCCAAATCTTGCCGCAGGCTGCAATCACACCTGATACTGTATCTACAATTAAACAGCTTTACACCTGTACCTCAAATGTGAGCACAAACTAAGTTGATTTTATGGCAATGACACATAACATGTAGAGGGGGAAAAGATAGTTATGCAATTATCACCGAAAAGTTGCCAAACGTTTGGGCTTCAATTGAAAGGTGTTTTATGAAACTGACATAAACATGGCAAACTCTCCAAAACAGCCTGGTAGCCAGCTTGTTTAATGGGAAAACCACCTGGTAGCAAGTGTTAAAAAATCGCAATAACTTTTTTGTGATCATGGCACTTCTTTGAATGATATTTTTTATACCACTGGCAGTGCAGCCCTGTTTTTCATCTGTCATGATGATTCAATAAAGTTTGGACGCATAAGATGGTGATGCTACTCGCTAACCATAGCACATGCTGTGAGTGTCATCTCGTTGGTTCAACATGTCAATCTAATTCTTGCAAAAAAGCTTGCTTAACAGCTGTTCTTACTACCACATTTTCTAAACTTGTGGACCGAGAGGGTTACTACATGTAAATAAGCAGTTTTTTTGTTTGAAGTTGTCCTTTTTTTCTTTTTGTTCTTTTCCTTGCAAGTTTATCACCTTTCAAGTTTTAATCTTTGGAAACTCCACAAGAAGTTCAAGGCATGTATGAAAAAAAGAAATTCAGAAAGTTACACATTTTGGTAATGCAGCATGTGATTGAGAGAGAAGACACTTAAATTAGTAGTGTTAAACAAAGTAACACCTTGATAGCAAAATATACAATTAGAAGCAACTTCTAGTGAAAAGCTATCACTTTACATCAATGTTTCCCAATCTTTTTTTGGTTAGCGCCCCCTTTTCTGACAAACAAATTTCTATCGCCCCCCTAACATCCCTAGCACACATATCAACACAATTTCTCGTATTGCATATTTGGGATGTTTGAAAATGATTAAAACAAGAATGAGCGCAAAGGTGCATTTCACTATAAAACTTAATTTAGTAAATTAACTCATTCAGCAGGTGGAAACTGTTAGAGTTAATGGTTTGGAAACTAGTTAGAGTTCATGAAGGGCTTGATTTCGTTTAAACAGCATTAAAGTTGGACAAGGTGAAGATTGCTGATTTGGCTTTAATGAGGTTACCACCATTCCCCTGCAATTGCAAATTAATTTCATTGAACTTCGTGAACATACCTGTGGACTGTGACAGCCAAGATACTGTATCTGTAACACCCTTTGACAGTCACCTTCTGTGTGCAGTGACAGGCGTACAAACTCTACCATTATCTGAGAGCACCATATAGCCTAAACTTAGCAGAACACTTCTAAACCCTTTGGTGTCCTTTGATCAATCAATCCATTAATACTGTGCCATATTTTTAGTAAATTTTGAGTTTGGAGCAGTGCAGGATTGAATTTAATCTGCATATTTTAAGTTTTTGAACTTAGCCGTGACACTTGCATTCGTCCACTGGCTCTACCATCTCTCACTCTCCCTGGATTTCCTTGTTGCTGCAAGCTAAAGTGCGTTCTGAAACACACTTATGTTTTCCGTAATATTTTCAATTCCCTTTAGGTAACTTATTCTTGTTGGCACCTGACACTATCTATAAAAAAATATAAATACCTTTCTACTTTCGAATTGAACTCATACAAGCAGGTTATTGTTATATTTGTGATCATTAAACCACTCCATCCAAAATTATCTCACGCTTTTGGTTACGGGCTGAGTCAAGTGCAAGCATGCATTCTCAAACATGACCAGTGATAGTCACTGTAAAGAAACGGACATTATTAACACGTATAGAGCCGGCCTACGGTATATTCGTACTTTGATTTCGACCTAAAAAACAGCAATTTTCGGTTGCCTTACCAACGCCCTAGCTCCTCCACCCATTGCGCTAGAGAGCTGTTCAACGGCTCAAACGGATTGGCCAGACTAGTAGATTGCACTCGAAAAAAATTTTTTGGTTGGTGAGTGCAGATTTTTTGTGAGTGGCGTCATAAATGAAGTAGTTTTGTGGTCATTTTGGGCTCATGTTGCCTGGCCTAGAGCCCAACCGCTAGGCCAAAGTGTTTCGCTGAAGTTTTCATTGGAAACTAGGCTCGAGTCCGAGTGTTTTGAGCCTTTGATCGATTTTCTAGTGTTTCTGGTTCAAAACTTATGATCTAAACTAAACAAATTAATTATCTAATTAGTCAAATATTTTTATTAACTTACTTCATAACTTTTGAACCCGAAACCCCAGCAGGTCATCCAAAGTATCAAAGACTCGGATTGTAGCATAGTTTCCAGTAAAAACTTCAGAAAAATACTACCACCTAACGGTTGGCGCCCAGGGCCAGGCAAAGTGGGCCAAGGTGGCCTAAAAGTCCTTCACTTATGATGTCACTCACAAAAAAACCCGCAACCCCCAAGCAAAAAAATTTTTTTGAATGCAGACTAGAAGACTTGCCGCGTCTTTTGAGACTTTTACCACGTCTGTAGAGCATACCAGACCGGAGAAATTCCCACGCAAAGCCACGTGCGTTTAGGCGTTTTTTCCGAAAATCCCTGAAAGCAGCCGGACACCAAAGAGTTAAATATGTTAGCAAGTTTCACAAATCACGAAATGTGTAATCCTCTTATGCAACAGTATGCTTAGAAAGTTATAACTGCATAAATTAAAAAATATCATATAGCCCAAAAACCTCACCACATTGGAAAAATCCGACAACAGTTTTGAAATCAGCGCCCCAAAATTATCCCGAAAATGCTCTTAAACTCCAATTCCCACGAAATGCATTAAAAATTGTTGAGCTGTGAATAATCATTTCATTATAGAAGACAGTTTTTCTGTGTAGCTTAACTTTAGTGATGGAAATTGCAGTTCATCAATTTATCTCCTAGCATTTCACCTCTGTTTTGTTTCCAAAATGTTTTTCCAAAATGACCATTATAGCGTGCAAAGTTCATGTCAGTACTGCTGTTTGTTAGATTTTGATATGTTGCAGGTATATTGTTTGTAAGATATGATAAGTTGTTTATAATATACTTTATAAATCATTATGTACATGATAATAAAATTTATGTATTTAAAAATTTTTTTTACTGATATTAGATGCATTGAAGTAGTATTTTCACTCGAATGTTTTCTAATAATGATAGCTCAGAAGCATGGACACTTTAGACAGAGGTTCTTAAACTTTATAGTTCTCCCACTTTAGCGTTAGCCATTGTTACTGGTGCCTCACCAAATTCTTAATATCCAAATTAAATACAAAAAGCAGAACAACAATATGTTGCTGCCATATACTCCTCCCCTTGCGAACCTTTCACGCCCCCAGTTTAAAAACCACTGTGTTAGATTCACAAGCTTGCTGCAGTGCTGCTGATCGTTGTATTAAATGTTTTGGAATGTTGCAGGTAGGTGGGGCATTCAAGGTTGTTTTGTTTTATTTTCTACCAAGTGTTGGTTTCATGCTTTTTTGCATTAAATAAAAAACCTTTTAGGTGGCCATCAAAATTATGGAAAAATTGCCTGGTGTCTGTTGCACTTTTTTTTCATTGTGCATCCAGTACTAAAAATGCTAAATTATTTAAGACCATTTGCACAGTGGGGAAATATCGCTTTTCAGAGATTTCAAAGTTTGCATTGAACCAAATTTCAACAAAAACAGGTCTAATTCATGGCAAGCTTCTGAGAAATCTGTCTGCTTGTTTCTACCTTCTTATTTTTACGATGATTCAAACTTGCATATATCTATTTTTCAATAAGTGTAAATCACAAAAATGGTTCAAATAAATCTATCGCAATTTATTTTGCAGGTTAACTAGATTTGTGTACATTTACATGCATCTTTGATCCTGTAAAACACCATAAGACAAGCCTTACTAGAGAAATGTTGACACTGCAAACAAGCATGGAAAAAACACACAAACTGTGGCAAGGAGAAATGAGCAAAAGCGGAATCAATTTGCAAATTTAGAAGGTTGACATTCCTAGAACCTTGTAAACTCAACCACTGCTATGACAACCTGCATTTGGCCACTTTTGGTGTTGGTGATAACACTATGTGTGAGATGACAGGTGCCCAGTGGCAAGCCATGCAGTTAACTTAGCGTAGCAGTCCACAAAGGATAAAAAAAGACTGAATGTTTTAACATATTCCAAAATCTAGAAAACCCATTGAAGTGGTGAATTTCAATAAAATTAAAAACATAAATTGACTTGACTACGTCATATTAATTTACTCTCTTGCTTAGGCACAAACAAACAATAGATTGGGAGTGTACAATGAAACGAATGTTTGATTCTTCCTTGTGCTAAACACAGCTTTGTTGTTGGGACAGTTCATAAACTATCCTTGATCTTGTCTCATAGATTTTTCAGTTGATTTCAAAATTTGTGGAAAGTAGTAGTATTTCCAAATGTCAGTAAAGTTCAACTGAAACTTAACTGCTTGTGCCAAAATATGCCAGTTTGCAATTACCCATCACTTGCATGCTAACTGTGATGCTTTGAGCAGCTTGCAGAAAAATGTCATGAAGACCAGTGCCTACTAGTTAAAATTTTCAGTTGTTTATAACCCAGGTATTAGTGAAAACAGTGACATAAAAGTACAGTTTTGATTCAAAGCAACCTGCAAGTAGCAAAAAATTAACACTTGAATTCCATAATCTGTGCCAAATAAAAATTTTGCCACAAATTTTTCGACTTGATACTAGGTGGTATTCCTGAAAAAACAGACTGGTTGTTAAGCAGGTTTTAGAGTTTATCATGTTTATACCAGTTTCACAAATCACCCTCCCCAATTGAAAATGAAATAAGGGGTTAAATTGCTAAATTGGGATGATTGTGCAGCAGTCTGTATATTACGTATATTACGCACTACTTGTAGTCAGAGGGCTGTGTGACTTTAGGAACAGGACAGAAAATTTGCATTAACAATCAGAGACAAAATGGCAACTTAGGTTTCTGAACACTCCATGCAGAACAATAGTGTAGCGGCTTTTATGAGCAAATATTGCTGGTATATATCAGCAGAATTTTGCCAATATGATACATCAACAACATCTCCATATCAGATGATATATATCGGCATGCCCATGCATCAGTCAAGCTCTAATCCTGTGTATCCTTGTAACTGTCCCGTAATTACAGAGTAACTAAATATACATAGGCTGATGGAGAAAAGTGTCAAAGTAATCTCCTGCAAAGAAATTTATAGTGCATTTTCACTTGCTTTTACATGTCATGCCACCTTCAGTAACAGACAACACTAATGCCTTTTCACTGCTGTGCTCACAACTGACATGAAATGTCTTTGGAAAGAAGAACTTTCGTAAACTAACTAGTTTAGCAGCCTTTCAGATGTGGAATGGATGCAGTTTAGGCCTATGGATCATTGATGAAGTATAAACTACAAACTTTACTGAAAAAAATAACAATGTTATTTGATCGATGATTAAATATTATGTCACTGAAGCAATAAATACAATGTAAAAGTTAAACTAGCAATGGTCTGAACAAGAGCATAAACGCCTTGAAAGTAACCCACAACACATTCAAGTTGTCCAGCACCACACTTACTATCACATTCAATATTTCCAAAAGTAACATTTTTAGGACAACATGACCATCACCTATCTAAAAAGTGCAATGTAAAGTCAAAAGAATAATGTAAAGTCTAACTACTCACCTGTTGAAAATATGCTTCCATGGTAACCATCAGGCATGTCTGATTATGTCGATTTTTTATTTTATATGTGTTAACTGCTGGACCGCCAGAAGTTGCTGCAGTTGTTGTTTCCGTTGCAGGTGATGTAGTTGTGGAAGAAGGGGATTCTGTAATATTAGCTGTAGTCACAGCAGTAGAAGCAGAAGGTTCTGTAATATTAGCTGTAGTCACAGCAGTAGAAGCAGAAGGTTCTGTAATATTAGCTGTAGTCACAGCAGTAGAAGCAGAAGGTTCTGTAATATTAGCTGTAGTCACAGTTGTGGAAGCTGGAGATTCCGTATTATTTGTTGTAGTCATATATACTGTAGTACTGTATCCACTTGTTGCTTCAGGAATAGTCGACATATGTGTCAATGGGGAGATTGTTGAAGAGGTAGATGTGTCATTGCTCAGTGAAAAACCTAAGAACAGTGTTAAGTATTGTTTATGATTCAGAGAATAAAAAATAGTCAAGCTTAGATGAACAACATTATGACTAACCATTAAGACACAGGCACAATTTTACGAGCATCAATTTTGGATCACAGCAGTGTTGTTGTTTTTGGCACTATAAATATTTTGGGGATGTCAGGCTTACATCATTCAAAACTGTTTCAAGATGCTTTAGACACATGTTGAAGCCATATAAATTCTAGGTACAAAGAAACATGAAAAATATTTTTGACAAAATTGTTGTACATGGCACATACAAGCTCAGATAAAATTTCCAAATAACACTTTGAGAGCTGACATATGATATATTCGTACTTCGATTTCAGCCTAAAAAACAGCAGTTTTTGGTTGCCAATAAAAACTTCAGCAAAGTACTTTGACCTAGCGGTTGGGCCTTAGGCCAGGAAACATGAGCCAAAATGACCCAAAAACTTTCACTTATGACGTCACTTACAAAATATCCACAACCCCCAACCACATTTTTTTTCGTGTGCAGACTAGAAGACTGGCCGATCTGTTTGAGCCTTTGAACAGCTCTCTAGCACAATCGGTGGAGGAGCTATGGCATTGGTAAGGCAACCAAAAACTTCCGGTTTTAGGCCAAAATCCAGGTACGATATATTCGTAGACCGGCTCACAAAGTGTTAATCACTTTTTTCGACATTTCTAGGACAGTATGAGCATAATATATATATATGACTGGATTCCAAATTTCATGGTCTTCAGTACATGGTTCTGAAATGAATCAACTGTAGAAGAAAGTAGTCGTGTACACTGCCTTTTATATTGCAGTGAATTGTTCATTGTGAAAGTGTTCTATCAACTAAGGCTCTGTTCGAGACCTTTAAAGATGTGGAAGGTCTTGCGCTTTCAATTAAAAAGATTGGCAAAGTTTTGGATTTTAGTTTTTTTTTGTGGGTGATGTCATAATTGCAGTAGGTTTAGGGTTTTTTGGATAACATCATCAGGTCTCGGACCCTAACTGCAAAGAGCAATTTTTCGCTTTTTACTTGAAAAAACTAGGCAAAAATCTGCATCTTTAGAGCCCTTGATTGGCCTTCTGGTAATTGTGGTTCAAAAGTTATGGCCGAATAACAACAAATCAATAAATCCCCTGGAAGATTAATTGATTAATTTATATTTTGGGGGAGGCATTAATAAATTTCCAGAAGGAATCGAACCCTTACGCACTCTACAACATGGAAAGTTGATCATATTTACCAATTGATACTGTTGTTTTTACAAAACGCATTTAATGTCAGAGTAGACTTAGAGACAGAACAAAATTCCTTTATGCGTTGCGAGCCGGTGTACAAGTACATCGTACTTTGAAATCACGCAACAAGTTGCTAATTTCGTTCCCCTGTACAACTTCATTATGTTAGAGAGCTATCCAAACCCTCAAAACTCTTCTAGTTTCAAGTTCTCTTCTAGTTGGCAATGAAAAAAAAATGTTTTGGTTTTTTTGTGGGTGATGTCACAAGTGGGCAGTCTTTGGCTATTTTGGCTCAGTTTACTTGGCCATGATCCAACCGCTAGGTGGAAGTATTTCACTCAAGTTTTAATTGGAACCTAGGCTAAAATCTGAGTTTGAGCCTTTTATTGGCTTTCAAGCATTTCTGGTTCAAAGTTGGGTAAAATTACCAATTTTATGGTTTTTCAGCAAAAAACTTTTGAACCATAAACTCATTAGAAAGTCAATTTAATTCCTTGGCGTCTGGGTGGTTTTAGCGATTTTCGCAAAAAAAACAGCAGTTTTCGGTTGCCTTACCAACGCCATAGCTCCTCTGCCGATTGTGCCAGAGAGCTGTTCAACGGCTCAAACGGATCGGCCAGTCTAGTAGATTGCACTCGAAAAAAAATTTTTTGGTTGGGGGTTGCGGATTGTTTGTGAGTGACATCATAAGTGAAGTAGTTTTAGGGTCATTGTGGCTCATGTTGCCTGGCCTAGGGCCCAACCACTAGGCCAAAGTGTTTCGCTGAAGTTTTCATTGGAAACTAGACT
>Ga0210059_1004875_pt1 | contig 21622 bp, 9 predicted proteins | sample Ectturendosymbi2_FD_188042 | JGI IMG/M metagenome (GOLD analysis project Ga0210059, IMG submission 188042) | Ecteinascidia turbinata endosymbiont from Florida, USA - Sample 2 (SPAdes) (version 2) | ecosystem: Host-associated > Tunicates > Ascidians > Unclassified | place: Key West, Florida...
ATCCGCGTGTAAGGAGACATCCTCCCGTGCTGTTTTGTTTTCAAGGGTTGGTACTGAGTTGTAAAAAATCGGAAGCTAAAGTCAGAATTTCGAGCACCCTCTCCAATGTCCGATTTCAACCAAGGTACACTCCAATGTCCGATTTCAACCAAGGTACAACCAATACACAGTGAAACAAATAAAAGTGCCCGAGCAATGTGCTAGTTTCAGCATTTCCAGCAAAGTGATATCTAGGAGCCCCTAGATATGGACGGAGTTTCTGGTAGGTTCTAAATATCCCCTGGACGTAATTCTTGGTGATTCTGTGGCCTCACGTGCAGCAATGTGAACCTTCAAGGCTTATATGGTTGGGACTGGAAAAAATATACCACAGATCCTGTTTGCTGAGTGCCTCAAACATTGTAACTTGAACTTCGAAGTTGTACGTACATGGGCGTATCTCCAACGTCGCAAAATGCTGGGCAAGGTTTTAACTGAGTAGCAATCACTTGCATGTGTGAGGTTTACCGTGAATTGAAGGACTAAGGTTTTTTTGGGCCTGTGTCATTCGTTAAAAATTGAATTTTTTATTTGGACGTCGATTCAGCCTGCATCTTTCAGTTATGCTATTCGAATTTGCGTTGCTTTTCAGATTTTTCCCGCCTGGGGTTCTTCAATTTCCAGTCTATGAGTTATTCCATACGTAACAAGATTACGGCCAGGATACACACGACATTTAATTCTGTCTCAATTGACGTAAGCGAATCTGATGTGCTTCTGTTATTACCCTCGGTCCTTTTCATCCACGGAAGAAAGAGCACGTTTATTCAGGGTGTGTCAGGTTTCATGGATCTTAGCTAATTTTAAGCGACAATAGTCTCTGATTACCCAACAGTTTGCTTGTGCTTCAAGAATAAAAGCAGAATGTGTCCTGGGTTAGTTTCCAAATTTGAAATGCTATTTTGGTGATTGCAGAGTGAATGCATCTGCATTTCAATATCAGCAAGAGCGTTAACGTTGACTGGTCTGACAAGCACCAGTTTTGTCCCGATTCATTGCCAGCCGTAATCTCTAAAGAAAAACTGTGTCATCAGTGCTTCAAATCGCAAAGATAAAATTACAGCAAGCAACCATGGCGATCACACGCCGCAATCGCTCTATTATTGCTTGTTCGCGCCACGTATATATGGGTATTAATCTTCGCGCATATCCCGTTCGTGGTGAATCCCACATTCAACGCCACGCCGACCGAGAGGTTGCAGCAATATAATCAGGGTTTTTAAGGTGTTTTAGGGACCCGATTCGGGTCCCTAGAATCAGAGAAATCGAATCCCTGCAGGTCCATCCCCGGTGTCTTACAATTTTCTTTAAAAAAAACCTGATTAGTACAACTTCGTGGTTCTCAGGATTCCATGTCAGTTTCTCGTCAATCACACCAGCACAGGCTCCTTGTAATTCAAAACACTTAATACGCTGTTTACAGTTACGTTAAAGGAATATGTGCCAACTTATAATGTGTTTTTAAATTATTTTGTGAGACCTTCACAGGAAACGGAGTTTTGCATTTTTCGAAATTATTGGCTAACTTCACTAAAACCTTATCCGCAAAAAATATGATTTTAATATTCATGCATTTTTGTGGCTCAAATCACCAAGCGACACGAATGCAGCAAGAAGAACAATAACACAGTGAAGAAATTAATTTCATGTCGATGAAAACGTCAGAAACTCCAGGTTTAGCAAATTGACGATTGTGTTCTAACATGTTTGATCACAAACGGGTTGGTGAAAACTGTGTGGGTCAAGTTCTCAGCCAGCCAGGTTGCTAGCACAAATCAGTTTTATTGAAGTCGTTTCACATGTAGCAAAAGCCAAGTAACAAAATGCATTGAATCAACGCCGGATAAAATAAGTAAACAAGCAACAAAAAAACCGGGAGAAAATGTGGGTACGTCATAAATAGCGAAAAGGATTACTCTTAAGTCGAGCCCGGTCTGGAAACAATTATTTGTTTAGAATATGCCTTGGAAACACTGACATTTAAGAGCATTTTCTCTTATTTCGTTGGGATCACTCAATTTTTGCCAGCAATGTGGAGTGATTCACTGAGTCGACGTTTTTTCTTAGATGTAAGCAAACCACATACGATATAGAACCGTCGCCAGAAAATCTTCAATATGGGTCTTTACGTTTGTGCAGGGGGGCATGACATTTTAAAATTTGACAAAAACTCCTGATTTATAGTGTTTGTTATTTCAATTTGGGGTCTTGAAGTTTTGTTTGGGGGGCTTAGCTCACCAAATCCTAAGATATTAGCTTCTTATTAAGGTTTTCGAGGAAGTTTTCGTGCAGGTCTCTAGGCCTAATTGCCAGTAATATGGAATGGTTATTGTGAAAACATATCGTTACTCACTTCACACATTGTTTTTGGTATGTAATCATTCAGTCGTGTGCACAACGGTTTTTCAAATACTTTTGACAAGTACGTTACAGAACCGATATTGGTATGTAGTTGGTGGAAACACAGGTGTAGGACCAGGCAACTTTTTTGTGTGCAAAGGATATTTTGCCCGAATTTGCCCGTAAACTTTTGTGCGACGAACTTGCTCTCTACAAATTTTCTACAGCTGTTGGTACACTACATTTGCCTTTACCATGTTGCCAGACTTGAAAATCGTACATTTGGTACTTCAAATTTCGTTTGTTAACAACCCAATTGTTAAACGTTGCCTACGCTATATGGCTGTACCAGAAGATTGTCAGAAGCCAGCTGTCTCAGCAGCGCCGGATTTCACTGATGCGAGGCCCTAGGCTAATGCATTTCTGAGGCCCCCTCTTATTTTTGCGAGGAAAAAATGGAAAGCGTTAATCAGTTTGCGAAAATCCCAAAATGACGCTCCGAAAGTACGGTCAGTAAAAAGTTCTAAATCATTACTGGAGTGTCCACGATCACTGCGCTTGTTTCTGCCTTCGACGCAAAAGCGTTCAATTGCACGGAATTTTTGAAATCCTACTTGGCTGGCGGGAACGGATTACTAACTGCCACAGGCAAAACAACCGAAATCGTCACAATTGAAATATTTGACAAAACACTTCGCCTACGTTTTTTATAAGAGTCATCTGTTTTTCTTATATGTATTTAAAAAAAAACAAAAAACGAAAACACTTCACCTATATAGTATGTGCGGCGGCGTAAAGACTTTTAAGCATAATGTGAGGACCACGTTGCAATCGCTCACCACGGCTGTAAAAATCTCACACACGAGCAAAACACGTCACGTAAAACGCACCCAAATGGTTGTAACTTTTATGTTCACGATTCACGTGTTTCTTACTTTTTCAGACTGGTAAGAACCGAACGCAACTAAACTGTCGCGTGAAAAGATGTGAGGTTTAAAAAGCAGAACCGTCGCCAGAAAGTTTTAAATAGGAGATTTAAATTTGCGCAAGGGGACTTGACATTCTGAAAATTTGATAAAATCTTTACTGATTTGTAGTACTTCATATTTACATTTGGAAGGGCTTAGCTCACCAATGTCCACCGTGACGAGTTGACTGGTTTAAATTTCACTTATGCTGTCATTATTGAAATACGTATAAAGAAATAAAAAGCTACAATCATCAAATCAAGTAAGACTGAACATAACACAGTAAACGGTTAAAAAGGTTTTGTCCTACCTTCTTCATAACAAAATTATCTAAGAATTCATTGCAAGTTATTTGCCCAATTTGTTACTTTTAGTGTACCGAATGCTTAGTGTGGACAACCTCTCCTGGAACATTGCGACCCTTCAATTCATTTTTACTTCTTTTGAATGTTGAAAAGGACCTTTCGCCTCTGCGGTGATGTGACCCTCAAGCTAAGAAATAAGGCTTCGCGTGTTTGCATAAGCTAAGAACCACAAAATCTATCTAAGGCATCAGACCCGAACTCGCTTTTGTCATTTTTTTGCTGTTTCCGTGTCTCGTTGGGGAAGAGTTCTGCGGTTGCCATCTGGCAAAGTGGCTTTTGCTTGTAATTCAAGCTCAACAAGATCTTCTCTGATTTGCTTAGCATGGGAGCAGTACAAACTTGCGCAAGTACTCAATAGAAATCTCATTTCTGAATGACTCTACTGCAGAAAATTCAAATGGAGAGAAATCGCATCTAAAAATACCAATCGAGCTTTACGCGATACGAACGCTGACAAAACTACTGCATTGCTCAGTCACCTAAGAAACAACTATGCTTTTATTGTAGGATACTGCTGCTAGCCCTACACATAGCTCTTATCTGCAGTACAACCTTGCTTTGATCAGGTGCAGTGACATAACTGGAGGTTTGAGCCATGGGGAAACTCAGCTGAAGGGAACCCATTGGCTAACACTCAGACAATAGTTGAGAAACAACAGCAAATCGATATTGAATTGCTATACACAAAAACGAAATCACCGTTCCGATAAACGCAAAAAAACAACAATCTACTGAAAACAAAAGAATAGTAAATACCAAAATACACGCTAGATACGGGCCCGGTTTTTACATTTTGAACTTGGCAAGGGGGGAGGGGCGGGGCGTTCGCACCCCTGCCATCCATCAGTTATGTCACTGATCAGGTGCATTTCAAACATGAACATATGAGCAGCCATAAGCTCTTTTGATAGAGTCACACGTAACAATTGGTACGATTCAGCAAACGCAGGACGCTGCCAGCGTGCTTTGAGTATATCGACACAATAGTTGGCATGCGGCTTGACCAACTGTCATATTGAGATTCATGGAAACTCGTTGGAAGACTCTGGTGTTATCCCCACGAAAGATGAATAAAACAAAATTTCGTGAATAATAATTAAGACAATTTTTTGACGAAGTTTAATCAAAATGATCATATACCGGCCATTCACCATTCACTCTATGCGTGCCACAGTTTTTTGGAGGCCCCCTTGGATCTTGAAGCCCTAGGTTTAAGCGTATAGCCTATAGGTAAATCCGGCCCTGTGTCTCAGAATTCTTGAGCATCTGCCTCGCAGTTATGAGGTTGTCCATTCACATTCCAGCTGTTGCTGTCAGCAAGAAACTTCAGGCCTAGCAGAGGTAGGCCTAAAGTTGCTTCCTTCTCTTAAGACATGTGTGTGGCATGCTGTGTTCTTTAGGGTTTTTAAGGGATAGAAGCTTCTGGCTTACTGTCTAAGTACCTGCTTATCACGGAGCTTCGTTTTGACGCGATCTTGTACTCTAATTTGGATATTGAAAATTCTGATGCGGGTCATATCCAATGTTAACGCAGGCCACATTTGGCCCGCGGCCGCAGGTTTCCCACCGCTGCCCTGAAGCTTCACCACGAGACCTTAAGATAGTATGTCATAAGAAGCATCTATCCCTCGTAGTAAGGTAAAGGTAGAAATATAGGATAAAATTGATTTGTTATTTGCGGCCCACCAGCGATATTCCACAATTTATGCGGCCCGTGATAGTAAGAAATTCTCCACTCCTGCTTTAGGGTGTCAACACGATTTGTCCTTTTATGCCTGATACTTATAACTGATGTTCACAAAAACGCAAGCTTCTAGCAAGTTATTGTACACCATTACAATACAAGGTTGAACTGTAGTTTTTGTGTGATGACCTGCTGTAACATTTTTTCGTTTGTTGATGTTTTGTTGCTTGCTAGCTGATTATATCAGGTAGTGTTGATGGTTTCGTTTAACACATGGCCAATTGGCTTGCCGCATTCCAGGGTAGGTACCTGGGGAAAGAGGAGGTATTGAGTATAGCAACTCATGGATTATTGGGTGTTATGGACATGTCCGTCGAATGAACATGGAAAGTCTCTTCTGGAGAGGTGAAACTGAGGAGCATGCCCCCAGACACCCTAGCTTGGCATTACCCTTTTCGTGCCTCGGTCTTTCACATCGCTCATGATTTTTATAATCATGACTTGATGCCCCTCCTCAAAAATTTCTGCTCACGCCACTGTGTGCCGTCAGTGGCGCCCCGCAAAATTGCTTCCAATCGGGCCCCGCACTTGCTAAGGTCGGCCCTGCCATCAAGTGGCGCATCCTAGAACTCTCAGTCGATATTCTGAAACAAATTATTGCTGCAGAAGTGGAAATCTTATTTTAGAGTTGGGCGAGACTACAGATTTGGGAAACGATGCACAGTTCATGATGTTAGTGCGATACCGTACGACTGAGGACTACGTGGAACAATTTCTTTTTTGCCGCCCACTTACTAAACATACCACAGCAGGAAAAGAAATTTTTTTAAAACAGTAGCTTCCTTTATTAAAAAAAACATTAGCTTTCGCGAACTCATTGCCATAGGTGTAGCCAGGGGAGGACCAAAAGGGCCACGCCCCCTAAATATTTGGAAAACAGTCATTTTATGCTTTGAGAGAGGCGTTTTTCTAAATAAAATAATGTTATTCGCCTAAAATCAAACATTTTGGCACCCAAAATTTTTGGGCTGGCTACGCCACTGCTCACTGCGTGTCTGTTTGTGCCGACGGTGCTTCTACCATGATGAGAACCAAAACGGTTTTATGAGTTATGAAAAAGGAAAACAAAAACATTTAGGTAGTTATTGTCTTCTTCACCGACACTAACTTTGGCAGCGAAAGAAATTTAAGATCTGACAGTTTTAAAATATATTTCACCTGCAATCACATGTCACATCAAATGCGGTCTCATACGCATTCGTTAAATAGTTGCTTGTGTGACGAGGTGGAGCACACCACAGCGGGCGTTTGTTTCACTTGAACATCCATTGGCTATAGTGAGCAAAGATGCTGGAGAGAGCGGCCCACGCAATGACACCAAGGCTTTATTAAAAGAACAGAATCATAACTTTGCTGAACGATTCAAAGACATCAAGTGGATTGCCAAATAGTTATTCTTAAGTCATATTTTCATACGTTTGAACCATTTAAACATCTCCATGCAGGGAAAAGGTAAAATATTATTGGATGTGTCCAAGACATCGTCGCGTTTTAAAGGTAAGATACAGCTGTGGATCACTGGATCGAAAGTGTAAAAATAGTTGCTTTTCTGGAATAAACGCATTTGCAGAAGAGATAAAAAATTGATTTGCGCTGCATTCGTCAAATCTTTCTTGAGCGCCTTACTACATCTCTCCGAGTTGAATAGATATATCCTTTCTCATAATTACATCATAACATTTAACTGGTTGAGGTGCTAGAGCTATAAGTTCATTGTGAAGTGGATTGCACTTGCATTGCTGAACAGCTGATTGAGCTGCAAACTCTACAGCTGTGGAGTCTCTGACTCAATTTTGAGTGGTATCCCGTAAATGGAACTATATCTTCTCTGAACTGTGTCGACACGCCACAAAAGGTTTTTGCCTTTTCCAACTACATACCGTTGTGAAGCTGTTTTTCAACACTATCACCAAGCACGGAAACCAACTTCAACTAGAAGACATCAGGTGTGCGTTAACGGCAACAGATACTTATTTCGACAAACTTGTGGAACTTAAAAGAAATAATTCTCATTGAAGTTTGTGAAAGTGGGCGATAAACCAAAATTGCTGAAACTAGTGATAATAATACAATCTTGAATCCGCGAAGATTTATACTGGTCTGAAAGTGGACCGTGTCTTAAAACGGTTTGGAAACACCGCCTTAAACCAAAATAAGTGACCCAGAGCCACACTATTGGACCGTGAGATACGTAATTTTTTAATCAGATATATCTCTTCTGTGACAATTTGAAGAAGTCTTTTAATTCCTATTAACTAAAGATGATCATGACATGAAAACAGTGGCGTAGCCAGCCCAAAAATTTGGGGGGGTGGCAACAAGCAACCATTTTTTGGGGGGCCTAAATGTTTGATTTTAGGCGAATGACACTATTTTATTTAGAAAAACGCCTCTCAAAGCACTAAATGACTATGTTTTCCAAACATTTGGGGGGCATGGCCCCTTTCGCCCTCCCCTGGCTACGCCTATGCATGAAAACCTAGTTGTCATACGTTACTGTTTCCACTTTTGTCGAGATAAAGTACGTACACAAAACACTTTAGAAAGGCGTTTTGATTCAGAGACAGTGGTCTAAACACGTGGCCTCCCAAAAACAAAATATTTTAACGAAGGCGACATCGACGCCCTGCAGACGGTAAAACGCATAAAAAAGTCTTAAAAAGCCTGTAGCTTCCTGACTGATAGGTCCACATCAAGAAAACAGACAGCCACAAAATTCGTTAATTCACGTTACTTCAATTCGACAAGCCCACAAACTTGGCCAACAAACGCGTCAACAAAACGTGATTAGCGAAAATTATGAAACCCAGCCTTATGCTGTGAGGACCTTATGTCCAGTATTATAAATAGCCTTATGCTAGATCAGCCTTGTGCTGCAAAGACCTATACGTCTTCCAAAAACTGAACGACCACCTCTCAGTCCTCAATTCGTATACTGACACACTTCAACGTTCCAACCACTCGGAAAAAACAACATTCGCCAAGGTATGCGGAATTACACAAAAAACGCGGCCCGTCAATTACTCGAGGCCTAGTCACCACAATTAACACAATTAGGGAAAAACGTAACGCCAGGGCTACAGGCAAGCAAAGACACGCAACGATTCTGCGAACGTTGCAAAGCCTATTGACGAAAATGACTTGCCAGGCCAATAATGTAGTTATTCTTCCAGTCGTCCCATCAGAAAGATGGCCTAGATAATTGATTTCCGGAGTGCTTTACACTTTTGAACTGCTATTGACCTCGCTATGATGCTACGTAGAGGTGCATGCCTAATGCGATTCAAATTTCACTCTTTTGTCGAAATAAAGTACATAGTTCGGCGTTCTGTAAAGCGCTGACAGATAAACTTGTTCTGGTGTAAGCGAGGTGAAAGAACGGCTGGTAGTGTCTCTCAACTTTCTCTAGCTCACAACATCTTTGTTGCACAATCAGAAGCTTGCGGCACCATTCTCAAGCGTCTTGTTATCTGCCGGAGATTAATGACAGAAACACATGACTCTTCCTTTCTGGAATTCTTTAATATATTGTCAACTCACCTTGCAGCTGCATGCACAAAAATGTATTTCACTCTGTGCAGTTTTTATTCCACAGCGATGCAAGCTTTCAATAAAAACTATTTTGAAGTTATGAATTTCGAACCGTTTGAGGTCGCACTGGCAACGCTCACGTCAAATCAAACCTCATAAGAACATAATGGGTATATTTTTTCATAACCAAGTCAGAACAATAGTTTGGATTGCAAAATAATAGAAGTACTCAAGTCTCAATACAACTGGATGGTCAGCAAACAGTTACGTCATAAAATCAGCTTGCAGAAGAGTGATTCAATCACGAAAGCTTTCCTGCAGCGTTTGCCTTTTTTCACAGCAATGCATGACCTTCACAAATTCACTTTAACGTTTTACAGATGACATTACTTCGTGGAGTGCAAAATCGTCATTATGCTTCTTGTTCTTTGTATTGGGCACTGGAACAGGACGGGGCCCCTTGTCTGTAGCATTTTGTTCTTGGTTGGTGCCCATCTTCGCTGATATTTTTGGCTAAAGATTTGCGCTGTGCTTTCGCTTGTTACTAATAGAATTGTTGAAGTGCCCAAACGTTGCGCTACCCGGTTTAGGGGGTGACGCCGGAATAGCTGGAGTGGGAATCTGAGCCAGAAGTGCAAATTAATTTCTCTGCTTGAAAGTAACGTTCTCATATGTGTCGCTGTCATCAACCGAGGGCAGTCGTGCAGCCTGTGAAAAGTTGGATGGAGAAAGAGTTTGTTATCTACCACCAAGAAAATGCGAGATGTTGTCTGTTGCTTTATACTCACAAATGGTGCTTTGCGATCGTTTACGATATTTTCTTTCTAGGAGTCAAGTTGTACCTTTGCTTTTCTGAAAGCATTCCGACGCTCATATCGGCATACAAGCTCTCATTTGGTTGGTTTTCAAGGGTAACAGAATCGGTGGGGATGCGGGGCTTAATTGGAAAATTTTGCAGTTTGGGTATATCTTTCCGTGGATTTGCAGTTTTTTCGAGCCTGTTTATAGCACTACAAGTTGTTTTCCTGCGATCACCCAGCATCAACGGATCAGAACAGGGTAGCAGTGCTTTTTCATTGACTGTGCTACCTGAAGTTGAAGGTAAAGTGTTGGTGTTCTGTTCAAATTGAGATGATCTGGGCAAAGTCTGCGAGTTTTTTTGCCCATACTGGCTAGTTTGGTATATCATTGTAACGTAAGTGTTGTCAGAGGTTGTGCCTGATTTGTCTGATTGCTCCTCAATAAGGTTACCATCCTGCGTCATTCGTGAACTTTGGTACTCAGTCGATGTTGTCCAATCTTTAAGGTTGGCATGGTCCTTTTGGTCGATGTCTAGTTCCAGATTATCATCCCTGGCGATGGTAAACTTTCTTCCGACTCGGAGTGAGGTTGAAGGCAAGCATTCATGTGCGTGAACATCTCCGTGTCCTTCCCTTTTCTCTGCAGTTTCACAATATTCATGTTCATTTCTTCGGTTTTCCTTTGGACCATCTGGCTCATCAGGGTGCAAGTCTAGCTTGGAATGAGTAGGTTTATTTCGCCGATTTTCGATGCTAGCCTGATGGCCACCAACTGTGGCTTCATGGAGGTTCATATACAAGTCTTGATCAGTAGCTGGAAGTCTCTCCGACGTTGGTGCTGAGTTGCGCTCAGAAAAAGCTCTTTGATGATGCTGTGTGGGGCCATCTTTGTTGTCTACAAGAATAAATAAATTGCGTAAAAAGTTATCCGAGGACGTAACAACTGTTGACATTTAGTTGGCAAGTGTTTCATTAAAAACAATTAGTTTTAAGGTTTACACCGCTAAACTTCTGTTCCGATATGCTTTTTATACTGCATTGCAAAATGCGATGGTTTCGCTTGCTGCGAGCATTTTATTACAGACGTGCACGGATCAATGGGATGAAAAGTATTGGAGGGCAAATGGGTATAAACTTTTAGTTGCTGAGACTTTCGCCGTGCATCTGGCGCGAGGGCGTAAACAACGGAACTTATGAAACTGTTTTCCAAAAAGACAAGTCTTCTATATGAAGAGAGCAGCAATTGAACATAGAACTTGCATTCTGTGCCTACCTCAGACTACAACCAAAAATATTTTTTTCACAAGCAGTGAAAAATGCGAGAATAACATGTTGTTTTGACAGCAAAACCGTAAAATTCTTGCAAACTGGTTGACTTTGTTTAGCCGTAATAATATCGTTATGCTTATGGAGCCCAACAGATTTGATAGCCATGCGGATATTTCATCGATTTATGTCACGCCAACAAGGTCCGCATGAAGACCTGTTGCCAAACAAGTTTCAGGCTAGAAGGGGCATCACCTTTTGTTGACTTTTCAGCACAGTGGAGGGAAAATTAGAAAGTGTACATTGTATCGGCATTGCAGTTTGAAAGATCTGAAGTTCAAGATGTTGCTTCATATATTTAAATTTTCTCAATATGTTCTTTGCAGTGTTTGATCATTTGCATGTAATTTAGAATAAGATGTGCGTTTTTTCAATGCATTTTTTCTTATTTACAGTGATTAGATATAACAATCTCAGTAAATTTAGAATAAAACTTTCTCTCTGCATAAATTCTTAGTGAAACACTTAACTCAGGTTAGATTTTGTTACATAAAACTGTCCCACCTGTCCAACCACAGGCCTGTCCCACCTTCAGTTTTCGTTATTTCAATAACGTAAAATTTAAAGCAAGGAGTTTCAAACCATATAAGACCAAAATGGCAAATCAGAGTACAGTACAATGATTGCAAACTGCAATTGATGCTACTACAATTGCAGCGTGTAAGCCTCATTGTGATAAATTGATTCAGGTAAATTTTCATCCAATAACTCTTGAAGAAAAACGAGGAATAGATTAAAATTGTCACAATTTATCTGCAGTGTTGTTTTTGATGCGCCCGTCGTATAACGTAAATTTAAGGTGCGAAATAACAGCGTTCAAAAAATATTTGCAAATATCGAATCAGCCCTTTAAAAACCACATTCACGACTTTGAAAAGTTCAAGCAAGAAGCATGAGATCAGTTTTTTTTCCTTACTGCAGTTCCTGCTTAGCTGGTGACTGTAAGTAAGTCATACTACTTTTGACATTGACGCCAAAATTTTGTCCAGACAAAAATGGATTAGTTTGCCCAAAAAGCTTTAGAATTGACAAAATTTAGACCAAATTGAAATAAGATGATACTGTTGCCAATCAAGCTGCAAACATCCAAATCACCAGAAACTAGATAAGGTATTTCTCACCCCCACATCCCTCTGTGTTTTCAGCTCCACTTTTTAACACTTTGAAAAAGATTAAGAGAAATTATGATGGCAGATGTTTTCAAACAAAGTAAAATGTGATAAAAGAAGTTTGCAAGATTGTTTGGCAATATATTCATGCAAATTACAGTTTCAGCAATGGTTGACGGGCGTTGATACTTTTACAAGATTTACTGCTAGAATTGCCTATGTCATCTAAAAAAGTCTCTGAAAACTGCAGTCCAGATGAAATTGATTATACTAAAAACCAGTTTCTCCAATGTGAAAAGTAGTGGTGTATACCACCTTTTCAGCCAAACCTAGATCCATGTCGTATACCAAAAACAACTGGCCTGTCTCACCTTCAGCCTCTGGATGAGCCACATCATCCTTCCTTCCTCCAGACCTGTCAATGCAAAAAACTGAAATGAGGCGATCAATTTTCCACGTTCGGAAATTCCCGTAGGTTGCAGGCAAAACACGTGTAATATTTTAATCAGAAAACCGTTTGTGAAGTAGAATCTTTTCCTTCAACGGTTATCACTGTCATCCTTAAAGCATTTTATGATCATTGAATTTTAGCGAGGGGAAATAGCCAAATAAAAATAGACAGTTTTGGGAAAATCATTTTTTCCTGAAACGGGTCATAAGGCTGAGCCACTCGAAATATTTCCCTCTTGATATCTGTTTGGAAAAGACTTATTTGAAGAAATGACGCAGAACACCAAATACCAGTCAGTTTCCTGTAACTATTTTCCACACAGTCACAGCTGTATCACTAACGGTGAGCAGTGAAACTGCTTGTTTGATTTTTGCCACACCGGAACCGATATCTGCTACTTTTTTCACAGAATGTGTCCATTTAAATAAAAATCGCAATGAAATATGAAACTTTAGTGTTTTTTTATAATTTCTGACTTACACAATGGTTAATTTGCAACTGATTACGGTTAAAAATTGCGACACTCTCAAGTACACTTAAATCTTCTTCGGAGGAGCGAATACATTACATTCATTCGTATAATTGTAGTTACGCTTGCAAACAATGCAATAAAAATCTTGAAGTTGTAAGAAATTTTGACAAAGTTGCAGAAACTTTGGATAATGGGTTTGAAAAGCATTACCTGTGAATGGCTACAGGCAAAATTCGCTTTCAAGCATCTAGAGTAAATAAAAAATTTGATTATTGCGAAAAATTCTCGGATAATGAACCTTGAAACAACTTTTGTTTTGTGTGAGCTTCATACTCTTACTGGAGCAACTAAAAATAATTCCCTTTTTATTAGCTGCATCGTATTAAGTAATGTGCGAGCCTGTAGCACTTACCCACAGACTACAGCTTCCAGGAAATGCACCTACCTGATGCAATGCTTCCTGCAAGCAATGAAAATTATAGCAGCTATTGTTGCAATTGATACCGCTGTTGTGATGCAACCGAGAACCATCACAGCAATTGTCGTAGGTGGGAAAAGAGCAGCCTCGTCTGAAATAGATGAACGTAAATCAACCGGCCCACTTTTTATCCACTTCTCATTATTTCCGTTCTAGCTGAAGTTGATACGTTGTGTAAAGCGTTGCTGCAAACCAAAACAACATTTTAAAACTAAGCAGGCAATCATCACGATGTTTTTAACTGAACCAACGGAAGAACCCCACGTTAAAAATGAAGGATCAATCTACGTGCAATAAATTGCTCATCCCAGTTCCGTCATTGTAAAACATTTTGACAACACACAATGCAAAACTGGAAATTACAATGTCCGCGGGTACTCCTGATATGGATCATCCTCAAAAGCGTTTTGACTCGTCTTAAAACATATTTAAAGTGTAGATGAGGCACAAACACATACTTCCTTCAGTTGTCAGAGTCTCGTCCATTTTAAGTATATACAACTGCGAAATTGACAGTGGCAGGGCTAGGTTTTACTGAAAATAAGCTATAAACAATCAGCAGCTAATCTACCACACATCCATGCTACAAAAGAGCACAACATTGTGTACATGTTTCTTGCAGATTCTGTCTTTTTCTGCTAGCACGGTCCATTCAGCACTGAGCTGGCCTTTGTCGAAAATCGCATTCGGAAAAAGTGGGGTTCTTTTACTTAAATCACCACATTCACACTATTCCAACGAGGGTTGCGAGTGTAGGCCAGGGACGTAAAGAGGTTAGATGGCGCCCGGGTCAAGAGCAGGCCCATAGCCAGGTCTCAAGATTTGGTGGGGAACAATACATTTTTAGCGGGGCACGATTTTTGCTTTTACTATATGTTTAAAACTAATTTTTGTAGGCGCAACAAAATTTGGGGGGCACAAAAATATTTAGAGGGGCACTGCCCCCTGTGGCTACGGGCCCGGGCAAGAAGCAGTTTGGCTCCCCCGTGTTCGAACCTTAGCTTTTTCGGAAGCAAATATACTGTACTGAAAATAGTACTTGTGAAATTGTTGGGACTTTTCAGCGTCCCCGCAGTCATTCGGCGCCCCCATAGTGATGCGATGCCCAAGGAATTGTTCCCCCTTTCCCCCTCGTTACGCCCCTGGTGGAGGCATGCTCACATGGTTGAATGTTCATTTTTGGAACAGTGGTCCCAACCTTTTTGTAACCGCAGACCGGCCAACGCTTGGCAAATTTGCGACCCGCGAGTATTATATGTGGGTTGCTATTTTTCAACAGCTGAAAACAAGTTATCGGTTTGAACCATCAGATAAAACTGCTGCGTGTTTGTGTGCCCGCTAACACGGTTCCGACGCTCTTACTCTATGTACACAACAGTGCTTCCGTGGGAAGAACCAACCAATCACATGCCCAGAAAGCGAGTGGTGTCACCACCAGTATGCATTTTGTAATTTCGCGGCCCGGTACCAATTGATCCGCGGTCCGGTACTCATGGTCTGCGACCCGATGGTTTTGGATCACTGTTTTAGAATCAAAATGAATACATGTCTGTCAGTAGTTAACTCGCAGACCTTTAAAACTTTATCCCATTCTAAAGCAACAATAACACGTTACTTCTAGAAAGATGTCTTTAACTGAATGGGCTGACCAAGTGATTGTCTACAAGATTATAATTTAATCAAATTGACAACTACTCAGCTAAACACATTTTTCCATCAACGCAACCATTTAAGGAAAATCTGATTTTAATATACTTCGAAAGACATCAGTAAGGGCTGTTTTTACTTTTAGCTTTTTATCGTTATATTGATCAAAGCAAACCTCTTCTCCATTTCTTTTGTGTTTTATTATCTTCAGTTGTGTTCAGTGTTAACCAAAAACACGTGGTAAAGAAAACTCCTCTGGACCAGTGATACTTAACGTATGGGTCATGACTCACGAGGTGAGTCCAGTGGCGATTCTAGAAATAAAAGTGTTGGGGGGGGCACTGCGGGCACAAGGAAAAAGTAGGGGATCAACATAAATGCCTCTTTCATGGTGATTTTTCGTTGTTTTGAAAATTTAGCTATGATTAACCCTATCAAACTGAACATAGCCTTGTGAATATCGTTAAATACGAAATAGCGTTTATTTACTAGAGACACCTAAACGTGCACTGTAGATGCAACCACACACTGTGTATACTGCTATGTAGAATATTCTGTGCTAACCATACAACTTGCATAGAACTGCATGTAAAACAAAACACCATTTCAGTACACAATTGTGCTGGCCCCACATGAACGAAAACAGCTGCACGAAAGTGAATACAATTCACATGAAAGCGAAACTGTTCCAACCACGAATTCCATCTTGACACAGAGACTAGTAGGCTGCTGATAGCCAACTTGTTTCGTCAAAATATTTTTACTGCAAAGCGAATTGAGAAAATAAACCAACAGCCAACGGATTGGTGACTACTGACTAATCCGTTTTTGTGGTAGTTTATCGACATTTTGTGAATGCGGTGTAACCATAACAATGTTATGCAACTACTATTACGAGTGTAATGCCCATCTGCAGCGTGGATAGGGTGAGGACTATTCAATGCAGTATGCAGTTAACTGTAGCGAGGTTTCGGCACCAGTTGCACCTAAAGTACAGCAGCGCTGCAGCTCGGTTTGCATCGGCGTTTAGAGCGTGTATCAGATAGCAAGATGTAACAGGCGTAAAACTTATTTTGCAGAATACCCCAACAAAGTCGTTCATTTTAATATTCAGACTGACTTTTTCCTCTGACTGATTTTCAAAAGCTGACTTTTCAACCCTACGTTGATGTATGACTGTCTTGTCATAATCATAACACGTACTAACTCTAAACCTAAAAAGAATCAGACAAATAGACAATGAGCAGAATAATTTTCACACAGATCCTGCACAGTTTACATAATAATTTTATATCACCATCACCTCAATGTAACTAAATCCTTCGATTATCTAGTCGACTGTCAAATTCATCAGCGAAATCATCTAAATCTATTTTTCAGCTCGTACCTTTCAACTGAAAGTAGATCAATGTTACCCAATCTTTCACTGGTCATGGAATTTCTGTAAAATGTTTTCTTTAGTTTCAATTTTGAAAAACTTTTTTCGAATGAAGCGCTGGTGACGGGAAGAGTTACAGCTACCAGTTGCAATCAAACGCAGCTTTTTAAGGAGCTGTAAATGAAATAAATTGTTCGAGCGGTATAGGCAGCTTAATTCCTTCCGAAGAAAATTCTTTGTCAAAGTTGTTTCATGTTTTAAATCATTCTGACTAAATGAATATGATTTGCGAATTCTTTCAAGTGTTTTTCTGATAGAAATGTTTGACATCCAGGGCATAGAGCTGAAATACGCGAAAAAATTGCTTCTGAATCATTGCAAAAAATCCGTACAAAATTCTATGAGGTTGCAGGACATGTGTGGGTAGAGTTTAAACTGCAGTCACGAACCACTGCCATAAGATGTTTCGAAGTCGTATACACAAGGCAGTGTTGCGATCGGAAATCTCAAGCGGCATATGCGCAAAGCTTCGCACTGTGGCAGCAAGCAACAACAGAGTTCACATGCCATGATCACTCTTCACGTACGCTGTTGTTACGTTCAATCGTTGATATCGTTATCGTTAGTATCACCAGAGATTACACGTCACGATCACTCTATTATTGCTTGTTCGCGCCACATATATCTATGGTGTTGTTCTTCACGCACATCCCGTTCGTGGTGAATCACACATTCAACGCAACACCACCGGAGAGGTTGCAACAACATCCCCGTCCAACATCCCCTGCGTTCAGAACGCAATACTGCACCCAGGTAAATTGGATAATCAATTCTTAATGCTGTCACAAACGTTTTGTTACCGGGACAATCTGCTGATAGTAATATAATCCAGTTCCATCTCACATTGAAATTCACGAAAAATCAATCTTCTCGTTTCTGCGACTGTTTCTTAGTTTCGAAATGAATGTTTGACCACCACGACCGCGGTCTGACTAAATTTCACGCAGGATCCGAACACCCACTGGCGTGTGTCATCATAAGCAACTGTAGTCACCCGGCCATTAAAAACAACACAGATTATTTGGAAATACTGAATGCAGGTTGAAGGTTTCTAAATTATCGTTTAATTAAAACATTGCTGACCGAAAGTTATCTAGTGCACGAGTATATGTTAATCAAACGAACGTAAAATAAGAAAAAACCGGGTGGGCAAACCAAACAAGAATCTGGGGGCCATGGCCCACTCAGGCACGCCTTAGAATCGCCACTGGATGAGTCACGGAAGCAATTTTTGTGGGTCACGGAAATTCCACTCGGTAAAAGGTAAGATATAACATTCAGACACAATACACTATCGCACATACTTTTTGAATAATAAAAGTCTTAGTAGCCACTGAGGTACGACCATTGCGTTATTCAAGTGTTATGTGTACTGTACCGACTAACATGGCTATTGATATGATTTGATGAGCAAATGTTTGTGGGTCACGGTGTCATCTTCCAGAGTGACATAGTGGGTCACGGTAGGAACGAGATTAAAGAACCACTGCTCTGGATTGTCTTAAAGCAAAACTAGTAACAACTTGGATATTAGGAGTAGAATTCAATGCTGCACTGCCAATATATTTGATCTAAAGTCGCTAGTTGTTTATCGGCTGATTGAACGACGTTTAGAAAATTCAAAAGATAAGTTTTTAACTGGTGCTGCACCAAATTTTAAATCTCGACTTCCGAACACGTGTAATTAGCACTCTCCTACTTCTGCTGCCTTCAGAAAATGACTTATGAAAATTTGTGCTCGGAGTTCTTGAACAATTTGCTGTGAACGGAAAATGTGAAAGGTACTTTGATCTATCTTTCAAATCAGCATTAAAAGTGTAGAAATTTTTGTTTCTACTCCATTATGCTGATTGATGCAGATCTTCGCTACTTGCTTACGTCAACACGAACTCTCTTCAGTTTTTCTTGCTGGCTCTGATCTAAAAATGTTGCGAAACTACAACAACATTTGCTCAACTGCTGCACATCTCCTAACCGACCGTCATGATGAGCGTTTGCAGTGACGCAAGAATCTACTGCGTAGATTAGTTGTTCCGCTTTGCCTCGAGCTCATAGGCTGCAAGCAGGTCATTAACCTAAATCAACACCTGACCTGCCGTTCTGAATATGATTCAAGTGGTTTACTTTTTTATAAAGCGCATGTATTCAGATGTGTCCTGGAACATTTTTCAGAAACGTTTTTATTGGATGTTGTGAAGATTTATGGGAATTATTATCGTGTCAAAAAACAATTTAAACAAAATAAAAATTCTGCAAACACTATCTTTTAACGTTACTTCGCCTTGTAACAGCATTACCTTAGGTCGTGGATGAATTTTATTGTAGAAGTGTCAAGTGTTTACAAAAATAGGTTATAAAACGCTCAATTTCATGTTCAAATAACATATCCGGCTCTGTATCTAACAAGTTTCTTTCATTGTCCTTGCTGTGGTGTTTCTGGTCGGTAAATCGATTTTTGATCAAAATCATTTGTTTCGTTTTCTCACACAACACTAACTGCTTATTTGATGTTCTACGAATGCAAACCACGTTCCACTCAAACCAATACTCCAGATATAACTTTAAAAAGAATAGTTTCTGACGTGATTGTGGTTATGTGTTCGACCTTTTAGTTGTTCTATTACCGTGTGTTTATATTTGATTAGTAATGAATTAAATGCTGTTGCAACCTGATTTTTTTAAATATAAAATCAATTCATTTTCATAGACTTGTTGCACTTAATAGCTTTCTTGCAACTCATTTCAGTCTTTATGACTTATTTGTTCAGATTTGATTCCATTCATGGTGAAACGTAAACAAGAAATCTGTTGCTAAACGAGTGAAAAAGCAAGTTATGGTTGAGTCTGTTGAAAATTTGTCATCCGGAACAGATTGCCATACAATAGCCAGAAGCTAAAGGGCTGATTACAAGCGGTCCTTCCAGCGCAGGAACTGCTAAACGTTTTACTGCAAGGGCAACATTAAGAAATTCATAATTTTGAAAGAACACGGAGCATAATCAGGTTAAACGATTTAATATGTAAATTGATGGAAAAACAAAACTGTGCTTGTTGCTTTCCTTCGTAAACTTGTCCTTGCCGTGTTCCTTTGATAAGATTAAGTTTTCACAAACACATTTAAGCTTTCTGCTTTTTCTTCAAACTTTTTGCTAAATTAGATGATCTGCCTTCCTTGGTGGTTCCTGCTTATAAATCTGGTGCCCAATATTAACATGCTGCCTTTATGGGTTTGTTTCAAAATATTATTTTAAAACACAGCAACTGCTGCCTGAAATATCGGATTAGTGGTGAAGTGTCGACACTTTCCATAGTGCACATGTTGGTAGAATTTGACCTCCGTTTTGGAGGGTGAAGCTCTTGCCCTTGAAGCCCTTGTTTTGAGACTTGCAATCAGTGACCGACAGGGCTGGATTAAGGTGGGTGCTAATGTTACAGCATTAGGTCCATTCTTATAGTAAGTCAAGATTGAAATAGACGATTTTGTGTTAATTGTTTATAATTGCGTATGTGTGTAGAATATGCGTGAACCAATGTTGAAAAAATATGCCGTTTTCGTGCTCGGCATTCATGAATGGGTCTGGGTGCAACAGAACGGTTGACGCGCTGCGCTGTCATTGACTCGCCAACAATGGCGTAACTAGAGGTATGAGCCACGGGGGCAAAGCTTAGTTGAAGAGGGGGGCACTAGCCAACGCACGGAAAAAAGTTACGAAATGATAGTGAATCTGGATGTTGCGATTGTCCATACTAGCTAAAATATAACGAAAACACCCCGAAAAACTCACAAAAAGAACAACCTAAAGAATAATAAATATCAAAATGTCAACTAAAGGGAGCCCAGTTTTCACAATGGGCAGCTCGCCTCCTTGCCCCCCCGTCAGTTACGCCACTACTCGCCAATCGCCACCAGTACAGCATTCATTGTGTAAGAAGACGCGTGGCCAAACACGCGACCTGACGTCTTGAAGTTGCCAACCAATGCAAGGCGAATTAAAAGCTCTCACCACTTTGTTTCTTAACTCTCCAGTAACACTCTACATTGATTGCTTCTTTCGATTATATACTGATATACAACAAAACCTCCAATACACTTGAATGTGAAGTCAGAAACATGCAACGTTAAACGGTTCGATGCATACTACCGAGTACCAACGGTTCAATGTAGACGAACGCAGTGGCGATCCTAGAACTAAAAAAGTGTGGGGGGTGTGGCACTGCAGAGCAAGAAAAAGTAGGCGGGCCAACATAAATCTCTATCTATACTGCATGGTGATTTTTCGTTGTTTTGAAGATTACTGTAATTTGTTGTGACCCTATCAAACCCAGCATAGGCTTGTGAATATCGTTAAAAATAACCTAGCGTTATTATTTATTATGCACTAGAGACACCTAAAGGCCATGTGTAGACCCAATTACACACTTGTACTGCCGTGTCGAATATTCTGTGCCAACCATGCAATTTCCACTGCACTGCACATGTGAAACGAAACACCGTTTTCCGTATGATTCTCACACAAGTCCATGCACGCAATATGATTCTCACACAAATCCATGCACGGTCTACGTCAGAATTTCATGTCAACATCAACTCAATGCAACTTAACCCTTCGATTATTATGTCGACTGTCAAATTCATCAACGAAATCATCTAAATAAGGGGTCACCAAATTTTTGAAACGGAGAGCTACTTCTTGGATGCCGATGGAGGCGAACGCTACTAGTTTGATACACAATTCAGAAATAAAAAATTTTCTGATTCATCTTTAGTTATGCTGCTATTTAATAAAGTTAACGACAAACATCTGTGTGAAGGCACTTATCATGCTGCTGCTGTTTTCAGAACAGGCTCGCGGGCGACTCACGAGGTCCGTGCGGGCTACCTGGTGCCCGCGGGCCATAGGTGTAGGAGCAAGC
>Ga0210059_1004876_pt1 | contig 21619 bp, 11 predicted proteins | sample Ectturendosymbi2_FD_188042 | JGI IMG/M metagenome (GOLD analysis project Ga0210059, IMG submission 188042) | Ecteinascidia turbinata endosymbiont from Florida, USA - Sample 2 (SPAdes) (version 2) | ecosystem: Host-associated > Tunicates > Ascidians > Unclassified | place: Key West, Florida...
GAGCTCTGTTCCAAATATAGTAATAATGCTGCGAATTTTCCTTACAATTGCCGTTAGTGTTGCTACCTGTAAGAGGAGTTTTTCGAAACTAAAACTGATAAAGAATTACTTAAGATCTAGTATGAGCACCTTGTGGTTGAGAAATCTTGCCACACTGCCTATAGAGCAACAATTGACAGATATAATACAAATTTTGACATTGCCATTGAAGAATTTGCCAACAAAAAGGCAAGAAAAGTTACTGTGTAGAAAATTGTGGCTTTCATTCCAGTAACAAAGATCATCCTAATTTTTTACACTTTTTTACTATTTTTCCATATATTTCATTTTTGCTTTTTGTTTAACTGTTACTTACAATGTTTGAGTTTTTTGTGTTTATTTAAAACATACCGTATTTGAGCATGTGAGCGTGCTGTAATATTCTAATGGTGCACAAACTAGTTAATATATATACAAAGCTTTAAGAGGGAGCTATCGTGCAATACCTATTTTTATGGGCTTCGAGGGCGCCAACTTCAAGGGCCGCCCACACTCTAGCTACGCCACTGGGCCAGGCCCATGCAGCCCCCGGTTCAGCCACCTATGATCTCAAGGAAGAGTACATGACAGCCTTCAGTCATAAACTTATTCACAACTCCATCACACAGTCCAATGCAAGTAGAAGTATAAGGCTGCAAATGACGGCAACGTTCCACACTTAATATACGGGCGATTATTACATCACACACAGTATGCCCGTTCAAGATGTATTGTACAATGCACGCCGCTGCACTGCAACAACTTGAATTTACAATTCATTTGATGATTGTTGGTTTGTTAAGCACTGCACTATTTCAGTATTTAAAATGTCAAAACCAACGGATTTCCAAAATATGTAGAAGCACTTTCATATTCTGCAGTTCATGAAATTTCTGAGGGGGGCCCATTTTTTACATTTAGCTTGCCAGGGGGGGCGGCGCGCACCCCTGCACCCCCGTCAGTTACGCCACTGGGGTCACCGTCACGGCATCTCTGAGAAAGGGGGAGGATGAGGTGACCGCCTCGTTCGCCTCTCCAATATCCATAACTGACCTCACCATAAGCTTCATTTTGCTTGCAACACCTACCCAAAAAGGTCAGTTTTTCAAGGTGAAAAGATCGACAAGCCAAAGCTTTTCTTGCTCTTGCTAGTTTCCAATAGTTTTGTCTCTAATGCGGATACAGCTCTTAAGTTAGCCAGCAATGTACAATAATTGTGAACAGGGATAAGTTTTCATCGAAAGCATGAACCCTTTAGATTTTCAATTTAACTGCGCAAACCGCAAGTGTGACTTCACATACCTTTAGAATTTAACCAGACTTTTAATACTAGAGGCTCACTCGAAGTTATAGGTAAACTTATAATAAGTGCGGCTCCATTTCGTAGATGCAGTGTGGTTTCCGCGACGTGGAAGACTTGTTTAAAAACCAAATGTACAGTTGTATTCAACGGTTAACTCATTCTCATGAATCAAAACTACGTCAAATGCATGAAACCATCCGTATAAGGGAAATGCTGGTGTTCCCACTCGAAACAAGAAAAATATTTTCATCGGGTTATGGGTAACCTTTCCTTAAATCGAGCACTTGTTTAATTTGTTTGCACTTCCTGAACTAACAAAAATGTATAGCTCAGCGTTTATTTACAAATATCATTCATCAACAACTTTCCCTTATAGAACCTTCAGCTAAAAACTTAAAAGCTCTGTTACCGAAAGGCACAGATTGTTTATCAGCAAGTTTCTTGGCTGCTGTATAGCAGAAACAATTTTTGACCACCCGTCGAAACTTTCAGAGCCTAGCTGACGTACTGCGCATGTTTTGCTTCAAACGTACCTGACTGTGTTGGTTGAACAACTCTCCAAGGAAACTTGAACCAGCTCTCATAGTGGTAAATATAACAACGCCCGTCGTTTTCTTGAGTAGGGTGGTAGTACGGTGGCCAACGCTCGTGCCTTGCTGCAGCAATGCAATAGCAAACATGTTTGTAGAAATTCAGAAGAGTATAAAAGTAAACCAACTTTTGCAAGTAAAGGTTGTGCTGCTATGGCAAAATAGTTGGATGACTCCACGCCACTTTAAAAAGGGCTATACAGGGAAGCAATAACACAAAGGACTTACGTCATATTTGCTGTACACCTAACGCAATGTTGGATTCTAGGGTAATTTTCAATTTGAAGTTTTCTGTTTCATTGTTTGGGACTCAAAACAGAGATTTTCTGCTAGAAAAAGGTACAAAATACACCAACAAAATAACAAAACAAATTATTGTTTCTTGGTTTTGGTCATTAAGTCAATGTCCGCATTTTTGTAGTCAACAGACTCAAGCAGGTATCCAGGTTTTCACCAGTCAATCTGTTCCATGTGTCGCTATTGGCCAATCAGCGTTATTGGCGTAGTAGTGCTGTAGTTAACCAGTTAAGTTTCGATTTTTAATTATTGGACGTACCACCTTAATTTATACAACCAAACAGCTTCCAACTGTTACCCACCATAACCAACTTGGTGACGTCCGCGAAGGTCAGAGGTTTGTTGTGCATGTGGAACTTCGTTGATTGTTACAATACCAGATTGTAGCAACGGGACTGTAACAATGTTTTGAGGCCTATGCTAGATTTTTTGTTCATATGAATACTGGAGCGCCTGTAACTTGTGCAGATAATATTTTGATGAACTTAATGTTCAAATAAACTCGGTATTCATCTAAAAATTTGCATGATGCAAAAATCGTCTTTATCTACGCCATATGTACAACGGAAAAGGGTATTTTTGGGGGGAGGGATGCTGGACAGACCTTGCCTAGGACACTTAATGGACCTTGCCTATGACGCCCCGGCAATTTTAAGATGTGCAGAGGCAATGCACGTTCACCAAATACAGTCGGTAAGCAAATTTGAAAAAAAAGCCGTGCCACAATTGATTGACCCAGGAGAAAATATTTTGCCTTTTCCTTGCGATTTTTGCGATACCTCGCGAACCACTGAAGCTACATCAACACGTAAGACATTGTAAGCAAGGTTTTTTACGACATATCCTTTGTTGTTTTGAAGGCGTATTTGTGATGTCGGGCAGGGGAAAAAATGATCTTGCTACAAAACAGTGGTTTTATTCAACGACCTGTGGAGAGAGAACAAAACACGGCAGAAAATTCGTTCTGCATACAAAATTCAACCATATTTAACACTTTTAAAAAATGTACGCAAAAAAACTCCGCATGTTTTTGGGGGTTCAGGGAGAAAAGTTTCTTTGGGTTGTTTTTATCATTTTTCGTCTTCGAAGGCCCATACCACCATTTCCATATAACGAAAAAATCTGAAACTCGCAGAACATGTTGACATTAACGTTTTACAAAATACTACCAATTTTCGAGTAAAAATAAAGAGGAAAAAGTCATGGCAATTTAAAATATTGACAGAAATTCCACAAAAAGTTGACAAAGCTTTTATCAAAAATATTGACTTTTTTAGGATTTTTTGCCTTTTTTCGAATGGTATACTCTCAAAATGCTTTTGGCAAAAGGTTTGAAGTAAAATGTAAAAAATCGTATTTTTTGAAATTTTGAAAAAATGCATTTTTCGCCAAAACATTTTCCCCACAAAGCAAGGATGAGTGACTTTTATGGTGTTTGTGGTTGGTTGTGATCCTTGCCAGGAGGCCAGACCAAAAAAGTGTTTCGAAAATGGTGACAGTTAAGAGCGAAGCCGATTTTTTGAAAATAACCGAAAGTTGCCAAATATTGCTTGCGAATAAACAAAAAAACTGTATTTTCTCAAAAATTTTAAATGCAAACATACCTTTTTGGGGCTTATCAAAAAGATCGCTCGTTAACGTTTATTACAATGTCTTATTTGCTGATCTTGCTAACAGTGGTTCGCGAGTTATGGTAAAAACCGCGCTAAAAAGCCGATAATCGGCTTTTGCGGTACTTAAGAAGCAGAATGACGTTTTCACACCTGACAGTTTTCTTTTGACACTCATTTTTGTTAATGCTACATTTGGCTAAGATTATTTTCACAATGCAAATCTTTCAATCTTACTTGCAACTGAATTACAGAGCCTATACTTGCAAAAGTTTTAATTATATTAAACATGAACGCATGCTTTGTGGTCACAGAAAGCCTATAACTTCATAAATCGTAAATAGATATTGTTACCCCATAATAGTTGCGTATTGACCGGCACTTCAATGATATGTTACGTACTAGAGCTGTGTGGCTAATACACTGTATTTATGGTTTTGTGAAATCTACGGCACACACGAAGTATTCGTGGGCCGCACAAAAACTGTCCTCGGGCCGCATGCGGCCCCCGTGCCAGGGTTTGGACCACGCTGACTTACGTAGTTTAAAAAATAGGCGTAGCGCCGAATACTTTCAGAGCAAATTGGTACCAGCGTGCAAAGCAAAGTAAACGTACTCGTAAACCTTGAACTTCAGATCTTTCTGCGATTTGATAACGTGTGATGAAAACTTTGCACACCAGCTACACACGATCGTTGCCAACTCTGTTAGTGGCAATCCCAAGTGCTACGTGACCTGGTACGGATTCATGAGACAGCAACCTAAAGATTAGGCGAAAACATTTTTACGGGGACGAGAATTGTGTGCTCGAATAAATGATTTTGTTTTTATCCTTGAGGATTCAGTAATTGCTGTCTGCAATGTAGGAGGCGCGATCAGCTCTTTTGCCCCCTGGCTGCGCCCCTGCTTTAGGGCCACTAATCAACTAGCGATTGTCATTTTTCCGCCAAAGATTTGAATTTCGTCCAAGTTTAAACTCGATCTAATTTCAGATTCGATGGACAAAATAACGCTGATTGTAGTTAAACTGCATAGATATGCGTGAATTGATCAGCCAAGGTAATGGGCATAATGCAACATTTAAAAAGCACGATGTTAGAAAACAGTTGTGTGGGTGCGTGGCATCTGCAAAAAAAATAAATACTCTTGCACACTTGCAAATCCCAGAATGTGGTATTTGCTTTGTCTAAACCAGTGGTTCTCAAACGGGAGCCACTTGGCTTACTAAGGGAGGTATTTTTAATTCTTGGGAGGAATTTTGTTCCAAGGAGGATTTGGGGAGGAAAAACTGTGGATGAAAAACACTTGTTTTTATTATTAGCTTATTCAACACACATAAAAACTGCACAGCGAGGTTGGTTTAGATTGGATTGTCTGCAGTGCGCAAGAGCAAGCTGCTTCATCATCATCATCGTTTGAGCCAGTTGTTTCAGACCACTGCTTGGCTGCACTAGATCTCGGGGCAGGATTTGAGCAGCCAATCGATTGTCTCATCATCCAGAACCGTCAGGCCGTGCAATTCATTGGGAGGTCGATGGATTGGACATTAGAAAAGAACATGGTCAACGGTTTGATCTTCTGCGCCACACTCGCAAGCCGCAAACGCGGCATACCCATTTATGCAAGAAACGTCTGACACCGATGTGGAGGCGATTGAGCCGGACCCGCATTGTTCTTGGCAGGGCTATTCAGGGGGTGGGTGCGGTGTCGAGGATGAAAGTGCGGAGTCTCGTAGCGCTCTTGGAATCAAAAGAATTCGAATCGGGATCATCGCGACATTTTGCAAAGCCTTCAAGTCTTGTGCTCACCGCATTATGAAAGCTTCATCAGCTGCTTTTAGATTTAATTTTAAGATCAGACTCGAATCCTTCTGAAAATTTTCGGTTCTTGCAAAATGGACAAAATTTTTTAAAAGGAATTCACTAAGTTTAAATCCAACCATTTCTCATTGAGACCTCACTTAACTGCTCATCTTTTTGCATATTAACTGATGTGGAAAGTATGAATCGGATTCAAATCAAAGTTTGGACGTCATGTAAACGGTGCGACGAAGTTACTCGCTGCAGGTTAAGGAATTTATTTTCATCATGTGCAAAGAAAAAATTAAATAAGATACAAACAATCTATTAATCTGGCAAGCAAGTTCACCGTTTATGGCAAGTTCACCGAACTCATGTAAGTAGAAAACAGGAATGTCAACCAGTTTTTCAGTTTACTTTCGAATAACCAAACAGCACACCGCGCTCGGAACAACGGAAATGCACTTAGATTTACACAACTGAAATATTTGAAATTTGACAACATTTGCAAATTGCCATTCCTCAAGAATTTATTCTTGCAATAATAAACAGTGATGGTGGTTTACAAAGAAAAAAGTTAAGGTAATTGTTTCCCCGGTTGAAAGCCCTGTGTCGGTCCTAGCCAGGCCAGTTTTGCGCAACAGTCCGAATATTGCTGTCGTCGAGGCCGAATTGCAGTACCCCACAAATTCCGCACGAACTGCACCGACACCAAGTGCAACCATCGAAATAGAACGAAATGACAGCCTTCACTTAAGCCCAGTGGTTAAATGATTAAATAATTATTTAGCGGCTCCACCTTAATAAAATTCTATGTCACAACGCCTTAATAAAAGTTCTATGTCACAACGCCTTAATAAAAGTTCTGTGTCACAACGCCTTAATAAAACCCTGCAGTATAGTGTTAACGCTTCACCGCTACTGCCATGGGTTATAGGTCATTGTAACTGCACTTTTTTACAAAAAGGTCCATCAGATATTGAGCGATATAAGTGATGCCAAAATCATTAGATTTTCACTATTGTTATTCGAACATTGCATGAAGTGGATCGCGTTCAGATTAGAGATGGCACGGGCCGCTAACAGTTCAGTCTTCGGGCATTCCGCTAAAAGTTTTGAAACAGACCGCTAACAATTTTTTTAGCGGTGACGTCATTCCGGGCGGCTACGGGCCCCTGCGGTCTGCTCGCCAATTAGGCGAAAATTTTTGTTTTTGCAAAGTTTAAAAATCTAACAAGGAAATGTTTTGCTGCTGTTGTCTCCATTTTACCGTTCTGCTAATGTTCTGTGTCACTTGTTTCCACGCAAAGCAGTGAACCATGTTATGAATCAATCAAAGCAACAAACACTTTCATTTATAGTCTGTCGCTGTCGCCAAGGTTTAGGCAGAACCGTGGGCAGAAAGTTTTCAATAGGTGGGCTTTGCGTTTGTGCGGGGTGGCTTGACATTCTAAAAATTGACAAAAACTCCACTGATTTATAGTGTTTCATGTTTCAGTTTGGGGGAGATTGGAGCTTTTTTGGGGGGACTAAGCCCACCGAAGCTCCCCCGTGGCGACGGAACTGGGTTTAGGTTTAGGACAGGTGTTATCGAACCGTCTCTGGCCATGTACCCCTTCAGCATTTCGATAGATGAGCATGTACCCCTAAAATTTTATATGACTAAAAGGCTGTGGAAAATAACAAGAATGCAAAGTATTTACCAATAAGCATATAATGATTTTGAAAATGATATTCGCTGATGTATGTATAAATATTTCGAAATGAATAATATGTAAAGATATTTTTTCCCTTCTATTGCTAACCTCAAATGTACCCTTCAGATAGGCAAATGCACCCCTTCCAGCCCAGGGGTACATGTACCCCAGTTTGGGGACTCCTAGTTTAGGATTAGGTGTTAGGTTTCAAGTGTAGTGCAGCTTAGCACACACTTGTCTCATGTGTTGGTGTCACGTTACAGGCGGCGGACGAATAAGTTTTTAAAAATGCTCTGGCGGACCTACAGCTATTAGACTACATGGTTTTATTGTCCAAAGGACAATGAACTGAAAACTTCAGTGCTGTTACTTTGCTTTTGAGGTTACGGTATATTACGGGCCATGGGGCGGCATGGACCAGAAAATAAGTTGTGGTTAGCATAGACGGGCCGGGCGGTTTCTTGCTAGCTCCGGATGGGCTGGGTTGCAAAAGTGCTGGCCCGTGCCATCTCTAATTCAGATCAATGCTGCGAGTTATCCGCCAGATACAACTACGGCTAACTTCAAAATTTGTCGAATGTTTTTATTTTGTCATTCCACACTAATTTCTTATGCCTACGAGAGGCTTCACCCAAACTTTACAAACGATAAATGTCCACAACCAAAAAATTTCTTACCGTCAAGGTGTGCTTGTTCATGTTGTGTTTTTCCAGACAAAGCGAGTGGCAAACATCAGATAAACGGCTTGAGCGAAGTAACTTTTTTTCTTGTAAGATAAACAAAGCCACCAAAGCTATGCAACTCACAAGACACATTCGAGTTGTAGTGATGGTCAAACACCGTTTTCGTTTTTCTGTCATAATGCTAAACCATTATATAAAGAAGCAGCTGCAGATTTACTAAATTTTCTCGGTGCTTTTCAATCGGTAACAAGAGCACAGCCTGCAAAAAGAGAAAGGATTGTATTTTGCAGTAGATCAGTGGTAAACCTGCCATGTAGGGAAAGGCAATTCAAAATAATTTCCTGTTTCCTGAAATATTTCTGGATAGTTGAATCGAGTCCAAACTACCGAAACCTATTCTGAATTTTTTGACTTCCAGCAATGCAGCAAAACCGGCATTGAAGACAATCTGCTATTCACAGCAGCAAAAACACAAAGCACAAGTTTATTGCTGTGCAATGCAAGATATTATGTACGTTCGTCCGCAAAACGAGATCGCATCTTGATAGCAGTTACTCCGCACTGGAAAAAGATGTCTTTGTAGAAGCTGGTGTGAAAGGTATGAAGAGATATTATGAAATCCTGTTGGGTGAGCAAAGGCAAACGGTTCAGCATTGTCGTCACCCAAGCCTAGTTAGCGTGTCAGCATTTTCTTGGTTGCAGATATGGGGTAATCGTAATCGATTACAGTTTTTTGAGTAATCGTATTCGTAACCGATTGAAGTTGAACTGACCAAAAATGAAATGTAATCGTAATCAATGAGGAGCTGTGGAATCGCGCCGTGACTTCGACACGGTCGTGATTACCGGAATTTCTGGAGAAAAAATTTGTCAATTTAATCGTAGTCGACGATTACTTTCGCCATTGAACTTGGAAATCTTCACCCTACATCACTGTGCGATGAACCGGGGTTGTGGTGGCTGGGTTTCCTCCTTTGTCATCGTTTGTTATGGTTATGTTTCAGGGGAGGCTATTTGCCCGTCTATGTGGTTTCAATCCAGATAGTCCAGGGGCAAGCACAGCGTTTCTAGCTAATTCTCGCTTCGTTCCAGCGAGCCTTCCTGTTGGGCGCCAGAAGTAACGTAGTGGGTATAGTCCAGTGAGACGTAGCATCAAAAATGGGAGCTCTTCTTAAAAACGCGTTCACACTTCGGCAACAGAATAGCGAGGCATTACGAGGAGAGGTGTGTGTTTCACTTATAAACAATCGGAGTGAAGTCGGAGTCATCTTGATCAGTCAACCGTGCTATGACCTTTTTGATGAAGATATTTTAGCAAAGTAACTATATGAATATCAAACAAGACAACATACTATTGGATATGATCTGTGTGTAGGCTACATGATACAGCAACATTTTCATGGGGTGTAAGCATAGCTCGTATCTCCCCCAGCTACGCCCATGTTTATGATGACTAATGGCATGCTGCTTTGGTGACCATTAGACAATGTACCACTGCCACTCTTAATCAAGCCGAAATTTGTAACGGAAGCTCTGCAATTGTGCTCCGAGCGCAAGTGAAAATTACGTCAGTCAAAACGAAATGACAAACGAATTGAACTTAAAATGCAATTGCTTCGCTCTTGTTGAACGGCATTTTCGTTCGAAGAACAACTGACTTGGAGAAAACTGTTAACATTAACTGATTACTTATCTCCCTTCCGGTAACCACAATCGCAGACGTGCTCTTGCTGAAAGGTAACGTCAAGGCGCATGATCAGCTATTCGCTTTATGACGAAACAGACGAAAAAACAGACTTCACAAAAGAGCAACCCATGGATCAGTCCAAAGTTCCCCCAAACCCCAATTTTACAGTTGTTCATTATTATGCTTCATTATGCATGGACTTGGAATGCAAAATGTTTTTTTCTGTATTAGAAATGTAATGTAGAAAGATTTTACAACTACCTCGTCACAAATGTAGAAACACTTATCAAACGCATGAAACAATGCGCATGGTTGACTGCTGCAATAGAAGCATAAATTGACAAACAGAAACGAGTGTGCTGGATGACTCACAATTTTTGACTTTCCTGGTTAAGCTGCAGAGCAGCTTTAAGTGTCCTTTACGTTTAAGAACTGGACTTTGAAGTGGTGGTTTTTCCACCGATTTACTCTCGCAAATAAGCAAATCACAATGAACGTTTGATGCAGCGACAAATGATAAAAGTACTTGCACGATCGACAAATAACGCGGAACAATTTTGTGGACAAAGACAAGGAGACAAATTTTAAGTGCGAACACTTCACAAAATTTTGCCCTGGTTTGGATGAGACGTTTTGCCTCCACATGAGCAACCTTTTGTCGTTTGTTTCAATGTGGTACAATCAATTTTACTTTAGCAAAATATTAAAATATCTAGTCCAGTGGTAATAAACCGGTGGCCGCTCCTCCCCAGTGGGCCGTCAATAAATTTCCATTGGGAAATGAGTCCTTATACGCACTCTACAACAACATGGACAGCTCTTGAACGGGAAAGTGTTCCTCCAATTTACTTATTTAAAGTCAGGGGCGCTTGGAATACAGGACAATTACTTCGGGAGGTGTGGTATAGAAAAGGTTAGAACCACTGATCTTGTCTATGTCAGAAATTTCCATGAAGCAAAACTGCAAGCCCTTGTTAAAATGCAGATGACCCGCAACCAACCAAAAACTTTCAAAAAACGGAAGAATCTTTCGAGAACTGAACAACGTTACGTAAGCAGAACTGCCATCAAAATCAATATGAGACACTCGTCTTGACCTGTTCACTGCGAGTTGAATCAATACACACCTTGTTTGCAGTAGCTGTGGGTCTACTGTAGTCTTAACCGGCACTAGGAAGAACTAAATTATATCGATAAAGATTGAGACATGGTGGAACGCAGGTACAACGCCATATCATGAGAATTGAGCACGTTTGATAACGTTCGATATTTATCGAATTAGAGGAAATTTATCGTTCATTTAAACGAGATAATCATTTGGTAACAATGACATTGAAAACCTTTCTACAATTCTCCAGCGTAAGGAGCATCAGGCAAAAATGAACAACCTGTCCAACCACCATGGCGCGGGACCTCTGAGGCGCGGGGCCCAATGCAGCTGCATCGGTTGCATCGGCTTAAGGCCGGCCCTGTATGTTTGAATTTTGCTTGTAACTTTTTCTAAAAATCGTTCTTTTGGCATGGGTTTGTCTACTCGTGCATCACGCCTACTGCATAAATGTTGCGAAAACGATACTATTTGCGTGCTTAAAGCAGCAAAGCTAGTTCTGCTGTGGTTGCGGTTTAGTATCAATGATTCCGTAACTTCTTGTGCCGTCTGGAGGTAGCCGCAGCCAAACTGCGATGATTGTTTCGTCATAAAGTAGAACGTATGGTGGAAACGCACTTTTTTCCGACGGCTACTACTATTCTTGCGTTACATCATAAACATATGAAGCAAGTCAAGCCATTTACACTACACGTTATTGCGTGTTCGGTCAGAAAATGTTTTTGATCAATCGATTTGTAGAACAAAAGAGCTGAAAGCGAGGTTGCAGTGTTATCTAGCGCTATGCCGATATATGTAATGCCATCAGGAGCTAAAATGGCAAAGTTTCTAATGAGAAAAAGCGCAAGAATCTGGCAGTGTTATCTGAAACGCCGCGACTGAAACTTTTTTTTTTCAGCAAAGCTTCTAAGCAGCAACGTTAAAACAGTGTGGCGTTAATCAGAGCACCTGAAAATGTAAGTGAAAATCAAGGACTAAGTTTCGAAGCATCTTTCACACTCATACTGGCTGGCCATATTGACATGTTATTTTTCCGGTGTTTTTGTTTGTAATCTCTGGTTTCTGCTTATTGTTCTTGTGAATGTTGTTTCTTGCCGAGTCACTCTCTAGCCTGAGGAAAACTGTAGTGTTTATATCATACACTCTCTTCTCGCAGCCAACTGCATGTGCAGTTGAGCCAGAACCGTCGCCAGAAAGTCGTCAATAGGGGGCTTTACGTTTGTGCAGGGGAGTTTGACATTCAAATTTGACAAAAATTCAACGAATTTATAGTGTTTCATATTTCAATTTGGAGGGACTTGGAGCTTCGTTTGGGAGGGCTAAGCCCACCAAAGCCCTCGTGGCGACGGGACTGAGTTGAGCACCGTATTTATTCGATTGTAAGCTGCGGCCTATAAAGTTTATTTCATCATTTCATGCGGCTTACAATCAGGGGCGGCTTACATCTTTTATTTTTTTGCTTTATCGAAATGTACCGATGACGCTCGTCGCTCAGTCTTTCCTTGGCCACGTTTGTCGACCAAATTCTTTTTTGGCAATCGACTTTCTTCAGCATCACGTGCACATCCGTCACAGGATGGATTATGATAAACAGAAAGCAGGTGTAGTGGTGTATGCATCATTAATGCGGGAAACGCACGAGTACGCGAATGTCGCGAATGCGTCTCAGAGGCTTAGGTAACTTATGTTCAAGTGCGGTTTACAATCAAGGGCAGCTTGCGTCAATTATTATTAACACCATTTCGTGCGGCTTACAATCAAACGCGGCTAACAATCGAGTTAATACGGCAGGCACATAGGCTAATCGACTACTGGAAAAAGCAAAGGGAACGTTGCGAATCAATGAAAACATAAGTTTTACAAACGATGACGTCATGAACTACGTTATATGAGCCCTCCAGTGAAAATTGCCCCGGGCCCCCCTAACCTCTAATAGGGCTCTGCGCATCACCTCTCCATTGGATAATTTACGTTGGAAACAACAACTTGAAAAAGTCCTGTCTGCTACATCTTAGGGAATTTCATAAATGATTCAAATCTAATTTAGCTGGGCTTTTAGCGATTGGAAAATCTCGCTTAGCTGTTGAAAGTGGTTTGGGTCACGACGCAGGATCCCACAGTTTTCGATGAAGCTAACATTAGGGCCATCACAAATGAAAAAGTTTGGGGGCAGAGTGAAAATAAAGTCTTGTGTCAACGGGCTTAACCTTTCATCTTTTGTGTCAAAGTTGGTTCTAACGAGAGCATTGTTTGCCAACAATGAGATTTTATAAGCCGTTTCTACTGAATTTGAGCGCAAGGAGTATTTGGCAAAAATGAACTACAATCCAAACATGGCGCGGGACCCCAGAGGCGCGGAGCAATGCTGCCGCATCGATTGCATCGGCTCAAGGCCGGCCCTGCCTGTCTTTTGCCATCGGACTGCATGTAGCAAGATTTTTCTCCGATATCCTTTGGAGAACAACTGGCTGAGCAACTGTCACATTGTCCGCCTTGCGAGACAAGGTAACTGTCATTGCTCTGGAAGCTTTTCTCTTCCCTCTTTTAGCTTTTGCAGTGTTTAAGGGTTTCCTAAAATTATCTGGTAATTCGGACGAATCATCCATTTGAAAGTGCCAAGGGCACTTTGGTCATATATCCCGTACGCTGTTGGTATATGTTAAAATACTACAGTATCTAGATTCTAGGAGATCTATGAAAGTGAGACTGTGGGCTTACAACGGTCAGGAAATCGAGAAAGTCCGCTCTGCAGATGAGAACTATCACCTATCGTCGCAACCCGCTAAGCAGTAAGACACGTCCACACAGGTCCGCGGCAAAAACCAACTCCCAATGTTCCGCACCTGCCATTACCTTTACAGTCCGCACCTGCCATTACCTTGACAATCCCGACGGATGTGAGAAAACTCTCTTGAACAGGAGCGTAACGAGGAGGGCACTATTCCCCGGGCGTCAAATCACTGCGTGGGGCGCCGAAAAATTCCAACAATGCCGCAAGTACTGTACTTTCGTCAATACAATAGGTTTGCTTCCGAAAGACCTAAGTTTCGAACATGGAGGCGCGCCAAACTTGTTTCTTGCCCCCGGCGCCATCTAACCGCGTTACGCCCCTGCCCTTGAACCAAACCTAACAGATTAAATGAAGCAATCTGTGACCGGAAACTGAACTGATAGTTGCGAAGAAGTTCAAAACAAAATCATCAAATCCAAATTCAAGCCATATCCGGCCGGTTAAGCAGAAATTATAAAATCCGAATCCAATCCGAATCTATCAAAATACTAAATCCGGCAGTATTCAAGTCCTTGTTGATCTCTGCCATGCACGACACTGCTTTGCATCGTGTGTGCGGCGGTGGCGACAGTTCGTGCGTAAAATTCACCTACAATGACTTCGCTTGTAACGACGCTTTTTCATCCGTCTTGGCAGAATTCCTATCTTTTACATGCATTCCAGTTCGGCTATAGCAGACCAGGTGCGTAGCCAGGGGAGGGTCAATTGCCCCCCAATTTTGAAAAGTTGCACCAACCATTTTTAGTTTATTTTAGTTTTTGATGTGCAAGCCAAAGATATACTTCAGAACTACTTAAACTTAAAGGAACCTATTTTCCAGTACTTCAGCATAATTTGTCGAACCTGATCAAAGCGATGTTGTTCACCAATTGTCCATGATTAATGAAACGTTGTTTATAGTGTAAACCCTAGAAAATTCACATCAGGTTGATCTTCACCTGACATTTAATTGGTGCTTACGACCAAAGTTACACGTTTGCGCAGCCTGCTGTTCAGAGAGCAAGATGGAGTGAATAGTGTAGTTAGAAGAGTTTATCTTGCGATCAATGCTAAGTTTGTCCCAACAGAGTAATGCAGTTAGTGGATTATGAATCTTAACCATGTTACGTCCACGTAGGCCTTTAATCTATATTAGTTAACGTTTATAGTTTATTTGAGATATAAAATGTTATTTATCTAAACATGTGCCATGCACCAGGAGATTAACAAGTCTACACACCAGAAAGGTTTATGTATGCGTATTTCGTCCAGTAACAAGCACGACACGCATGCTGTAGAATTCACTTAAGCTTATGGTGCAGTTTATCAATTTGCGCTAATTAAAGGAAATGTTCATGACGGCACACTGCTTTGACCGGCCTCAGGTTTGTTCCTTCGGTTACAGTGTTTTAATAACTGAACAACAGGCTTGATTTCTGCAATATTTTGTTAACATTTTCATTTCCTTAGAACAGTGGTTTCAACCTTTTTTGTAAAATCACCCCCCTGCACGCACTTTGCTTGAAAATGAAAATCACCCCGATCCTGTTTTTCTGAAAATAGTATTTTGTTTTGTAAATAATTCAGAGCAATTGAAATATAAACGGGCAATCTAGTTATCACAAAACAAAACGAATGCAAATGCATTTGTAGAATAAATGTTGTTAATTCCCAAAAAAGCAGCTCATTCCAACTAATGCGAACCTTGCAATGGTGTCTATCTGCAAGCTTTTTCAAAGCAGGTTGCAAGTTGGTCAGTTTAAATGGAGATTTCCCGATCTTGTTCATGTCAAGGCGATTGCGATATTTATTACGCGTGTACCGTACTTGGCAGAAACCTTGCTCAGGAAAATACGTCGTGGGAAACCTTAGTAATATTAACTTCACTTTTCCTTCGCATTCACTTATGCTAGTTAGCTGGCAAAAAGGTATTTCACCCAGTAACTTTCTACTCAGTGTAATGTTCGGCGTGATCTCCACAACAGAATGACTTTATGGCAAGCCTCAAACAACAGGTGGCGAAAAGGATTTTTTGGAGTCTTTAGTTTCGCCAAGATTGGGTGCGCTTACTTGCCGGTCCAAGTTACTCCTTTCCTAGCCTACTCTGTCATAAGCAGGGATGTAGCGAGCCTACTCTGTCATAAGCAGGGATGTAGCGCTAACAAAAAAGGTGTGGGAACGCATTAAAAAAATAGCCATTTTGAAACAGCTTCGAACTAATCTTAAAGCAAAACATGAAAAAGGTGTAGGAACGCCGTTCCCACCCCACTACACCCCTGGTCATAAGTCAGATGAACACAGTACAGCTATATCCAGAGACGCCAAAACACTCGAAGTGATGAAAAACACGATAAGCACGTTTTACAACTTACGGCTAGCTGTTCCTGGGTTTACTAGCCGTTAATTTCTACGTAAATTGTCTTGCAACAGTCATATTTCCAGTTTTTCCATAACAGAACACCTTTCAGCAGATCTACGTTGTTTTGCTCAAGGTACTAACTAAAGCTTATTGTTGCGATCGGAAATCCTGAGCGGCATGTGCGCAAAGCTTCGCACCGCGGCAGGAAGCAACAATAGAGATCATGGTCGTAATCTCTTTTACTGCTTGTTCGCGCCACATATACATATTGTTGTTCTTCGCGCACATCCCGTTCGTGGTCAATCACACATTCAACGCAACGCCACCGGAGACGTTGCAACATTATAAACACATAAGAGTGGACTGCCATATTTGCTGCTTGCGAAACAATGGTTTGGCAATGCTCTACCGAAGGCCATGTAGACTTGTTTCAAGGCAATTTTGCTAATAATAACACATACGGTTGGGGACATTTGTGACAGTTCACGACGAAAATTAACTGCGCCAAACTTGACGGCAACTTGAAATTCACTATCGCCGCGAAAGTCGGTGGAATGATTTAGTGGTAGCAGTATTACGATTGTTGGGCCAATTTTACAAACTTCAAAGAAGCTGAAGTCTTCCTCTTGAAAAAATGAAGTTTGATCTATTGGCTGTTTTCCGATAGCTATATAAGTGTTGGTTGCTTTCCACCACTATCGGTATAATAAAACTAATTAATGCATACTATATTTATTGAAACTACAACTGATATTGATATGCTTTTGCAAGTTTAGTTGCAAATCTGAAATAATAATTGGTTTGTTGCGACTTGCGACGTAGTAATACTGTTTTGCCCATTACTACAAGATTGCATATTAAGTAGGCTAGGCGAGTAGGCGTGGGAAGGCAAGAAACGTGGTCTTACAGTACAACATTTACTTAGTTTGGGAAATGCTCTGTCTTTACTTAGTCTTTACTTAGTTTGGTAAATGCTCTGAGCTCTTTCGGAAATAAATTCACTGCATTGAAGAAAGTACTTGCAACATTTTTCGGACTTTTCGGCGCCCCCGCAGTGGTTCGGTGCCCCCCCATAGTGATTCGGCGTCGAGGGAATTGCGCCCCCCTCTCCCCCCCTCGTCACGCCCCTGTGCGTGACCAGTCCGATATGTGTTTTATAACCTTTGTTGCGAACCATGGAGTCGAACGTGCATCGAATGCTTTTATTCCAAAGTAACAAATATATATTTTTTGGAATCAATTCAACATTTTGAGTATGTTTTAATCTGCAGAAATCCCCCCCTGGAAACCTAAATCGCCCCCCAAATCTCGTAAATCACAAAATTGACCCCACAACGCATGAAATCGCCCCCTGGGGGGCGATTTCGCCCACGTTGAAGACCACTGCTTTACGCTACACTTCGCACCAGGGAGATCTTCAGCCTAAAATGATCCCTGGTCCTTCGCAGCCTCCCACTCCACCACTCATTTTATACATCGGTCTACTTGGAAGTCATCGCAGCACCACACATATGAAAGTCGTGATGGCGCCAATGTGTGTTTTCTTTTGCTCGTGCAGCATATTCGGTACTTGTGTTTCGTCGAAGTAGTTGTGCTGGCGCCGTCAAGCTTGTGTGCTTTGCTGCTGCCGCCACATGTCTGTTTTCGTGTTCTTTCGTGTATTTGTGTGCTCCGTGTTACTGCCATGCATGCTTAACGACTGCATTGCGCGTGGGAGTGAAGAAGTTATACACAAAATATGACATCGGCAAGAATTTTCCCCAGGACTTTATGTTTTCTGCAAAACACGTGCTTAGGAACGAATCACATATACTATCTTACACGGTGCATAGGGTTACACTTAATACTACAGCAGGGGCGTAACGAAGGGGCTAGAGGGGCACAATTCCCCGGGCGCAGGATCACTATAGGGACGCCGAATCACTGCGGGCGGCGCCGAAAAGTCCCAACAATTTCTTCAATATAGTGCATTTGCTTCCGAAAAAACTCAAGTTCGAACACGAGGGCGCCCAACTTGTTTCTTGTCCCTGGCGCTATCTAACCTCGTTACGCCATTGTACTAGAGGTTACGCCCTTGTGCTGCAGTGATCGTACACTTCTGCATTTGCTTTTCTGTGCATCTGCAATACAACCGCTTAACATACACGATGACGCAAAAACATTTTTGCACCGTCCAAGCCCAAGCCTGTTAACGGTTAGTGTAGTGAGACGTCATATGCTGGGGAGTATCCTGGGGGGTTACGGGAACTACAGAACCTTTGCGCAAAATTTGTCATGAATGGGTAGAACCAATTATGTACTCGAGTAGGCAATTTTCGCCGCCCCAAAACTATTTTTCTAGCTACGTGCCTGGCCAAATCCACTTCATCTCAAATTGCCAACACTCTTATAGACTTGTTCAACAAAACTTTCCACTGCAACCTGTGCCAGCGTTCTACTACAAATTCGCGCAATGAAATCTTTAACTCGATCACACGGTTTGCCGGTATAATACAGAATATCTGCTGAACGATAAGTAGTTCATTGTTTGCTCTTCGGTTTACGAACTTTTACAATTACAAAATCTTTCACTGGACAGTTACGAAACTGAAACACTGACATTATTCCTCTACTGGCACTTTCATCTCAAGAAGTGCCACGTGCAACCGTTCCGCACGAAATAATTGCCTTATTTACTTTTCGCACATAGGAATTTTTCAAGAAATCGCGCGTGATTTTAGAAAGGCCACATGGGCAAACGGTATTTGTCGTCTCCACCCTACACCGTAGGGTCTCAAACACTCGGGCCGTATTTGTGGCCAGCGAAGGGGTTTTATGCATTCCCCGATTCTTTTTGGGAATTTTCAAATAAAATTAGCATTTCGTTATTTTCTTTATTTCCCGGTGTTTAAAAGTGCTCAGCTATAGCGAATGAACAAGTTCCTTTCAAAGGAACGTAGAGACGGATAGAAATTAGTTGCCTATGACTCATGATACCTTTCGCAGGAAATAAGATGTAAAAGTTGTTTCGAGGAAGGTTCAGGTGCTGTCATTGTTACGTCAGCGGCGTAATGCGGTCCTCGGAAACAACAGGTATGGTCATAATTCGGCCCTCGGGTTACTTTATATATAAGTCCTCATTTGGCCCTCAGAGCAATTTGAGTTTGAGACCCCTGCCCTACACTGTCTGTTTTAAAACTACGTGTGGGTATTGTCCGATACCGGACTCAGGCACCATGGGACCATGCTGGTTTGAGTTTATTTTATACAAAGTTGGAAGCGAATGTCAGGAGTACAGTACTTTGTATCGATGAAACCTAGCTACCAGAAAAGTGCGCCTTTATCCGAAAACCGAGAATGCAACACTTACAATAGCCGAAACAATTTTTTTAAACAGGTGTATACTGTCACAAATATATTCACAGAACCACTGCCGCTTCTGTTTTAAACTCACTGACATTGATACACGAAAAAATCTACCATCGCACTTCATAAAAAAGCAGCAATACACAAGAGGCACAAAAACCAAATACAGACAAAAAAAAAGATACTAGATACAACAATGTTAGTGTTACTGCAAGCACAAGTTATTTACTTGATGAAAATGTGAAGGTGTCCTTACTCCTTTGCTGCAACAGGTGTATATGATAACAATAAATCTAACGTCATTTAAAAGTTTATAGTTTATATTCAACGCCAAGGTAGTAATAATGTAACAATTGATTTTAATGAAGTACAGATATTTTATCAAATTTACCAACGTGCGTAATTACAATAGTCTACACGTCCTCTGAGGACGTTTAGACTACCGTAATTACTAATTATGTAGTCTAACCGTCCTTGAATACCAAATATTACTGTAATCGCCCCCCCTAAACTTACTGGCTGGATCCGCCCCTGGCTCTAGCATGCCATCTGTAAGCTGCAAAAATCAACTGATTTGCCAGTCAGGTTCAGAAAACAATTCGGATTTAAAATATACGCTGTGGATTTTCCAAGTAACTTTATTTGTTTTTCCCGGTTGAGTTTAAACCACCGTTTTGCACCAAACTTTTTACAAAGATGACTTATTTCCAATTACTGATTTTTACATATTCGGTGTGAAACCTTTTGAGAACTTTGCGTTTCGAGATTCATTATCAGAACCGCGTGACTCTTCAATCTACTAGCAAGACTTAAAATCTTACTGTCATTCAACAAAAAAACAAGTTTTTCAACCAGATCTGGCACCAACTGATGTTTCCGTTTACAATACAAAAGGAATTAAGTATCTCCTAACTAAACATTGTCGACAGTGTTGCATGACTGAACAAACCCTTTGCAAATCTTTCGGAACTGTACTTTAAAGCGGTGCTGAAAGAGTCTCATTTCGAACGAAAGCGTTAACAAATATCAAAGAACTCTTCCTGAAGACCGACATGTGACACCCAGCTGAGAACACGTCCGCATTAACTCGCGTCAGACTTCGTGCAGCTTCTGGCGTCTAGTATAGTGCCGGCGCCTGTTTTACTACTGCTCGTTTTCTGCACATTTAGAATGCCTATTACAGGTCCTGCACGGCAACGCATAAATGGGTGGACCTCGAGCAGAACAAGAAGCAGTGCTTCGTCTCAAGTACTCGCGTTTCTGCAGCGTTGAGTGGCCTTGAACAATTTGAACCAAGTTTTAAATACCGAATTTAACTGCAAAAATCAGTTTAGAATTAGCTTAAGAAAATTTTTAACGACTGGTGGTGGATATATCAACATTTCAAAATACGTATTATGGTATTCAAGTAACTTCACTCCACAAGTGAAAGAAGCAAGGAATCAATCACAAATTTTTAATAGGAAATCGATTTCACGTAACACTACGCATCGTCAGTCCTATCATCTGCAAGCAGTGCTAACAGGTGTGAAACGTTGAAAGGCCAACACAAGGTTAGAGAAAGCAAACAACCTCAGACTGCAAAGAAAAACCGCGCAGACCCAACCGCGACAAATAAAACAAAATCAAAACGTCTTGCTCAAGTACATGCAAACGCTGAAGCCTCAAAACTTACTGCACAAATAACAAGAACTTACTAAAACTCAACGCCAGCTGACGATTATTATTAACACCACGTAAAAGTCGCTTATGGATAAAAGTAACTATTCGCAGAGCGAGGCTTCTGGAAAAGCTTGAAAACAAGAACCGTTATGCGTCACAAAGTCTTTTGGTCTTGAATTGCTAGCATTTCTTGAATTGCTAGCTTGCGTGTTGAATTGCTAGCTTGTCTTGAATTGCTAGCTTGCGTCACAGAGTCTTTTGGTCTTGAATTGCTAGCATTGCCAAGTGTTGCTTTATTTTTTGACTGAAGATGGATTAAGAATAATCCGAAACGTCTCAAAATAAAAATGTATAGTTTTTCGAAAGCTTTTTTAGTGTTGATGAAACTGTTAAGTCTATCCCAATTTTATGCTCCAAAACAAGCGTTATGAATTAGTCAACGTGCATTTTGGTCGCTGTGGCAACCAAGTCTCTGCGGGCACGATGGAAAAGTTCTGACTGACGCGAACAAAAACACGCAGAAGGGAGGCAGTTCATAAACGGAACATCACAGCAGAAGTGAGGCAGTTCATAAACGGAAAATCACACCAACCACAGTCAGGGGCGCAGCCAGGATTTTTCTAAGGGGGGGGCTGAAGTTATGGAAGCAAAAGCCTTGTAAAGGAAAAATTGCTTGTGATTAGAATAGTCA
>Ga0210059_1004877_pt1 | contig 21612 bp, 15 predicted proteins | sample Ectturendosymbi2_FD_188042 | JGI IMG/M metagenome (GOLD analysis project Ga0210059, IMG submission 188042) | Ecteinascidia turbinata endosymbiont from Florida, USA - Sample 2 (SPAdes) (version 2) | ecosystem: Host-associated > Tunicates > Ascidians > Unclassified | place: Key West, Florida...
AAAAAGTGTCTGTAACCCTGTGATTTCGCCGGCTTCAATGTCTTGTACTACGTTCTGTATTGTCTGTTTTTATCAACCTGCGTTCTGCAGAGTGTGTGTGTTCATACTATGGACTTCGTGTCTGCTATAAACAAATAAATAATAAAAAAAAATAATGACCGCTTTTGAAGTTTTTCTTGTTTGAGTGACGTTTCGCCGACTGACCGTGGAATGTTGTCATTCTGCTGGGATTTTTGAAATGATTTTCGGAATCTGCGACACTTGTAGATGTGAAACAACATGAACAATCATTTCAGGCTCAACATTGGTATTTGCGTTTTTTCGTTAGAAACACTGCCTGTTGTTTTCGGTGTTGCGTATTCTGCCAGAAGGAAGATGGTTCAAAATTTTGTTTATTCTAATATTATTGTAGTTGAAATTGTACATACCACGTACATTGTCAGAAGTACTTGTTGACTAAGTGCAAGTTGTGCATTCTGTTAAGGTGTAGCTAAGTTGCAAATGTGATTATGCTGTAGGTTTTCTAAGACAAAATCATAAGACGATGGCTACTGACTACATTATATTATTTGTGCATTGAATGGAAAGTAAGAGCTGATGAGTGTGTATATAAATGAAAGATGGCATCAGAAGCAGCATTATCTCCAAATGAAACAAACAAAAGATCATCTGATGGAGAATTAATTGGTGATCAAAAACATGTTGTAGCTTCAATATCTAGGTGATTATTGATAGGGCTACTGTGCTCAACATTTTCTAATCCCAAACATTTTGAAGTGAATGTTTCGAATCTGTTTTTTTTTTGCTGAGACATTTCAGTCATTTGTCTGAAATAGCTTAAAAGTGTTTGTCATTTTTTCATATTCTTATATTTTTTATGATTGCAAAAAATAAATATCACTGAATATAACGAATTATTTTCAGACATGTAAAAAAAGTCAGTGGTTATGGTATAGGTCTGTCAGCAGACTTTATCACAGGGTTTCTAATCCTTTCTTCTCTCGTTTACCGTTTGCCAGCTTCCTAACATAAAATTTACTCTGTGTTTTCGGTTTACTCATTAGTGCTGTAGAAAAAAACAACATAATAAATTCAGCATTATTAAATTTTTACCTCCAGGATAGGTAAAATTTACCCCCAGTTGAGAACCCCTGCCTCAACACATTGACTGCCGGTCTACAAATATATTGTACTTGGAAATCAGAGAAAAACCAGGGATATTTCAAATGACTTGTTACCTACCGCATATCTCCTCAGCCAATTGCACTAGAGGGCTAATCAAACCCTCAAAAGACTTGGAAAGTCTTTGAGTCTGCAATAAAAAAAAAAAATTTGGTTTTGGGTTTCATTTTTTTCTGAGTGACATCATAATTAAGGTAATTATCATAATTAAGCTATTTTTGGCTGCTGGTTCTTGACCTGGGCCGAACCGCTAGACGGAAGTATTTCGTTGAAAATTTTATTGGAAACTAGGCTAAAGTCTGCATCTTTTGAGAGCTTGATCAACTTTCTGGCATTTCTGGTTCAAAAGTTGTGATTTAAAATAAACAAACATAGTAATTATTTAATTTTGGGATTGATTACTTTGTTTATTTTTGATCATAACTTTTGAACCTGAAACCCTAGCAAGTCGATCAAAGTATGAAAAGACTGGGATTTTTGCCTAGTTTTCCAATAAAAACTTGTGTGAAGTATTACCATTCTAGCGGTTTGGGCCTAGGACAGATGAAATGGGACAAAAACGCTTGTAACTATTCCATTTATGATGTCACTCACATAAAACCCAAAACTCAAAACCCCACATTTTTTTGTTGCAGACATGAAGACTTGCTGAATCTTTTAATATGGGTTTGAACAGCTCTCTATTGCAATCGTCGGCAGAGATACTCTTGCGCAACAACACCTGCAAACTGCTGGCTATTAGCCTTAGCCTAATGGAACAGAAGGTGTTAATTTGTGAAAACTTATTTCTCCCCTGCCTGCAACCTGACAGTAATGCATAACGAGTGTTCGGTAGACTGTATTATGCTTGGTAGAAATGTACTAAACCCTGAACCTAAAACCCAAACCAAAAACTTAAACCTAGACCTAATTCCTAAACCTTACCCCTGAACATACAGCCAACACCTTAAATCAGTGTTTTTTTGTAGCAGTGGCTACAGGTCCGCCAGTGGACTTTCACATTTGAAAACTTATCTGCTGCCTGTAATTTGATAGTAGCACGCGATGAGTGTGCAGTAAGTACATTAGGCTTGGCAGAAATGTACTTAACCCAAAACCTTACTCTAAGCTTACCCCCCACCCAAAACTGTAAATCTGAACACAAAAGTTTGGAAACTTTTAGAAAAAGTGAGTCTTGTGAAAAGTGCAACCATTACTACAAAAACGAAAGGCGCCAAGGTGAGAACCCAACTGAAAACCATTCACATAGCAGACGTTAAACGCATCTGCTGTGCTACCATGACAGCACTGTTAAAGTAATAAAGTCAGTGTTTTATTCTAACTGCATCACTGCTGGCCGACCTATAGCCACTTCCTAAATCTAACCCCCAAACCCAAACTGTAAATCTGAACGTAAAAGATTGAAAAATTTTTAAAAAAGTTAAGAAAAATTACAACCACTGCTACCAAATGAAAGGCGCTGTGGTGAGAGCTGAACCGAAAACCGTTCAGCAGACGCAGACACGTCCACTTGACTACCAAGATAGTGCCGCTAGAGTGGCAAATTCAGCATTTTTTTTAATTCCAACTGTGGTTCCACCAGTGGACCTATAGCCACTTCCTTAAAAAAATATAGTCAATGACCAAAAAAAAAACAGATTTGAATTGTAGTCATAGATTCAAACCATATATTGCATGGATATATCTGTACAATTTTTATTTGATTTAGAAATTTGAGTCTTTGGAAATTAAAAATCTAAACTTGAAATATAGTTTAATACGTTTATTTCTTAGCGCTTCCAAATTGAATGTTTTTACTGCTTACTGCTTCTCATGCAGTGTTTAAATATTTCAGATTCTACAACAATGAAGAAATGAGTGACATTGTTCTAAAACTAGGATCACAAAGATATTATGCTCATCGCTTTGTTCTTGTTTTGATGAGTGATGTATTTCGTACAATGTGCTCAAAACGGTAATCGTTGTTTTTCACGTTGATGTGATGACTTTTTGTGTATCCCTCATAGAGGGCAATTTTATTTTCAAAGAGGGCGATTTTTTTTCTTCATTCAAAAACACAAATATGAAACCACAAAAATCATAAAGATATTGTGCAATTACCCAATGACCATACTGGAGTATTACCAGGCACATATCACCACCAATGGGGTTCCACCAGGCACATAGTACCAGTGAATGAGGCACATAGTACCAGCAAATAGGCAGAGGTAAAGACAGATTATATAAAGGTTTAACAGTAATTCAGTATGTGTTGGGTACATGAGGCCTGTTGAAGCAATCTGGGTCCAAAATTTTGAATTGTAAGTTTTTATTTCCTGATTTTTTTCATAGATGTTATATATGTTCTTTAGAAATTTGCTTAAACTGAAATATTGGTGTTTTAAGCTTCTCAGATGAAGGGAGTTGACTTTTTCAATCATTAGATTTTTATATCTCTATACAGGGGTCAATTAGGAGATGGTTAGGTGGGGCATGGGCAAATAAGGCTGGGAACTACTGGATTGCAGCATCATTTGTTGAGTTTTCTATTGGTTTGTTGATTAAACAACAATTCAAAGCTCTAGGTTTGCTGAAAGCTTTGAAGGTATCAGCAGACTAAGCTCTGCTTTCATGACTTCGTGATGATTCAGTCTTACACAATACACATATCCCTTTTCAAGTGACTAGTCTCCACAAAGGTGATGAAGTCTCATCAATCGGCATTTATTTATGGGAATCTAATTTCACATTTATGCATCATCCATCCTGAAATCTGCATTTAATCAAATAGATTCTGTTTTCTATTAGATTTTGTAACTGAGGATGTTTAAAGTTTCATGAAATCAATTTTGTATTACAAAAATGTTTGCTGATTGTTTAGACTCTGTTGCTTTTGTGGATACTAGTTGCTTGTTTGCTGATTAAAGTAGAAACAATGTATTTTGAGCAAATGACCCTCTCATGACATATATACCCTTTATGCCTTTTGAAATTATGAAAAATCTATTGGAGACTTTAGAATCTTAAGGATATCGGTGGTAGCAATCAATGCAAAATTTCATGCCTGGACTATAGTCTAATACAGTGTTTCCCAACCTTTTTATGCTTGCGGCACCCTACAGAAAAGAATAATAATTTACGGCACCCATAGCAATTTGCTTTGAGGTTTGATGATAGTTTGAAAATGTATTTTTAATGATATGGTAAAAAACGTGCTAGCCCACGGCACCCCTGGGCACTGTAAATGGCACCCCGGTTGGGAACCACTGGTCTAATAGCTATTGTCAAAACAGAGACTGTGCTTTCAGATGGGACAGCAACAAAGTGAATGAATTGGAATTGAATGAAAGTGATCAATGCATTCCAGTGTTCCCTGTCTTTCTTCACTTTTTGTATCATGGAACAGTGTTTGTCAACACTAACACTGCCTTACCACTGTTAATGCTTGGTGACAAATATAATGTACAGCCTTTGAAGACCAGTTGTGAAGAATACATACAAAAGCAAGTAAGTATTTGACTTGATTCTTATGATTCTACTGTTTCTGATAAACAAACATAATATGTTTGTATATATAAGAAGCTATAACCTCAGGTGCTGATATGATGTAAGATGAATTCATCGTTTTTCATTAATAATGTAGTATTATTGTATTGTGTTCATGAATTTTTTTTGGTGATGCAAGGTGTGCTGCATGATATCAATGTTGTTTTGCAGTTATTGCATGCTTCAGTTTGCTTGACTCTATGTATCCACCTATAACATATGTGTAAAACAATGAGCTCTGAGTTAAAGTGATTTTGTTTCAAACTTATAATAAAAAATTTATGAAATTTCCCACCCAAATTGTTCAAAAAAATATTGTTCTGTGCCTAAAACAGGGGTTCCCAACTTGGGGTACATGTACTCCTAGGGCTGTAGTAGATCTAGTCTCGTAAAAGGGCAGCTGTTGCCTTTTGTGAAAGTGCAGCTTTTGATGAAACTTACCAGAATAAAAACATTTTTTCTACAAGTGTCCTAAGACCCATCAAACTCGGCTAGTAGCCTAACGCATTCAGTGTGGCACTGGTAAAGCTTGACTAATAAGACTTTTTTGGGCCAATACTGATGCTGATATTTTTACATTACGCAAACCACAGTTGAAAGACATTACAGTGCCTTTTTTCAGTATCTAGGCCACATAAACAAATGGAACAATTACAGAAGTTTCAAATGAAAAAGCAGATTGTGATAAGTTAGGAACATATTACAAGTAGACAATGATATATACAAATGACAAAAGCATCAGAGCAAAGAGCAATTATGAAGATTGACATGCATAACGCACGACTCATTGCAAACAGTGATGAAATCATTACTTTGCTGCGATGAAGAACCATACAACATTGAATTCTGCACAAACCTGGGTCACTAAAACAGTCATTCACCACAGCACATACCCTGATTTGTTCACAGGCAGTCATCTGCTTACCGCACAAAAACCTGTGAAGTGAGTGTTAAGTCATAGAGCGGTTTATTGGGATGATTGCATAGTGGTCTAAATATTACCCATTACTTGATGTACTGTGGTCAGATGGTGATGCGCCGTATGGAACAGGACAGACAATTTCGTTAATCAGAGACGATGTAGCAACTTGGGTTTTCAAACAATCTGTGCAGAACAATAACACAACAGATTTTATGAGGAAATTCCCAATATACATTGGCAGAATTTTGCTGATATGATACACAATAATGCCGATGTATCGATCGAACTCTAGTTACCACTAGCATTGCAATATCACATGTTTTTGTCAAAGCACATTTACTATATAACAACTGCTGTTTGTTCCTGCAAATGTGGTGCTGAAAAAAAAACGAAGTTTGGTGAACAATCAGCAAACGTGTGGCATACAACAAGCAGGTTTCTCACACAGTATTGAAAGTATCGAAAAAGTATTGAATTTCAAAATTGGTTTTCATAACCTTGAAAAAGTATTGAATTTGGGAAAAATCTACATTAGGTATTGAAAAAATATTGAAATTCTAAATGGAAAATAAATATGAAGTATCTGAGCAGAATTTTACTGAAGGCAAAGCAATTCATCATTTATGCAGTGTTGAACAGTGTGTAAAATTGAGTTTTATGATTAAGTTTTTAAAAAATGAAGAGAAGTAATGGTGGTGAAGTTTTTTAATTTGGTGTTGAAAAAGTATGGAAAATGAATTTTAGAAATGTGTGGAAACCCTGAACAAGAAGAATTTTGTTTATCGTGTAGAAGTTTTAGACTTCTTGCACAGCAAACAAGTTCATCAACTGTTAGTTCCAATAAAGCTGTTTTTGAAATACACTGCTGGTATTTTGCTTTATTTTCTGAGGCTAGCTGACAAAACTGTCGGAAAAATATAGCTTCGGTGGAAACCAACCCATGTTACTTGGAGTGATGCTGAAGTAGGCCTAAACCTTATTTAATCCTAACATGACCTAGTAGGTGTAAACAGCAGATAAAATTTAGGCCAAAACTGCAAAACCAATCAATGTGTTGGAGGCTGGTTCCTCTCACCATGAAGTGAAATGTTACAAAACAGCTCTGCGTATGTCTGGCAGTGTATGAGTTGTCATGTCTGGTTGTATTGAAGCTGGCACTGCCAGAATAAAAGATTCCAAAACATGTGCATTAGATGCAATACCAATTTCGATTGTTGAAAAAATGTGGTTTGTTTCACATAATTCCAGAAGCGGTATTTAGACAAACATGGGCGTAGTGTTTATTAATACTGTAATACTATGCAAAGTCAGAAGAGAAATGTTGTTGACTGTTCCAAACAACCTGTATTAGAGAACCCCAATGGCAGCGTTTAATATCTAATTGGCATTTATGAAAATACCTACAGTACAAAAATGGCCTGTCATGACAGCCAAACAGACCCCCTGGATGCACCCCTGTCATAGGGGTACATTTGCATATCTAAAAGGGTACATTTAAGATTAGCGATAGAAAGAGAAATTATATAATATATATATTATTTCCAAATAGTAATACATATATCAGTCAATATTATTTTAAAAGGTCTTGATATGCTTAATTTTAATTATATCTTAGATTATAAATGATAAAATATTCAGTCTCAAAAAATTTTAGAGGTACATGTTCATCTATCGAAAACCTGGAAGGGTACATGGTCAGAGAAAGGTTAGGAACCCTTGATCTAGAGCTCGAGTGATAAGGTTTGCCGACTACCACGGTGAAGAAGTACCTGACGCAATGAAGCGAACGAGGGATTACGCCTGACTATTCCTGGCTCAGCCTCAGTATAGATGGTCCTGAAAGCTGCATTAGCGATGATGATAACCAGCAAGTTTCTGGAGTGCTGCCGCAGCCAAAAGTTCACCGCGGTTTTTAAAAATTGAAGCAGTGCATTTGTCTTTCAGGTAAGACAAGGAAATGTTGCTGGGGCTATCAGGTGGTTGCCATATTTGCAACTGTGTGCTCATAGCGATCTGGAAAAAGCTTGCGTTGACGTAATTATCTTGGAGATGGAACACGTCTTAAGTCAGAACGATTTCCTTCTATTAAATAATGAACTTCTGATCTTGCTGCTTCAGCGCGACGACCTTGTTGTGCCCACGGAGTATAGTCTCTACCAGGTGAAGGCTTGGTTTTTGGTAACGCTGTATTACAACAAACTTGGCATGTAATTGTAATAAGAAAAACCTTTTTTTGCTTTAAATGTGACGAATCTGGTTTGCAGATTGCAGAGTGTTGAAGTCGTGCATTGCCGTGTTTTACATACGTTATTCCAGAACTGCCTTTTTCTCTTCTCATTTTATCCTTTATTGTGTTTCAGCTTCTTGGTTACAAAAATAGCTCACCAAGCCGTGAATCTTTCTATTTCTTTTCTGTCTTGATTTTTCAAAAGTATGAGAGTTGCGATTGTCGTGATGCATTTGTGCAGTTGTTTTGGTCAGTTAAAGTTAAAGGTCGAAAAAGTGTCTCCGACACAAGGGTGCTGGCATTCTTAAGGACGAAGGTTTCAGAAAAACGGTTCAGATTCTGTTTTCAAAAACGGCTTGGCGTGTCACGTAAGTTTATTTTAGAAAAGCTTGTATTTCTTTTGTTTCTCCCTGAGCGGGGCAAAGCCGGGTGGCCGCGATTGCCAGCAATCTGAGTTTGTTTCACTTTGTTTTCAGGGAGTAGTGAAATGGGTAGAATCTCGTGATGGAGGAGACGCAGTCAAGCAACAGCACTTGCAATCGGTGCTTCCCCTGCTTCGATTCTCAATGATGTTCCCCGAGCAATTACTGAATATCGAAAACTCTGAGTTTTATCAACGTCATCAGGATGTCATGTCACCTTATCTTTCACTCGCCCACAGATTTCGCTCGCTTGCTTCAGAGGTTGGTGTTTCTTAAACTTGAAACTACAGTAACCGCAGTGATATTCGCAATAAGCGCAAATTTTTTGAGGACTTCTGTGTTTAATCAAAAGTATTTTTACCTGAGCCATTGCGGTCGCTTTGTCTTGCACCATCCGCGCTGCATCATTTCAGCGCTTGACAAACAAGCAGCACGATCGTGGAATTCACCAAAAAAGAATTTACTTAAATAACACGATCATCGAGGAATGCAGAAATGAAGTTAGTCTGACTTTGACACGGCGTGACGGGTAACAGTTTTCCTGCGAACATTATCTTGTCGTGCTTGTTGGTGACACTTGTTCATTTTACGTTTCCAACGTTTTGTTCGTGACCGAAATGTTGCATAGTCTTCCAACAATGCAGGGCTCTCATTCTGCAAAGACAATTCTTTGCTTAGTTTTTGTTCTTGCATCGCGTGACTGCAGTACGCATCTGAAGCCACGCGAACCTTGCAATGCAGTAGTTCTCTTAGATTAGGCTTTCAGAGAAAGGTGCTTGTGGATGTGCAAGTGATGAGGTCTGGATGAGATTTAAAATTGTCCAGAGTAAAAGATTTCTTTTCTGAAATGAAAGCACAAATGTACACTTATTTACGCAGCAAGCACCAAACAAAGTTAACGTGAACATCAGGAAATTTCTCGCATAGCGTAGGCCTCGGGAGTTTTGTTTTCATGAGTTTTCTTGCGCAACCATTATTTTTGTTGGACTGCGGTGGAGGTATTTCAGAATGTAACTTGACTTTGATCACTGTTGCGCTCCCAACACTTGCCGAACTGAATTTGCAAACTTTCAATAACAAAAGGTTCTTTGCCGTTGGACCAGAATGTTAGGTTTTATCGCCTTTGCAGAAGTATTGGACGGTTTTGATGAATAAACATTTATAATTTTTATGCTGTTGCCTAAAATTTATTACCAATTATCCATTCGTTCACACATACTACGGCTGCGCATGGTTATCTCCAGCTGCTTATATTTCGGTATATTTTCTACGGGTGTTGCAATCGTGGTCCATTTTCCTTAGCAGCAATGTGTTTCTTGTTAATTAATAAGTAATGATGCTGTCTCTTAAAACTTTGATTAACTATTAAATTCGCAGCTTTGCGGAGTCTTCAGTTGCAACATGCTTTGGTAGCAGTGGAGACTGTTTTTCAATCGTTTTTTTTTTCTTCAAGTTACAGCCACTGTAATGAAGAAGGCTATTTCAGTAACTGATATAATAACCTGGCTTGAGTTTGCTTTGTCGATCACGATCTTCTGCCAACGATTTGCAAAACTGTGACACTTGTCACACCAGGCATGTGACCGGATGCAGTAACGTGCGCTATTGCCCGTGATTGAATTGTCGATTATTTGGCCAACCAAGAGTTGAACGCTGTGATTACACAACTCTAGTCCAGTCGTTTTAAAGGTTTGCGCATCGGTTTGATTCGAATAATGTTATTGAGCGCAAAAGCCCGGGGTCACTCCGACTCGTACGGGACTGGTATCAAGCATCTATTCGGCACCTATTTTTGCGAAACATTGATTCGTCGCATAGTGTCGACATTCGGTGCACTGAAACTTAAAAACAACTTCAGAACCACAGGCATCGGGATTTGTTGCTGCACGCAAACTTGCTGTAACAACTTATAGTAGAATTTTGAAGTTCGTGTAAATCTTGGCAACGTCCGAAATAGCACACTTGCACAAAGGAATCTGCTTTAGTTCCTGAAGTTTGTGTGTTCTCAGGTGAATGATGAGACGTTTTCTGGCTTGGCTTACCGGCCTCGCAATTACACTCACGGCGTGTGGTGCCACTTTACTCAATTGGAAGCGGATGGCGCCAATTTTTTCAGCAAATCTATCAGTCTGACGAACGCCTACGATCCTTTGGCCAGCTCACTGCTCCCGCAAGAATCGAACTGGCAGGTCGGTTGATTCATTGTTCTTCGCTGACGATGTTGCATACAAATACGACTCTGTGTTAAAGTTATCTTTGACTCTGCTGTTCATTTCTGCGTCATCGCTTTGTTACGTAGCGCTTTGTTGTGGTAGAAGGTGAAGGAGGGCAAAAAAGAAATAGTAGTTTCCCGCTGTTGTAAACCTGTGAAACATCGGGAAAATTTCGGAAAAAGGCGATCAGAATCGATGAAAATCGGGTAAAAATAATAAAAAAAATGTTTGAAACTTCTCAAAGTGCTCTAAAAACTTTCAGGATTATAAATTTAAGGCAAAATTGATAGAAAGCTGGGCAGAAGTGTGATGGTGGCTTTTTCGTGATCTTTCGGAGATTTTTTCTCGAGATTTTTCGAGTAACAGCGTAAAGTAGGATTGTTTGTGTGAAGAAGTCTACTCTTTAAATCAGTGTTTCCCAACTTTTTTAGGGTTGTGGCACCCTGAAATATATAACTTGCGGCACCCAGTGGCGAACCCATAGCAACTTGCTTTAATAATTTGATGCTATTTTGAAAATGTATTCTTAATGATATATTGAAAATCGTCTTACCTCGCGGAACCCCTGAATATTGTAAAAGTATTGTAAATGACACCCCAGGGTTCCGAGGCACCCTGGTTGGGAACCATACTGCTTTAAATCATGCTCCCTTCGGCGATGTTGCGGGTATGCGTTCTTGTCGTAAATTTCTGCATCCGTCTTCAAGCGTTTCACGAAGAATGCAATTGATATTTCAGCTGCAGGTTGTCACTGGTAAACGAGACAACGCGACATCCGGGAAACTGGTATCAACCGCTGGTAAGTTTGTTTGAGTTTTCCCGGTCGGATCTGGTCGAGATCAATGTGCGTTTAACCAGTGATTTATGAATATATGTATACTTCAGGTTTTTCTGTGTTTTGATATACGAAAAGCGGAAGTGCTGAATAGCCTTGTAATGAAAAAAAAAATCATGGCGAAGGAAAACGATATAAACGACATTTTGCAGACGTTTCAATAACTCATGTTATCATCCCGTGTTTTGTTTCGGCATTTCGTGTAATTTTTTTGCTCTGGTTTGAGGCCCAGGCATGTTGTGCTTGAAATAATACTTGTTTCGAGATGGGTTGCTATTGAAGTGGAGTATTGCTTATCGGAGGTTATACGTATACATAGTTTCTTTTTTGCGCGTTACATATAAAAAGGCACGTATATGCTGATTGCCCTAAATTGTTATGCCGAAGCCGCATTATGTCATACAGTTGGCGCCGACGGAGGCCAGTGGCGTTTAGGAAGTCCGAACACGTTCTCCCCCACCTTGGCCTCCCCCAATCCCACCATACCGCTGCACTTGACTGTGCGTCCCCTGAAACCGATTCGTTCCAACACTCAAGTGGAAGTGTCGCTTTTCATGGTCAAGAAGGGCGCCATCTGCCGGCATTTGGATACAACGATTGTAACGGCGCGAGATAGCGCTTTCGAACACGGTAAGAACGATAATCGTCAAGACATCACGAGGATCACAGTTCTCTATTTTTTTAATTTATTCTTTATATTCTCTGCAAAATATTTATTCTCTATTTTTTAAAGTTGTCTATATTGTTCAGTTGGAATTTCAGTTTATAGGCGAATTCGTCTGTTATTCTTCAGTAATTGCAGTTGAAAGTGCAATTCCATTTATCTCTTTAAGCTGCAAAATAACAGCTGACTTCGTCCTACAGCAAATGAGAAATAGTGTAACAATAGATATAACCGTGGAGAAGCAATTTTTCGCAACGTATTTTGTAGAAAAGCTGCGAAGTTTAATTCAAACTCAAAAATAAACATTAGTTTACAAACGTCTTTTCCACTTTTTCTGACAAGTGCAGTGAACATTTTGATCTATAGCATCTTTTGTGCCTTGACCCAGCATTTAAATCGATGCGCACGTGAGAAAAATCATTCAGGTGAAGGAATTTGACTTAGTGTTACTTGAACAGGGCTCAAAGTAACCTGGATGGTTTCTCGGATGGCACCGATTTGTTGTCGCTGATTAAATAACATGGTTTCCTCCAATCAAACCGTTTTTAATGTTGCAAGTATTTTGCGAAGCTTGGTAGATTCTCCGCACTTCATCTACTTTCCGCATTTGAAACATCGTTCTAGATGACGAGTTTACCTTTTTTTCAAAAATCGCCCGCACTCGTCGATTTACAGTTTAATGTAACTAAAGGCGCCACCGGCATTTAATTGCGTGGCACGAGTCCTTCGATCCGAAAAAAATCCTAAAACTACTTTAAAAATATGAAGTGACGTTTAATGTGTGAAACTTGGTGTGCTTCAAACGGTTTACTATTTCGTGAAAAAACATAAGTGCGTTTTATGTTTTGTCAGTGGCCATGAAAGTCCAGGGCAAGTGGGCAAGGGTTCCCGTGAGTCCGCTTGTCAGGGAAAAGCTCTTCCAACCGTCTCCCATGCACTTCAGCTTTAATCCTCCACACATGCGAGATACAGGCAACGTGTTGAAGTAAGTTCGTTTCACAACGCTAGAGTTACTTCGGGTCGCGTATGTCAGTGCTCGGCGAAGCAACAGCAACCGTTAACACTGTCGCCTCTGTCTTCACACCCTGTATGTCTTTATTTGGTTAGTAAGAGCTTGCGTAGTTTCAAACTGTTGTTTGGAGCTATACCATCCTGCAAATATTGCCGTTGTTATGTTACGTTAAGTGTTTATCCTGTACCAACGATTAGCAACCTAGCGTCACAGATCCCAACGGGTCGGTGAAAATGATTTGAAAGAAAACTCTTTGCGTCAATAACGGAATTGTTCGCTTTGCAGTTGTATTTCAATTTATTGACGTTATTTGTAGTTAACATCTTGATGAGTTTTCTTTACTTTTGCTAAAGCCCATTTTATGTTACGTAACTGCTACTTCTTGGGCCAATTTCATTAATTTATTTTTAAGTGTAGAAAGAAGTCCTGCAGGTTTGAAATTTTGTTGCAAAGTGGTTCTTGACCAGACAAGGTTGGCAATTTCTGTTGTGCAACCAGGGACGTACCGAGGTTAGATGGCGCCCGTATGTTCGAACCTAAAGTCTTTTGGGAATAGATGTGCTGTATTGAAGAAAGTACTGCGACACTGCTGGGGCTTTTCGGCGCGTGGGGCATTTGTGCCCCCCTTGTCCCCTCGTTACGCTGCTCTCCGCACCATCACTATTAGTCGTGCAGACTGGGATCCTTGCTGGAAATTTGTTGACAACACTCTGTCGGGAAGGCATAGTCAGCTTCCCTTCAAGTCAACAGATATTTCTGCCTCTTTAAATGATGGCATTTGGCCTTTTGCAGAAGCAGACTGGTGGTGTTAACCCAGTGTGGATAGAAACAACAGTTTTATTGCGCTCATGTACTTCAGTGCTGTTGAAGTCCAGCTCGTTTATCCCCATTAAAGATCTCTAATCTGGAAAGCTAGCAGTTTTGAAAGGGAGGCTGCCGCTTTTATTCTGCGAATTCAACATCTTCATTTTAACTTCGTTAATTTGTCTCACCTGCACAATTTCCACTCAGCACTTGAATCAGAAACCGCGAGCAATGCTGCAGAAGTAAGAAACAGTTCTCGGTGCTGGCTTTTTTACACCAAACCATTAAGTGCAGCTGACCAGATGTTGCAGCATCGCGCAGCCTTTTCCTGTTTTTTTTCAAGATCGTCCCCGAGTCCATTAAGAGTTCTTCACGAAACGTAGTCAGGCTCACGGTAGATACTCGTACGTCATAACTTTGCTACGATATGAAGTGTTTCGCCTTTTCCACTATCCTTGTTTTATTGTTTGTATTTGAAAAAAACTTCAGTGTTGATGCATAAATTGTTTCACGTGGATCAGAAGGCAGTTACCTCCACTTATCCGGCGATCATCACTTCAATAAATGCATGCGTTGGTATCGCATGGCCTCATAACCATTGCATTTGCATGCATTGGAATCGCATGCTGGACGAACTGTGTTTTCCGCTGATCGTTTTTGAAAACGCTTCAGAAAAAAACTACGTTGCTGTACTATTTTGCCTAGGAAGCTGAAACCTATAAGCAGTATTTAGCTGCAAACAAAACTTACGTATCCTAAACTTTCGGCAGACATCAATTCAGCCGCGATGATCTTGAGCACCCCCCTGAAGTGGCTTGTTTTTCGATCGGGCCAAATTTTGGAGCCCCAGTGCGGCCGTATCAGAACGTGAAGGTCGCAGTTATCATGAAGCCTCGGTTTAAATCCCAGTCGGAGGCGCCTGGCCAGTCTGTTCCTGGCGGCGGCGCTGGCGATGAAGGGGAGAGCGACCCGGGGGAGATGGATGAAGGTCTGCCTATCTATGGGTGACAACATTCCTTCAATAAGATTGCTTGAATGTAACTTGACATTGTTTTTCGTCCAGTTTCGCGTTTTTATTTTTTCTCGTTGGATCTTGTGGCCGTCGATGTGAGTCGGAACTGAGATCAAAAAGATACCTGAATATATGTCAGACACTGTTTTGTACAAGTTGTTTATAGTCACTGTTTTCGCTTCTTGCACGGCGGCTCCCATTCTTCTGCACATGGTGCAATGTAGTTGCAAGCACAGGTACTGCGATTATTAAGCGATTTTCCTCTTATTGTAATATTCAGTTCATGTTATTTCACAATCTAGAACGATCGTCTTTATCCTGCACTGAACACATTTGCTGCAAGGATTTTTTCTGCGCATTTTCGGTTTTCCTCTCAGTGAAGGATGGCATTCATCAGCGTTTTTTTGTGTTCTGTTGCCACGGTATGTATCGCCAACGGAAACAATTTAGCGTTGTTTACCCGGCTGATAAAAGCTTCTGTCTTTCCATACCTCCTCTTGTTTTTGCAGTAATGCTTGAAACTACTTCGGAATGAGTGTGATTGTTTACTGTCCACTTCCAGCGAAATGCGAATTTCCGTCATTGGCTTGTTTTGCTAAAATCGTCAAGTCCTCATTTTCTTCGAAACTGCCTTTGCAAAGCTGCTGTGTCATTTTCGCAGAAGTTTTAACTATTGAGCGCAATAGCACGACTGAGAACAGAACGTGTCCTCGCTATGGTTCATACAGAGTCTGGAAAAGCAGGGAAAAATTTGATTTTCCTGCCAGGAAAATTTCGGAAAAATTTGATTTTCCTGCCAGGAAAATTTCGGAAAAATTTTATTTTCTGTTGGTATGGAAAAAGAAAATAATGGTTTTCATAATATTTTATTCAAGATGAATATAATTTTACTTATATCGTGTTAAATGTTTTAGTGCCTGCATTGGAAAAGTAAAGTCGGGAAAAGGTCTTGAGAAAGTACGGAAATTTATATTCAGAATTGCGTAGGAACCCTGCCTCTCAACGGATAAATTGGGTCACTTCTGCCTAGTCCAGTTACCACAATAAAACTTCCTCGTCCGAAACGTTCCATATCCCTAGGTTCTTCCAATATTTCTTTCAAGTGAAGAAGACTGCAGTTGAAAGGACTTCTTTCCGACTTCATCGTTTGAGCCAGTTCTTGTAATCAATTGCAAGGCCGCACTAGATCTTGGGGAGGTGTTGAACAATGAACAGTCATTCGATTGTCTCGTCATCCAGAACCGTCAGGCCATGCATTGCGTAGGGAGGTCGAAGGATTGGACAGTGAAGGACAACATGGTCAGGTCAACGGTCTGTTCCTCTGCGCCACACTCGCATGCCGCGGAAGGGGCCATACCCCATATATGTAAGCGGGATGCGAGGCGGTTAAGCCGGACCCACGATGTTCCTGACAGGGCAATTCCGGGAAGGTAAGTGTCGATGTCAGGGATGAAAGTACGGAGTCTCGTAGTGTTGTCCAACCACTCCGCATTCCAACAGTGATCCGCCCAGAGCGCCGCACTTCTGTTGTTGCAAGATCAACTGTTGAGTTGTTGTGCGGCGGGTACAAATGAGTAGCTCGATTTGAGATGCCATACGTTCCCACCTGGTGGACAGGTGAGCGGATTGAGCAAATGTCCAGGCTCCGTGGCATAGCGTGCTAGAGGCAGTGTCAGAACCGTTACCAGAAAGTCTATAATAGGGGGCCTTACGTTTGTGCAAGGGGTCTTGACATTGAAATATTGATAAAAGCTCCACTGATTTATAGTGTTTAGGTATTTCAGTTTGGAGCTGGACAGTTTGGCTCCTTTGCAGCAAAGCTCAACAGATTGGATCCCCGCGACGATAGGAAGATTGTCCGCTGGTGTAGGACGCAGGCATCCAATCACAGTTCACAGGGCGTCGTTGATGTGATGACAGGGTCAATGAGGCGGGTGTGAGCACCAGGCAGGAGCGTAGTAATCTGCTGCTGAATGGACCAGGGCAAAGCAGGCTGGTCGCAGCATTGTTGCCCGAGCTCGCCAGCAGTAGGGGAAGAAATAAGTTGTGCTCCATCAATACCAATGTTACCCATAGACAGGTTAGTCATCAAGATGTAGCACCAGCTACAGGCTTAGCACAGGGACTTCTTATCTACTTTGTATTACTGCAGGTAAATTCTAACCCCAACCCACTATCTCTTTGTATGTCATATTGTATTGTCATATGACCACTTCAACAAAACATGTTCAACATCTGGCAAAACAATTCCATCACAGCTTTTGCCTCATGAGGCAAAATAGACAATACTAAGGTTGCAACCAAGAAATAGAATCATAATGCTCTTGTCACCTGAACCCAATCTCGTTCAACTCTAATTCTAACCTGAACCAAATCTTGTTTTAACTTTTTCATGTAACTCTGTATATTTTAGACACAAGCACAATGAAACAAGAACTACTGTTATCTTTTCACTTAGGCTACTAACTTCCGCAAATATAGGCCAGGGTTTCTCAAACTATGGGTCGCGGCCCCAAATGGGCTCGCGGAACGATTGGTTTGACAAACTAGATATAAAAGTTTTTGCAAACTGTACAAGAAATTAAAAAGTGGACTTGCAGAATCTATTTCTACTGCATTTCTATGGGTAATACCGTGTTTCATGCTGTCAGTTATTAGCCTACTACGATGTCTGCCTGAGCTATCAAATAATAATAATCAACTAAGCACAAGTTACGCGTTGTTACGTCATGGTTGTTTTACCGTATGCCTACTTACCAGTATTGACCTTCAAACTTCAGCCTGGCGGAAAGCTTCTGAGGAATCTGACTGCTTTCATTTTTCTGCGACAATTAAACTTGCAAGCATATCTATTTTTCATAGTTATAGGTCACAAAGATGGCGGCAAGTGAATCGGTCGCAGTTTAACGGGGAAAGTAGTTTCGCGTTTTGCAACGCACACTCAGTCCTTTAAAACTGTAAGACAAACTTACATTAAAATGTTGGGACTCGAAAACAAGTAAAGGTAGAAACACGAAGTTTGGTTAGTTGCAATGACTATTAAAATTTGCGAAGCTAAAGGCTGACTTTCCCAGAGCCTCATAAACCAGACACTGCTGAAGAAACCTGCGTTTGGTAGCGGCCCTAACCAAGGCACTTTTGCTCTGGGAGTAATACACGTGCGTGGTGAAGAGCAGGGACCGAGCTTAAGGGGGCACAGAGCCGTGTGAAAGGCTGTTGGGCCCCAAAAAAAATCCAGATGGGGCCCTATCAGCAAGCATTTAGGCAGATGCGTGCTTTTTCGAGCCAGTTGCAAATTAGCCCCTTGAGCAGCATATTTCAAAACCTAACCAAGCTGAACTAATAATGTTCAACTTAGGAGAAAATAACTTTAATGAACTGCCAATGCAAAATAAGTGAAAACTAACTTTATCACTTGTTAGTTGTTATCATCAACAAAGCGAAACAAATGTCTCTTCTTGTGATGTGATAGGAAATTATTTACGATGTAATTTACCGGTTTGATGTAGTTGCCGTACTTGCATCAAATATAGTATGCGACAGGGGTGTGCAATCTGCGGCTCGCGGGCCAAGTGCAATGCAACAAAGTGGATTTCTATGCCGGTCACTAGTACTAGACAGCCTGTGTGAAATGAAGGCGCGGCCCGCGGTCTAATTTGTTTAATTGCGTTTGGCCCTTCAGTAATAAAGGTTGCACACCCCTGGAATACGACAATATGTGAAACCGGCAGTCTCATTAATGCTTGTGATTTGCATCCCGACGATCACACAGCACTTGGTGGATGCTGTACAGCCTCATCATTTTAATAGCCAGTCTCAAGGTAATCAGCTTGGTGCTTTCACCAAAAGCTGATAGGTGGAAGCAGTGCGTACAACTAACTGCTTCCCAACACTCCCTTTGCCTTCACTTCTAATAAGAACGAATTTATTGGAATCTGACACCATCCATCTTCATCATGACATACAGCAAGTGAGATTAAACCAGAAGAGGCTTTTTGAGATCGAGCAAGCGAGCGTTAAACTTATCGAGATTATTATCCCAGGTTTTTCTGGTCGAAACTTTAAATTAGACTGTCTGAACACAGTTTGTACAGACATATATAATAAAATGACACAACAGCCTTCCTTCGTTTCAACTTTACATAACCTGTCATTAGCAGCTTTCACGAAAACGTTTTTAACGTTGGTCTAGAAACCTAGTCTCTCTATCTGTACGCAACTACAAAGCGATTGCACAACACTCCACAGCGCATTCATTATGACGTAAATTTCCCCGGGAATTTCAACGCACAAGGGCGTAGCCATCGAAGTTAAGTGGGATAGGTCAAGACTTTATTAACAATTAACAAGTGGCCTTGTTCTGACGTAACCACAACTTTACAAAAACTGTTTATAGTGTCCGAACGTCCGCAATTATTTTTCGAAATTAACGAATCATGATATTACATGCTTAATCTACCGGCTCCGCATTGATGGCAAAAACCAGAAGAGTATGCTAAAAGTCAAGGGTAGAGAGACGGCTCTAACTTACTAATACAATATATATTGTGGGACCCCTACGAATGGCCTGGGAACCCCCAGACCGAGGGTACGGGTCTGCCTTGCCACGTCACTGGGGGGGGCACATGTCCCTCCAAACTTTTGGACAGGGTGGGACATAATATCTTTTGTCCCTCCAACATTTTGTGGTAAAAAGTTATGTAGTTGTGCAAATTTCATGGTTGCATTATGTTATATCTCTTTTTGTGTTGCCATATACTGTTGGTCTGGAATGCATACGACAAGACAAAAGATACTTTAGGTACCGTATTTTATTCAAATGGGTCCATACGTATACCAAGGTACATTGTCGCAAAAGCTAAGTTTGTTTAACATACCCGAATATTACCCGGAACACACAATCGTTTATAGTATTTAAGTCTTCACTTCAATTAAAGATTATGTTTCATATGTAATTAATGAGTGGTCCATAAAATTCCAACTTACATAGTTCTTTTTAAATCGAAGTTGGCATAACGTACTCTTGAACAAATGTAGAACATATCAAACGTCGTTGTAACTGACATCAAACATTCGTACTTCTGTCAATTGCCAAACACAGTATACCAAACTGACATAGTACAGGCGTTCATGAAGACTGACCTGTAGCAAACGTGTCTCTTCTCAGTGCAGTTTACGTCTTTTCTTTTTGCTTTCTTCTCGGACAAACCTACGAATGAGCAACAGGTAAGGGTAACCGTGCTGTCATTGCAGTATTCGTCCTTGCTTAAGATTTCTTCTTGGTTCTTCGTCTTGTGTTCCTGAGGCCATGGTCTGGTCTAAGGCTGCTTTTGGTGACCTTTTATAGTTTTGTTACTTGTATCTTTCTTATTTCTGCTCACGAAACTGACTATTTTCTTACTTTATTTATTATCTTGTTTCTTCCACAAGTTGCCTTCTCGAAAGTTGTTTAGCTGTGATAATACCCGCTTCGGAAGTTCACTTTTTTCTTCGTTTATGTTAGCAGGTGTTTTACCGCAGGTTGTTTGTTGCGCAATTCTGTGCTTTCCGTGAGTCAGAGTAGTTGCGGCTCTTAGAGTGGTAATCTTGCTTCACTCTTTATTCTAGGTTGTGTCAGCCTTTGTATGTCCATAATTGGTTATGTTCTAATTCATGTCCATATTTGGCTATTTTCTTCGTCCATAACTTTCTCAGCTATTTCATTACATCATTGTTTTTATTTTTTCGTACCATCCAGGTCCAAAGGTCGTTCTTGTCGTTTCACAAGGTTTGTGCTTTAGGTATTTCAATGCTTAAGTCCTCATATGTATTGTCTATGGTTTCGTATCCTTTGTCTTTGTGGATTTCTTTATTGAAATCATTTTGTTGTGAGGAAGTTCCTACAAAAATTGTTGTTGGAAACGTGCCCCCAGCATAAAGCCAGGGAATAAATGAGTAAATGAACATTGTCACTGGATTATCTGTAGACACAGTAGGCTATACAAAGCTATAAGACACAGACCATTGACAGCTCCCCTTGTTGCAAAACTGGCCCCTCCAGTGGCCCCCCCAAATCAAAATGTCTGGCTCCGCCCCTGGGGGCAGAGATGAGCACGGATCAAGTCTGGATCAGGACTGAAGCCATTTTTGGCCGGATCAGGACTGGATTGGACTGCAATTTTTAAAAGAATCAACGGATCAGGACTGGATCGGACTGAGAAAATTTTTGTTGTTTTAATGTGATTATTCTGAATTTATCAAAAATTTTAGTTGTGATCCGATTTCACAGGTTTGCCAAATGGTAATGTATATTTTGCCATCAAATGCAAAACCTCTGCTGGGACGATTTTGCAATTCGAACTGTATCCACCTTTGTTCACATACAACGTTGAGTTCTAGTAGCAACGTGAACATAGTTGAGTGGTTAGTCTCTATGCCGACTGTTCGATTGTTTGTTGGTGTGGCTGTTCCCACCAATTCCTTTGGCTGAGTTTGTAGAGGTGACACCTTTGATAGGTGTGCTTTTAATGTACTTTCTCAAAAAGTTTAGGGTGTATGTTTAAGTTTCGATTTAAGGTTTACCATTAGGGTTTAGGTTTACAGATTAGGTTTTGGGTTTAGGTTCAACTTTTAGGTTTAGGTTTGAATTTTGGGTTTAGGTTTAAGTTTTGGGTTTAGGTTTTTGGTCTAGGTTTAGGTTTTGGGTTTAGGTTTTGGGTTTAGGTTTTGGGTTTAGGTTTTGGGTTTAGGTTTTGGGTTTAGGTTTTGGGTTTAGGTTTTGGGTTTAGGTTTTGGGTTTAGGTTTTGGGTTTAGG
>Ga0210059_1004878_pt1 | contig 21604 bp, 12 predicted proteins | sample Ectturendosymbi2_FD_188042 | JGI IMG/M metagenome (GOLD analysis project Ga0210059, IMG submission 188042) | Ecteinascidia turbinata endosymbiont from Florida, USA - Sample 2 (SPAdes) (version 2) | ecosystem: Host-associated > Tunicates > Ascidians > Unclassified | place: Key West, Florida...
TTTCACGCAATGCCAGTCGAACTTAATCAACTTCCAGTTAAAAAAGTGCCACCGATTTTTGTTTTGTGTGCAATGAGCAGGCAGTACATCGAAGTGGCAAAGGAGCGGTACCTTTCCCAAGAAGTTCGTCCTGCCATTCACCGATTAATGGCAGCGTATTTCACGGGGACATGGTCGGACGGACGAAAAAAGAGTTTATCTCTAAAAATTTGGAAAGGCAAGAAACGGAAAGTTGATAGACAAGTAGCCTCCCAGGTGAAAACGATTGGGCAAAGTCGCATGCTGTATGTGTTTTTATAAAATAAAAAATACTCTGTAAACGGTGAGCGCACAGAAAAGCTGAGCCTATCAGCATGCATCTTTGCGCCACGCAAGGTAGGAGAATGTTGCTGAGTTCTATTGTATGTAACCCGGGTAATGGACAAAGTAAAGGGCATGCAAGTTTTGTCGTGACGTAGCATGGTTAACTCCTTTCAACATAAAAAAACAAATTTTTTATGCAGCCACTGAAATTTGCTGAACAAGTCTTCAACACTCGCAAACTCGACGAGCTGCCTTTCCACCTTGTCCGTAGCTCCGCGTGGCAGCAGCTGTATGACACTGTGCTTTCAAATGCCACTTGGATGAGTACGAAAATTGATGCGTTTGCAATTAGAGGTAATTTTTAGATGCCTTTGTCAGTCATCAGGCGCGGAAAATTCAAATGTGGTGCAGCCTCACCGCTTTCAATTTGATGTCAGCAACAAACAGCATTGTTTATCGACATGGCGTGGCCAACCAGAAATTTTTTTGGAAACTCTGATGGCTTTAAGCAGGCAACAGTATTTTGTTTGGGACACCGCCTCTAAAAGCACAAAATGACAAGATATTCTAGAAATTTGGGGGGGCATGACCCGTTGGCCTCCCCTGGTTGCGCCTATTCTTACCGGGCAGCTGTGGTGTAATGAACTCAGTTCACTGTAAGAATTTGGTGCACTAATGTGCGATTGTACGTTTGACGTTACAATTTTTTGCGACGATACTGTTCGCACAGAAAAGCAAAGAATTGGTGGAAATCTGAGATGATTGTATGTAAACAAACCGCTTGTCTCGAAATTCGCCCGGCAGATGATTTGTTTTCGCTTTAGTGCATACTGCTTCCCTTTCATATCTGGTCGGTTTACTATACTGGAGTTCACACCAAACATGGACAAACTACAGGCCGTTTAATCCAGCCCGCTGAACGCCTCGACGTTAATAAAGCCATAGTTCATTTTTTACAGCTCACTTGTATTAGTTGCACAAACAATCCATTTATTTACTGCCGATCCGACCCACTGTCAAATTTTAGAATCCAATTCTGCACCCAAGTCAAAAAGTTTGCCCACCCCTGTTAGATTGACATGTCACCTGCGAGCAGTACAAGCTCTGTTAAAAAACAAGTTATGTTTACCTTGCTTCGCAGTATTTAGTCCAGACCCCACAACTCCTTTCCACCAATGGCGTGTTTGTTCGATGAAATACTGACTAGTCAAAAGTTTTTCATTGCTTAAAGCATATCAAAAAGATACTTGTATTTGTTTGGAGTTTTCGCGCAGAATGCAAACTGTAAACGACGGTTTGAAACTTGTGAAAACTGAACAGCGCTTGGAAAATATTGATTTATTCCAAAATTTTAGAAAATATAGCTCGCCATGTTTCAATTACATATACGTTTGCTCAATGATTGATCTGTAGTTTTGTTTTTCCAATTTAGTTTATCATTATAATTTACTTTGTTATTAGTTTTTAGTAGCAATTCTTTTTTGTGTTACTTTTTATGACCTAAGCATTGCTTTACTGAGTCTAACACAACGGGTGTTTGCCACTGGTATGGATGGGTCTTTGGAAATCTGTAAACGTTCTACTCAGAGGAAGACAAAGTTTAAAAATATTTCAAGCAAAATTTGTATTAGCTTGTAGGCACACACACCAGCGTTGTAAGAGCTTGCGTTTTCACATCAAAATCTAATTCGATACTTTCACATCAAAATCTAATTTGATACTGATACTAATTTGATACTTTAATATCAAAATATTAGAGATATTTTTGAAAAGTGCATACAAAGTAACCAACGTGCACGAGTTATTGTCATGCCGGAAATTAAACCAACATACACGCAAGAGCAGTTTTCCAGACCGACCATTTTTACTGATCAAGATTTGCAGATTTCAATATAAATATACGTATTTGCAAAATATACCAAATATAGCACCAGCGCAGTAGATCTTTAACTTCCCGTTGCAACGCTGTTTGCAGATGTGCTTGATGACTACAATATGGCTTTGGAAGCGAAGCACAACGAGGAGGTCCTGCTCATTCGTGATGCTCTGAAGTTGGCAAAACCAACCCTTGAATTCTCAGGTGGCTTTAACGTGACGCAGAGTGTAGATTGTAGAGGTAGATAGCTACCAACCTAAAACTCTCATAGACTCGTGGGAATCGCGATATTTTGCTCCAAATTAAAATAAAACTCATGGTCACAAAAAGCTTAGTGACGATATCAAAAGTGCGAAATTCCACTTCGATAATTATGGCTGCGGATGAGGTGAATTTAGTCGAGACTTTATTGCTGTAAACAAGGTAATGCTTGAAAATATGTTGAATCTGCAAGAAGTGTTACATGTGGACTCAGTGAGCATCTAGCTTTGTGTTTTTGGAGCAGGGACGGAGTTTCAGGGGGGCGGGGGGACATGTCCCCCAACGTTTGGATAAGGAGGGACATAATATCTTTTGTCTCTCCCAATACTTTGTGATAAAAAGTAGCTGTATCAATTTCGTGGTTACATTATTGTTGATAACCCTTGGCATAAAGCCAGGGAATAAATGAGAAAAATGTACATTACCTATAGACACAGTGTACAGATTTACTATGTAAACTGAATTATCATTATTGTTAAAAATTGTGTTGGTTGATTTGAATTAACCGGATCAGTGTGTACATAAACGTCGCTCAATCATGTGACTGATTCGTGTCGTCTTCTTGTGAGTAGAATTCCTGCGCTGGTCTGTAGACTGCAATATACAGAACACAGCTGCCACTGCTAGTAGTTTACCAAAAGATCTTGTGGTTTTGCTTGAATATATGTGGTTTAATGGTTCTAGTGCAGTGGTTATTAAACTTTACTGCACGTTGACCCCCAATTAAAGTGTACAATTTTCTGTAGACCCTGTGACCTAGCCCAACAGTTACTAATACAAGGAAAGTACGTGTCAAAATAAATTTGAGTACTTTTTACTTCAAATGCATGATAAAATAATACACAATCCGAAAATATGCTTGGAACTTAGGGGCCAGTCAGTGGCCCCATTCAACCCGTGACTATTTATCGACCCCTTGGATGGTCCAATTGACCCCTGGGGGTCGATATCGACCACTTTGAGAACCACTGTTCTAGTGAGAATCTTGTGGTTTTTCAAGCAGTACGTTTATTTCGAATCTACAAAAAGGTCGTGTTATTGTTGCGTGAACATGGTGACGTCATCGACACACAACAGTAATATTATATTTGTGCGATATGCATTATAACACGCATTTCACACAATGTTTTAATATTTGTCCCCCCAAAGTCCCTGCTTTGAAGTAATGATTCTAAAAGTCTGTTATTCCATAAAGAACTGCATTCGATTCTAATACCATTTCTAAACTGAGGTAAGTTTCTGCTGATCATTGCAGCTTGATACAGTTGTAGTGTTTACTGAACACGACTGACACTTTGAGCAAGCAGCTGTCTTGAATAACCTCTTGATTGACATCAAATATGGTTGCAAACTTGTCATTCGTGTTGTTCGATGTATTTTATAATAATATGGCATTGACACTGATTTATTGTTTCATATGACTCATCTAATAATAAACAGAAACAATAGCCATCATGCAAACAAGTAACCAACTTTCAATGGAGATTAGAATGCATGAGAACACAACGGCAAAATGACTGATTAATGCAAACAAAGATTGTCACTGTGTCACACAGGATTGGAGAAGGACCATAAGGTCATCTAGACCAACCGCGTTTACTACTTTTTGGCAAGCGTTTAAACACAATAGTTGAAAATTGAATTAACGAAGTTGAAGAAAACAAAAACAAACAAATGGAGATCATTGTGAGGAAAATTTACAGATGAAGATAGCATGTATATGTACACAAATGAGGGGATCAAGTTTAACTGAGAAAAATTGGTGAAGTCAAAGATATGTTTAAATACAGTAGGAAAAATACAAAAATAAAAGCAAATAATAATAATTGACGAGATACAAAGAAAAAAATGAAATCAAAAATGACAAAAAATAACAGTGGAGTGTAATTTTCTGTGTAAAAATCAAGTTTGCACAGGGAAGATTAACAAACAAAAAATTTAATAATAAAAAAATAAAAAGTGAAGATACATAGAGAACAATAATAGATTGAGACATAAGTAGGTATGAGACATAACTATGAGACATAAAAGTAGGCCTCGCCCTTTTCGGTAATTATGCTTAGGTCTCTGTGGCCAAACGTTGTACTGGAACAGTGGCCACTCTTCGCAGGAAAAGTGGTTCGGAGAGCCGGCTTTCAACGTTCACAGTAAGCTGTCTTGTATATTAGAGATTGTAACGCACTTTTGCTCCAAGTAAGACCCGAGTTTTGGTTTGGGGCAGAAACCAGCACTCACAAGTGTCTTCTACTGATCCGTCACCGACTGTATATGGTTATTCAGCTCCACGGCTGCACGATAAACTTACAAATCGAAGAAACGTTACAGAGTCCTTTCCACCAGCAAAACAAGATTCCCTTGCTGCCCTCAAACGTTTCTTAGCTTCTTGTAAACTGGCGACCGCAAGAAATCAACTGAAGTCAGTACTACCACTGACCAGTGACCAATGCTGGGAATTTTAACAACAAAGTGTATCGCATCTCATTGCAAGTGAAATAGCCCTGGCTATAGTTACGTTGTGCTTATAATTACAAAAATGTATCATTGAGTTTTCTTTGTTACACTTTGAAACGATTTTTTATATGTAAAACTAGCTTCTAAACGTTTACAGTACCTTGCATTGTAATGGGTAAAGGCCAATCTACACTGAGAAGTTGCCAGTTGCTGCACACGATTCTTTGTTTGTTTTATTGCGCCCAGGAGTTGCCGTGCCGAGCCGTGCACGAGCGCAGAATTACCCGACGCAACAAAACAAATAGGATTACGACTGGCAACTCCTGGCACGTCTTCAGTGTAGGTGGGCCTTAAGTCGACAAAACAAACATTTTTCCTTTTGACTCTTTTTGAAAAGAACCCTATACTTTACGGAATGCTATCGTTGTCTAGGAAGAAACACCCTTCAAATGTCTTTCTAAATCGGCTTCGTGCCATTTATTACAATGAATTCTTTTGAAACATGTGGTTGCAAACAAACTATATTTTGCATGTGCAAGGAGGTGTCACTAACCATTTGTGTGAGGAACTCTACGGAAGATTAGCATACTTCAAAGACCGATTTCCAAGAGTACTGGGAAAACTGGTGCGCGAGTCGGAAGAAATTTTTTGTCAACAACCAACGCCATATTTTCGGCCAATTTCTGGATGTTTTCAGCCACCAGGTAAAGAAATAGAAATGCCGAAAAACTTCGGCACAATTGTCACTCATCTTTACATCTTTAGGGGGGAAATGTTGTTGTTATACATCTTTAGGGGGGCAATGTTGTTTTTTATATTTTTTAATAAAAAATATTCTGGACACAACTGAATGTGGGGGGTACAAAAAATTTGGGGTGGCATTGTTCCCGAATGCCTCCGTCGCTACAGGCCTGATATGTTGTGTGGCAATTTATAACTAGCACTGATATCTTTGCTATAAAAAATCTGCGTGATTATCAAGTTTTAATTTGTACACAGTAGTTAAAACCACAACTTGTACATTTATACGTTTGGAGGCGCAAGCGGAATGGTCAGGTGAAAAACGCCTTAAGAAATTTATTGTTCTCACAGAACAAGTTGCGCAGCGCGTCTTTTCATGCATTAATGCAGGTGGATCGCTTCGCACTACACTAACTGGTTTCAGTAAACCAGTTACTTGCCTTGTGAATGGAGGTGATCAACCAGCAATAATTGCAGCTGGATCGGAAGATGGTATGATTATGGTTTGGGAGATAGGAGTGGACGAAGTGGTGCACACTGTGCGCACTCACGGTGCCCGCGTGGCTTGCCTTGCTGTACAGGGTGAGAGTTCTTCAACTGAAAACGATCAGTAAAACTGTTTTTTTTCTTAAAGTTGTTGCTTCGGTGAAGATGGAGTTGATTTGCTTGCCATGTCATGTACTTCCATATTTGATAATTTCACAGTTTGTTTTTTCAACAGCGTAAGACGCAAGTCATTTAGTAATCATGTGTGCTATGTGAAGGGTTGCAAATGGCGTCTGGTTCATGCGACAACACTTTGCTTGTAATGAATTTGGACACTGGAAGTCGCGTCAGACTCATTGAAGAAGACCATCAAGAATACCAGTATCATGCAAGCATTGCACTGTCTCCGGATGGAAACTTGCTGGGTTCCGCTTGCGGTAAAAAAGTAAGATGGTTGTGGGTTTCCTTTTGGAAATTTAAAAAATAACGCGATGGCTTGTTACACGGAACACTTTGTGGTGTGATTGCTTTTCTTGTCGGTACAGAAAAATTGGCAATGTCACGATTTCTTTTTTAGGTTAACATCTGGTGTATAACAACCTCGCAGTGTGTATTCACTCTGGAAAATGAGCAATACATTTCATCTGATATCATATTTGCTAACTCTACGTCAGTTTACCTTGGCTATGCAGATGGAAGGTTGGTGCAGTGCTTCGTGGAAACAAGTGAGTCTTGTCATTTTTATTGGTTACAAGTGCAGTAAATACTTAAGAAAGCATAAGCTTTCTATCTTGAGAGTTTATGTTGGTACTTTGAGGTAAAAAGAGTAACTGAGCAGCTTGAGCGTTGCGGGTAATTTGCAGTAAATCGTTTCAAGAAGCCTGGAACCTGTTTTTTTCTAGACAGATAGCCGTCACTCTGAAGTACCATGAGTTTTTTAATTTAGAGTTAACTGCCCGAATCTTGTCTTTTGCCTATGGTTTATAAGCACATATGCAAAATATGATTTTAATTCGTGTTGCTACAGCACAGGGATTCCAAATCTTTCTCTGACCATATACCACAACGCCTTCAGCATTTCGAAAGATGAGCATATACCCCTAAAATTTCTTATGACAAAAAGAGTGAGTAAAATAACAAAAAAACATTGAATTTTTAATAGAACTTTTATATTTTAGAATATTTGGCAATAAATAATATATAAATATAATTTTCTCTACTATTGCTAACCTTAAATGTACCCCTTCACATAGGTAGATGTACCCCAGGTTGACAAACCCTGCTATAACAGAATGGAGCGCAATCTTTTCCTAAGCTTTTATTTGAATATGACTGACTGGAAACCTAAAGAGCGCTCTCTGTCATATTGCAGTCATGATACACGGAAAATAATTTTGCTGCTGGCCTGAGATGTTTTCTGTCAAAAAGTGTTATACTTTTTAGATGGTTGGTGCCATTGTTCACACAATTGGCTGAGTTTCCTAAAGTTTCAATTCATGTAGCTTAAGAGTTGGAAACAAAAACACATTTAAATCAGATTTTGAGTTTTTGCAATGCTACATACAGCCTAATCTTTCATTTTGAACCAACAGAAAAAGAAAACATATCGTCTAGGGCTGCTTTCTTCCGGTTCCTCAAAATAAATGCAGGTTTTTCAGGCGCTCCTGCTCTGCTTTTTGATCTATTCTCACAAAACAACGTTGGAAAAATTGTTTCTGTCGACAGGGGTTCCCAACCGGGGGTACTCGTACCCCCAAGGGGTACGAGATTGAACATCAAGGGGTACGAAGATCCTTGGGTCACAGAGCAGCTTATGTATCTCTTATAGAGCAATATATATCTCAAAATTTTTTTGGGGGTACTAAGAATGCTCTGACCTGATAAAGGGGTACGAGCAGCAAAAAAGGTTGGGAACCCCTGCTGTAGAACCTCAGTAGAGCATCACCTAAGTTAACCGAACCTCACTTAACTGTGCTGCTTAAATCAGGGTTTCTCAACATGTGGGCCACAGAAGAATTTTTGATGGGCCACGGCTTGGTGTTATTGAAATTGAGTGCGTTTTACGAAACAAATTGAACGTTCAAATCAGTGGTTTTCAGCCATTTTTGTACGACGACCCGCTGTAGCAACCCACTATAGCCCAACGCCCCTTATCTAAATCTCGAATGAAGCAAACGTAATACATTTGTGTACATAGAATATCTCCTCACGATCCCTCCAAAAGTAGTGCACGACCCCTCTAGGGGTCGAGACATCAGGTTGAAAACCACTGCTTTAAATCGAAAACGTAGGGTATAGCTCCTGAGATATAAGCGTCACGATCTCGTTTGTCATTATGCGTTAGAAATTGCTGCCACATGGAAATTTCCACATAACCTATGACACATTGCAAAGGTGGCCGAAGTTACATTTTCAAACTCCGACTCCGCTCCTTTTCCAAAATTTTCGATCCCGAATCCAGGTCCGAAATATTTTCAAATTTGATATTTCGACGCCTGTTCACTCCGGCACCATCGACGCAACCGAAATGAAGCAATGTTTGTACTTAAGCAATGACATTTTTAAAGACCGTGCACACTCTTGTCGCTGCCGAAAATAGCGACCCCGGGTCCGCTTCTTCAAAACTTCATCATGTTATGACTCCAGCTCCGGGCATGAAAAAAACGCAGAATCCTGCCAGATTTGACTCCTGATCCGATGCTACCTCTGCCACGTTGTGCACAATGCGCAATTACTGAAGGCATTTTAAGGCAGACAGACGGCTTTTGCTGCCATGAAAACGAAATCTAGAAGCAGACTTAAAAGGGAAGATGACTTGATCTGTGCATGGCCATGTTTTTAGCTTCGAATATCCATGCTTTTTAACAAGCAGTCTCGGCACTTGCATTGATTACAGAGCACGTTTTGTTATTGAACGTATATGTTGCTTTTAAGTGTTTTGTTTCTGCTCTGTGCATGTACAAAAATTTGTCGCATTGAAGAAGTTGTACAGTCGGTGGGCCACGCACCTTCAATTTGTTTATTAAATGGGCCACATGCTTGAAAAGGCTGAGAACCCCTGGCTTAAATAGTGTCCAATAAGAAAGCGTAGCTCAGGATTTACTCAGAAAAAAAAACAACACCCGCATTTGATAATCGTCTGCCGTTCCAGGCATGCAGCTACTTTGAAATACGTTAGTAGTGTAACTGCGACCCAACTATGCATCTGCACCTTTAAGTTAAAAGGCACAAGCTCATCATAAACATGGTCTTTGGTACACATGGAAGTTCTTTATGCGTTTTGTAGAAAAATTAGCAATTTCTGCTAACCAAACCATCGGGTTGCAACGAAAAGCGGGATTTGACATGCACACAATTTCCTATTAGGTAATGGCATGCGGTTACATTTGTTCATCAGTGTCACGACGTGTTCGCAAAAAATCAAAGCAATGAGGTGCAGCCATCCTTAGGAGCGAGTGGGCTTGATATATGAAACTTACATAAAACAAATTTCGCATCGATGAATCTACATTGAATGGCCAAACAAAACATTTTCAAGTAGCTGACGGTGTATGAGGTGACAGAAAGTTACTACAATTATGCGCAGGCGAGAGCACTGAACTTCGCGCTCCAACGTCAGAAGCAAGTGGGTGTAAAATGCGCAAGATGATCGTTAACCGCATGCGCGGAGGAAAACTCGTCAGCATCTGGGCGAATGGCGAAATTGAAGTAAGAAGCGCTGCTGGGTCGGATTTGAAAAAATATTCCTGCGGCGGAGCGATATCGGGCCCAGCGATCGTGTCAGCCGACGGAAGTACTGTTGCAGTCGGGCAAAGGAACGAAGCGACTGTTTGGAGAATACAAAACGATGACATGAAGGTGAAGGCAAAGTGTTTTTTCCAAAGCTTCCAAACGTCTATAATCGCTGAATACATTAATATATGGGCGCGGGGGCCGTTATGGAGCGTGGCATATCTACGGGGGCAGTTTTGTCAACCAATGGATGAGGTTATAATTTTTTCGACTGGAGCTGAATTATCTAAGGTAGTCTGTGTAAACAATGCATTGATTTTGGAATGTACGTGTCTAAGATCGACGATTGCGAATTTGAAATTACCAAAGAATTTCTTACATTTTTTCTGCTGCAGTTCATCTGCTGTTTTGTACGGTGGAAACGCTGAATTTTACAAAAACGCAGCGAAAGTTGACATCTATACAATTTCATGGAATTAAATGTAATTAATGAGTATAAAAAAACGTGCATGTTTGATGGTTTTTGTAACAGAAAATCCATAGCATTCCACATTTTCGAACAAAGACAGTGTTCAGTTGTGTAAAGTTTTGAAAATGTTTGTTTTTTTGTGAAGCACTCTGATTTTGGTCAATTCATTGTCAAGCACTGAAAGTTTAAAGCAGATGCATTTATTGAGAGCAGTGTCTCGGCAAGCTGCGTCATCATCGAGACAAAGTGGCGTCAGCAGCATTTGACAAAAACGGAGAGAATCTAATCATTGGAAGCCACGATGAGGAGATTTCTGTGTGGCCGTTCGACGACATTTCCGTGGCCGAGAAACCGAGCACAGTGATTAAAGGGATGGGAGCTGGCGTTGATTGGGTTTCTGTTCAGAACAGCATCGTTGTCACTGCATCCTTGGATGTAATTATAACGTTTGAAACAGTCTTGTTGGTTTTAGAAAAAAATTGTAGAAATAAGAGTGTCTTAGTAAATATAAGCTATTTTGCTGAACACAGAGTAAAGTATTAAGAATTCTCTGTATATTTGATTTAAAGGTAGGAAGTCACATAAATCAAAGGCAACTTTCTAGCTTTGCCGTAGAGAAAGTTACGCTAAGGAAAACCAAAACGCTATAAAATTTGAAAGCAAGCGTAAGTAGTCTTCTGTATTTCACAACGCGAAAGTGCATTGAACATCTTCCTTTTGGCAACAGTTTCCAGTTACTAAAGGTGATGGGACAAGACTAAAAACTTTCAAAAGAAAGCAAAGTGGAGTCGTCGTGCATTGTCCTTCAGTAATTTTGTTTTTCAGGTTTTCTATTTAAAATTATGGAATCTTCAGCGAAACACAACTGTACAAGAACCGCCTAGTTTCCCTCTGGAAATCGGGACGACTTCCATCAGTCAGTGCGGTCACTATCTTGCATATTTGGATCATGTGGATGCCGATATCAAAGTGCATGATATTCGGTCAAATAATTTCGACCGAAAAACCAGCATTCCTTTGATGAATACGGATGACACTGACCGTAGTATCACTGCATTGCATCTGAAGTTTTCAAATAATTCCAGGTTCATATTTTGCGGCACTGCTGAGGGCGCTCTTTCCAAGCTAGCAAATCGGCTGCGTCAGCCAGAAGTACCAGCGAATGACTTGGCTAAGCAGTACCAGTCGCAAACAACATTGACGACTTTTTCTATAAGCAACGACGATCAGCACGTTCTGATGTCGTCACGTGATTCTCACAACGAACATCAATCGCTGACGTTGCTGTCCTCGACGACTTTGCAAAAAGAAGCTGACGTGACCTTGAGCGACTTTGACGTAAAAGGTAACGTTACTGCTTTACGTCTGAGCAATTCTATTATGGGTAATGCACACGCATTCGTTGGCACTGACGCCTGCTTGATATACGTAATCCGTCTGACGTGTAACGATGAAGATGGGAACCAGTGGAACAACTCATTGCTTTGTGAACTTTCGTCTCACGGCAGTCCGTTATCCTTTTTAGCATTGAATTACAGCCAGAACGTACTTTTCTCCGGCTCGACGGGACAAACACGGCGATTGTGGAAACTGAAGGTAGGTGGGTTTTCGTCAGAATATTTTTGGCGCTGACATGGCAACCCGCATACATTTTGAGTAATTAATGTGTTATTTTGGACGACGCAAGTGTTGCAATTGCTTCATTTTGTTCGATTTTATTTTATTCTAGTGTGTTTCGTTGATGTCCGCAGCGAATAGAACCTGCCTAAATGGCAGATATCTCGATTAAATCACTTTGTCTGTCGCACTTTTTATGTCACTGGTGTTCATACGCTGGAGCGAAATATAGCGGAGGAATTATTAAAAAACACGTCTGTATTAAAACACGTCTGTACTATATCCACACTGCAAGTAAAAGCCTGCCGTAATGCACATACCTATACTAATGCCAGCGATCACTATGCACTCTAATCTTGTTGTATCTAGCCTTTGTTTGGAAAACATTGACTCATAGATATCTAGACTGGTTATGTAGATATCACCGGGTCAGTGTTTTCCAAACAAAAATTGTGTCTGGACTAGACCCTACCAAATGTAGTATCTAGATATCTAGGAAGGTGTCTTTGCACCCTGACAAAAAGCGATTACTAGACAGATGTCTAGATACCCTGTATTGACCAAACTTCTTTTTAAGAGGTGTGCATGAAAAGACAAATCAAGTTCCATGATGTATTGTTTCAATTAAACGTTCGTAGAGCTTGATCGTTAGGGGCTTGAAAGTAGGCAAGGTTTGATAACATTTTAAATGCAAAGCATAGATCATTTTACGTTATGTAGTGCTATATTACAATTGGTTTTGATTATTTTGAGATTTAAGTGACTGGCTTTGTTTTCTATTTGGTTATATGTTTGATTTTTCCACTAACATATAGACACATAGCTTAAAGTAAAATGCATTGTCAATTAAATTTTACGCAAAAATTGCAAAGACGCAGCAAACCAACTTGAATAAGATGAGACACATTTCCTCAATATGTCATGAACTGAGAACATGCTGACTTTGTCTACGATTCTGCCGGTGCGCACTTATGGTAATTGAAAAATTAGGTAAAGCTTTGCTTGTGATCACCACACGAGCATTCGGCGTTCTACGACATTTGTCACTGGCGTCTTTTGCTTAATAGGACGGTACTTGGAAGCTTCATCGCGAAATCAAATTTACTTCACTATTGGATGCTGGAGTCACGTGCGCTGCTTTCACCAGTGACGATGAGTACGTCATAACCGGCTCTCGTGAACGCTCATTGAAGATGTGGAAAGTTGAAACGGGTTAGAGATGTCTTCTCTTCAATCAGAAACCGTTTTATGCTACGGTTTACTGCAGATGGCTGATCGTTAAAGACACACGTGTGGCTATGAAAGAAGTGTGGGGATACATTGTTACAAAAACAGGCATTGCTGACCACTGTTTCTGGTAAGGATTTCACAGTAATGACAACGAAGGCAGCATAACTTGGGTTGTGATCAAAAATATGATATTACGAATTTAATTTATTTCACAGTTGTCGAAGCATTCAACTACAGCACGATAGCACTGCCGTAGGTGTGAGACTTATTTTAGGGTATTTTTAAACTCTGTTATAATCACTAGCAGAGGTAACTGAACAAGTGCTAAGCCAAACGCTCTTTAAGTGCACGTAAAGTTTGTTTGCAATTGTCAAGAGTTTTGAGGTTGAATAATGTTTACTTGCGAAGTGTTTTGGCAGTGTATGTAACTTGTAGATATTCAGGGAAAGCGATTCCTGTAGGACAGATCAATAAAATTATTGAGGTTGCAAGATAAGTTGCAAACAGGCGCGCAACCAGAAAAATAATTTCGTGGATGGCAATTGTCAAACCGAATAAAAAATCGGCTTTTCGAGTTCATGACAAGTTTTGCTCATAGGCTCAATGATTGCCGCCCAAAATTTGGGGGGCACGAACGCGCCTTTCGACCTCCTGTCTGCGCTCCTGGTGGCAAATACAGTAGTTCCTTTTGAGATCGGCATCGCACACTCGGATAGATTTTCACAAAGACGGTTTATAGACAGTATCTATTAAAAGGAACCCTTCCACAGCAAAGAGCCAGACACTACTGGCTCATGGATGACTCTGCTGTCATGTCCTAATTACCGAACTGGTAAATGCCCGGTCAATTATACCGTGCATGACCAGAGGTCATTCTGGCTTTATCGCGCTAACTTTATCATCACGCAATGGATTTTTCACTGAAGGGTTGTGGGAAGGTATCAATTAATTAGCGCAAACTTCGGTTTTCCTGAGTGATTTTTTTCGCATCTCTTACTTGTACTTAAAGCTAGTGTGGTTAGTCTATAGAAGCTGCACACAACTTGTTTACTTTTGCTATACCGGCAACAAGCCGATCATTAACCAGTCAACCTGGTGCAATGTGAGGTGTCGGGTGAGTAGTAATATACGAAACTGGTCCAGACAAAGTTGTACGCGTGATGGACGGCGATTGTGGCTGACAACAAAACAATTGAATATCGGCTGACGTTTTGAGAAGCAATGTGCTGCAATTTTAATTACGAAACAAATGCAATTGCTACTTAAAAAATAATGCTTTCATCACTGGCTTCTATTTTAACCTGGTATGTTAATAATTGTATTGAATACACGTATTTTACAGTGTGGAAAAAATTGCTCGTTTGTACTTGTATACCTTACTGATTCTTCAAGAACCATTTTGGAAATCTTTAATATCGTTTGAATCGTCGTTGTTTGAAAAACAGTGCTGTTGATTATCAAGCAGTGCACAACTTGAATTGTGATTGCGTTGGCGGGTGGTGTTTTCGAGAGGTTGAAAGTTCTACACCTTATTAAAACAGATTTTAATGAAAACCTTAAATCTTTTGACGGGGCAAACGTGTTTTTGTTTTTACTTCTTTTTTCAAGGAAGTCGTCAGACTATTCAAAGTTCAAGGAATATGTGATAAACTGAAAGTAAATAAGCCGTAGATATGAGTGAAAAAACATTTAACGCTTGTAGCATTTGTGGCTATAGCAGTTGAATTTTTTAAAAACCACTGATAACTTTTGTAAACTGGTTACTCGCCTTGTTGAAAAGCCGAGCATCTTTTTCACAGGTTTCGGGCAACCTGAAAATATTCTATTCATGATTAGATTCTCAGTTTGGTGACGCACTGGAACGTGACTTGTGTCCTAAAATGAACGAACGTTTGAGATTGAGCCACATTAATATAACTTTCATCCGCTGATGCCATCTCTTGAGCTGCTGCAAACCGTAACTATGATTGCACAGTTCGTGCTTGAACTCAACCCAGCAACACAGTTTTACCTTTACCTAAAAACGGATCAATGCTGTCCAGCACTTATATAAAGTCAACCGTAACAGTATGGAACTTTTTAAAAACACTGTATAGCGAAACATATCATGTCAGCACGTCAGAAATCTTGGAATGGCAGCTCGAGCAGACGCGCACAAACGCCCAAATTCGCTTCAGTGTTGGAATGTCATTGTGGGGGGTGTCAGTCGCTGTCCATCTCCTCCAGCATTTTTATCCTGCGGAACAGATCGCTCTTGTCTCTTCGGCGGCGCTTGCGCTCCTCTATATCTTCCTTGACCTCCTTGTCGTACTTTGCTGAGACCGAAGGCAGTTGCAGTTCTCCCCTCTCGATCTTCTGGTGATATTCCTTCAGGTGACCTGCATCGGCCAGAGCACATGATTTCGAATTTTGATCGCATGTTGGAAAAATATTTATAATCATAATAAAAGAAACTTTCTCCTGCGACTGCGTTTTCCTTATTTTTTAGGAAGTGTTTTTGAACAGAAGTCTGTGGAAAAATGTCGTATAGTCTAATACTGGATGCAAGGATACTTGTTGTAATGGTAAAAAACATGAGATTAGCGGTTGAACTTGGCGTGGTACATACAGCTGCTGTCGCCGCCAGAAGTTTCTCCAAATACTGTAGAATTACCTTTTCCGCTGCATTGAAAATTTTCATTCAGTGAAAATCATTCCCTGCCAAAAAGCGATTGCTTCCTGGGCAACTGCGCCATTATGATGAATGTATTTTTTCTACGAACGTATTGGTTTGAGTAACAACTTCAAATCTAGTGCAGAGCTATTTCGTTTAATTAAGAAGAATGATTGCATGTAGACCAGTGGTTCTAAACCGAGATTCGATCGAGCCCATGGATTTGGTGAGCCAGTCTCAGAGGTCCGGCAAAGGTTCGATGCATGGTTCATTTTGCGCGTTGGTAAAATTTATACCTATGTTTTGAAGAAATATTATCTTATTTTTCCGACTGCGAAGCGTTCGGTGAATGCACAGATGAAACATGCGGGTTTAGTACCTCCAGCAAGACCCACTGATATAAATGGAACTGCTTCTTCTTCTTCTTCGGTTTTTGGGTTTACAAACAATGTCGGTTAGAGTTTGACGCGCAAAACGCAGAGCACTATATGGGAGCCAGTTGTTGCTATCTTCTGCTGCATGATGGTTAATATCATATTATCCGATTTATTGACTTGGGGCCTAAATTTGTTATTAATGCTCACAATGCTAGACGTAAGAGTATCGACCAAGTCACCTGCACGGTTGTCGCGTCGCATGCGGTCATTGTGTTGTCAGCGAATAAAAAGAAAAGCGATTAACTCTTCGCTCACCTGGCACTGCAAAGTAGGAGAAGCGGTAGGTGTCTGTGACGTTGAGCTTTCCGTCTAAGATAGGAAGGCTAAAAGAGTTTTTGTGCGCATCGTATGCCGACTTGTCGGCACTTTCTAGCAAGTCTGTCTCCGTTGCCGCTGTCTGATGACTAGAAGAATCGGCGTTAGTGTCGTTGCTGCCTTTTCTCGAGTCGGGCAAAAGAGGCGAAGGCTGAATAAAGTTAAGTTGAAGCTCGTTAAAACGATGTGGAGAAAATTAAACTTTCTACAAGCTAACAGTTTTAAGGGCCGAGTTCCAGATAAGGATCGTCGAAACTCGTTCTAGACCCAGCCGAATACCTTGGCTGACTCAGAAAGCTCATGTAGTCAAATCGTCTTGTCCCCCAAGTCATCTACGAATCGCAAAAAATACAAAATTCACACCTTTTCTGGAATTTCCTTGCTTTTTTTCCGCGCTTTTGGTACACTCTCCACGCTTGATCGACTGTCTACCGACCTTCGAGAATTTTCCAAAGAGCGTCGTTGTTTTTTCTCGGCCTTGGACAATTTTCGCCGAGATCTGCGAGGAGTACTCTTGCTGTCCGGTTTAATCTTGTCAGGACCGGTTTTGACCGGATCAGGAGGTGGTGGGAGGTTGAATGGCGTTGCCTGAGTGGCGATCACATCTTCCACGTTCACCCCGCTGCTTTGAGCCTGCTGATGACGTGAGCAAACTGTAAAGAAGTTCCCAGTCAGTTCTCCGCCGGTCAAAACTGACTTCCTTAAGCCTTGGCCCCTTTTTGACAGGACTGCTTCTTCGATGGACATGCGGGGCAAATTTTGACGCAACGTGCGACAAACTTCTAGTCAAGTGTAAAATGTATTTTTGCGGATAAGACTTAAAAAAGAGCTTTATGTAGTACCTTTTCAGGAATCATTTTAAGTACAAGCAGCTGAGATTTGTTCAGCGTCGCTTTAACTGGTTGCTTTATCGCTTAGCTGTTGAAAAGCACATATCTCCTAAGCTACAACGCGATTTTCGCGCATTTGAAGCCGCGTGCACTGATGGCCTGGGTGAATACAGGCCCGTAGCCAGGTTTTAAGGTTTGGGGGAAAAACAAATTTTTATGGGGGCAAAATTTTTGATTTTATTATAAGTTTGAAATAGATTTTTCTGGGCACAACAAACTTTGAAGTGGCACAATAAAAATTTAGGGGGCAATGCCCCTGAATGCCTCCCCCTGTGGCTACGGGCCTGGGTTTATAACTGATTTAATGACAATTTTGTTATTAGATGGGATATTAAAAGCTGCAAAGAAAGTTACCATTGGTGCTGATTCGATGCTTGGTTTTCTGGTACTATCGGAATCATAATAGCTGTCTGCGCTCTTCATAGAATCGAAGGACGTTCCGGATACAACATCTAATGGGTTAGATTGAGAGGTGCCTGCGACGTCATCAGCTTTCGTCATTCCTGCGCAAGAATGCTGATAAAGGATAGTACAGTAATTGTAAATCCAGGTCCTTACAGTGGTGCAGACCAATTTTCTTCAAAATTCACGCCAAAAATACCTGCGTGAATTTTCGCACTCCAACGACGTTTGTGTTCAACGTGGTGAAACGATGTTGAACGATTTCGAGTGCCGCAAGTGACTGTTGTTCTTTGTATGACCTGCTTTTCTAGCGCAGTTTTGTCGCAACTATATACTGGTCAGAATGTAACAGGTAAAGCGAACACGGATAATGTAGCGACCTACATTTCCACTACAAACCATACGTTTGCTGAAAGACGACTATGAGATGTTATTCCTTTCACGCACACGTAATAGGAACCGATAGCATTATAACAATGACTGGTGTTGCTTAAAATGTCTTTTTACATAAAATCTTATCAGCCATTTCCTTACCAAATACAGCTCCAACGAGAGGGCTAGGTTTCAGAGGTGGTTTGCCTGTTTTGTTCCAAACGGCTGGATTTACAGCTCCGTCAGAGTTTTGCTTTGAAGCCAGCGATCGAGATGAAGTGAGCTTTGCCAACTCATCCGTATCCGTTTCGTGCACAAACACAACGCTGGGAGCTTTTGAGAGGTCTTCCGTTTTTCTGCGAAACAAATATTCGTGAAAAGCTTTCACTCTTTAACGAAGCAGTTATTTCGCCCATTTGCTTTTGCTTGAGGAACGGAAAGCTCACGAAAGACTTCGAAAACGGAAAACTACAAATACCTTGAACAGTTTTAAGGAGGACCGAATTGTTGAGTAACTGAATTCTGCCATTCCCACCTTGTGAAAGGTTGATAAGAAGAGGTTACGAAGGTTACTGGCAGCAAGCGACATTTGTGCAGCAACGAACTTACGTTGAAACAGAAGAGTTTGCTTTGAAGTGTGAAACTGTTTTAAAATAGGCTTTGCAATTTATAATCACACAGTCAGGATCCATTGGCATCTGAATGCATTTCGACTGAACGATAAACAAAAGAAAACTGAAGCTCACACAGGCTGGAGACAGAAAACATCCCTAAACTTAAAAGCAAAGAAGAAATAAATATAACAGTCAGAACTCAGAAGTGTTGAAGGTGATTAAATATGCTGACTTCAGTCGTTATAATGACCATTCCAGCCACTGGCACTCTAAACAGCAGGCTTACGCGCAGTTTAAGAAAATAACAACAGTTCAGTTATGCAGTTTAGCAGTCAAAAAAGTTAACCTAGCGCAATGAATAGCACAGCTTTTATATATTTTTCCATTTGAAAGCACGAGCAACAGTCTCGTTCGTCGCCCTCACTTATTGTATATCCGTTCGCCCGAACTCATGTTCCGCCGCTGTGTCGGAGTGCGGCGTGACGGAGGGGTGCTGGGCTTTGTTGCACACCCCCGCGAAGGAGGGGTGTCGGGCTTCGTTGCACACTCCCGCGGAGGGGTGTCGGGCATTGTTACTGTTGTGTCTCCCAAACGACGGGGAGCATTGCTCCTTTTCGAATATTTCTTCCGCTGCAAAAAGAGAATGTTTTAGAATGTCACAAACTGGCACGAAAAGCCTTGTTCTTTTCATCATATTCTGTGAACAATTTTTCGGAACTCAGAAAATCTAAAGTAGAGTATCTTCAGCATCGGAATCGCAAAATGAGTCTGGAAAGAGGTCCAGTTTTGTGTAAAATCCGCACTTTCGTGCCTATCCTGACCAAAATCTGGAAACGTGCTTTGGATAGTACTGGTTTGAAGATCCTACCTTTTTTGGGGACGATCCGGCGAAACACCGATTCTTCTAAAAGAAAGTTTTGCGAATAAAAAACTCTTGCTCTTTGTTTATTTTTTTCCAGACTTTTTGAAAAAATTGACATTGCCATGTTTGCAGACAATGTCTTCCAAAACTGGTTGGCGGTTTCATGTAGCATGGCAATCAAATTTAACTCAAGACGTGATGCGTTCTTAACTATTGAAACATTTTAAATTTCTTTTAAATTAACTCAAAATGGCGCGACACTGATGTTTCATGATGGAAAATACCAACGAAAATAACTATCAACGTCATTATAAAAAACGAAGTTGCTTAGACTGCAATCTTCCAGCGTCAATTTTAATGTTTACGTCAGTGCTCAGTGTACGCTTCTTAGTGATCAGAATTGCTTTAAATTATATGCGGAAGACTGCGAATCTACAACTGCTCTCCACTCGCCCACTGTACATCTTCATTTCTAAGCCAAACTGAGTTGAATTTCATAAGCATGCAGAAAGCAAACGCGCCTACCTTATCACTCGACAAGAAAGGAAGTGCTTGTTGCACGTTATTTGATTTTTCTTTTGTGGTAAGGTCAGTTTTTTCTCGCGATTGCCCAGGAGAGGCAACCGTAGTGGCAGTGCCGCTTATTGGCGACTTCTCTTTCGATCGATTACGCCGCTTATAGGCTGGAATTTGCCAAATCGGTTTTTCCACCGAGACCCCTCCGTATTTTTTCGGACGAACGTACGAACAAACAGGTGGTCCTCCTGACAAAGGAAAGCACACGCACTTTGATAGATTTTAACGAGAGCATCAGACGCTGTAACTGACAAGAATGCGTTAGGTTTGGGAAAAGATGAATGAGTTGGTACTTTCTCCCACACGGCGTCACATATTTTGCACATATTTTGTAATGCAACCTTTGTAACCATTCATCAGGTACATAAACACCTGTTTATTTTCCATATTTATTGCTGCTGCACCTTAAATATGCGATGCAGGGTAAGGAATTCGTAGAAGATATTGTAATTATAATCAAATGCAAGCAGCACTTGTTGCATTATTGGTATTAAGTCGACTTCCGTCAGCAGCATTGTTGATTAAAACTTTCAAATTTTATTACTACGCGGATTATTGGCACTGAATAAATGGCGCTAAATGCCAACGTTGTAACGCTGACCTGCCACAAAAAAACCGTCGTCGGTGTAAAATCCAAACGGATACAAATGCTTGTCAGGTCCGACGTCGCCACCAATGTACATGCACAACGAATCGTCCCCTCCGACGCAGTCTTTCACGACGGGATGTTCGCTCAAGTAAACGGTTATTTGTCGATGATCATCCACCGCGGTACCGTCGCGAACAATGCGCCAATAGTCCGCCCTGTCGCTGGCAAGCTTCTGGGCTTTCGGGCAAGGGGGCATGTAGCGTATCCGCTCCAGCAGCTTATTCAGTTCTCCCGGCGGGCGCCCTGGCGGTGTCGGGGTGGCGAAGTTCCCCTCTGCGTCGATGTAGGCGAACGGAATGAAGCGACCGCGATTGTCGCACGCGCCCGGCAGCAGATAACCGTCGGCAGTGAAGCACGTGGTCGCGATGAACACTCCGCGCAAATTGTAAACGCCGGTCATGTAGCACTCGTGCTCTTCCTTCGTGTACCACAGGCCGCTGGCGAAGACCTCCTTGAGACTTATCTCGGTGCCTTCTTGAACAGCGAACTTGAACGGATAAGTGATGGCAAGATGGTGGTCGCCGTCCATTTGACTCATCATCATGTCGAACGCGCTCGGGAACTTGGCATCGTCGAAGTCTTCCGGGTGGTCGGCCCGGTACTTGTGGTAGCAGCCGTCGTCGTCGATTCGGCCGCGGGCCAAAAACGGGAGGTCGGCGATCGGGGCG